>Ga0137306_100298_pt2 | contig 60620 bp, 49 predicted proteins | sample Inofroosms_March_FD_97187 | JGI IMG/M metagenome (GOLD analysis project Ga0137306, IMG submission 97187) | Mouse cecal microbial communities from Vienna, Austria - N-Acetylneuraminic and N-Acetylglucosamine D2O microcosms_March | ecosystem: Host-associated > Mammals > Digestive system > Large...
GTAACGCATCCAGCCCATTGAAAAGTCGCCTGTCGGCGAGGGGCTGGATGCCCGCCCCATCACTGTATTGGCCGGATGCCGTGCAGCAAGTGCACGACACCGCGTGAACAGTAACACGGACCCGGAAAGGAAATTTTCCATTAGAGAAAAAGGAATTGCCAGTCTTTGTAGATAAGGTTATGATGATATTAGAAAATGAACTGGAAGAAGAGTATCTGACAAAACAGGAATATGACGACTGCATGAACCTCTTCCGTCGTGCTGCGGAAAAGATGTTTGAGAAACATGCTGATTTTATAGAGGAGGTGGACCGTACGACAAAACCAATGATCGAACTGCCCAGCGTTCTCCAGAAACGACTGTGGGCGGAGATTGACACCCTGGCTGCTGACCGTGACGCACTCATTGCTGAAGCAGTATCATATTCCGGTGACCGCCTGATCTCCTTCTTTACGGCTTGGAGTATCCTGTAAAAATACTAAAAAGGCTGTTGCAGAATACAGACAATATACAATATATGATTGACGCACTTCAAACTCCATATGTTGTATATTACAGCTATTTTGCAGCAGCCCTTTTTCTATGCGGTCTTTCACAAAAATATGATTCTATCCCGCAGCCTGCAGCCATTTCAGGATATCTTGAAGCACACTTGCCGCCAAAACGCGACTGCTGCGGCCTCATTGCTCAGTATCCTTCCGCCCGCCTCTGCTTCCGCAGCAGATACCTTTTTTCACCGCCGGCCCATTCTGCATGCTCAGTTTCTGATTCCATCAGAAGACCCGGCACCTCCACCGGAATCCCCTCTTCATCCACCGCCACCATGACAAGATACGCCCGGTTGATGCTCCTGCGGTTTCCCCGGTAATCCTCAACATAGGTATCTACCCGTACCTCCATAGAGGTACGGCCCACATAGGTCATCCGCCCAACCAGAACGACCATGTCATTCTGATAGGCCCCTGCCTTAAAATTCAGGTTGTCAATGGAGGCTGTTGTCACCATTTTCCCACAGTGACGCCTGCTGACGATCCCGGCCATCTCATCGATCCACTGCATCAGGTAGCCGCCGAACAGCCTGCCCTGAGGATTGATATGCTGGGAGCGGATCACATAGACCTGCTCGGTCCTGGAATCCTCCACTTTTTTCATTGCTTTTCTCTGTTCCTTGCCTGTTTCATCTGATATAGCACCCATCTTTTAACTCCTTTACTCATATGCATAACCACCGTCTGATAAAGTATTCCCAAAGAGCAGCACGCCATACATTCCCGTCAGGGACAGCAGACGGCTGACTTTGTCCGGTCAGGTTTCCCCAATAAGCAGCCCGTAACTCATACTCCGGCATGGCGGACAGACTTCGGCCGGTCAGTTTTTCTGCGCACCATAAACTAACAGGCAGGTTCTATCCTTTTCGTGGAATAAGCCTGCCTGTTTTTATCATTTATAAAGCTATACCGCATTACCTTCTGCAGAAAACAGCCTGCTCACAGCGCTTTAAACGTGCTGTCCGGCTTCTGTAAAGTCCCGTTTTATTTTATGGTGACCAGTTCGTATTCTTTCGTCCCCAGCCCAATCTTCTCAGCATGTGCTAGGCATGTCTTATACTCGGAATTGGGCGTCGTATTTTCAAAATGATCGTGATGGTCGCAGAACCCGCTGCCCGCCATCTGGTCTGTCAGCTGAGTATTCGGCAGAGGCGTCTGGCGCAGGCATGCATCCACACAGGCATGATCCAGAGCAAGCGGATCCGCAGAAGCAAACATTCCAAGATCCGGAAGGATCGGAACGTCATTTCCCGAATGGCAGTCGCAGTTGGGTGACACATCGCATACCAGGGAAATATGAAAACATTCTCTGCCTGAAACTACCGCCTTCGTATATTCTGCCATACGGCAGTTCAACTCCTTGACCGCCGCATCCTGTCCAAAATGAATGGCGTCGAAGTTGCATCCTCCGATACAGCGTCCGCAGCCCACGCAATTTTCTTCGTCAATGGTCATGACCTTTTTATCCGTGTCAAATACCAGTCCGTTGTTCGCACATTCCCGCATACAACGTTTGCAGCCCCGGCAGTTCTCCGGGGCAATGACCGGCTTTCCGTTGTGATGCTGGTCCTTCTTTCCTGCCCTGGAACCGCAGCCCATACCGATGTTTTTGATCGCGCCTCCAAAACCTGTCAGTTCATGACCCTTGAAATGAGTCAGCGAGATAAATACATCTGCATCCATGACCGCACGCCCAATCTTTGCTTCTTTGATATATTCGCCGCCTTCCACCGGCACCGCAATATCGTCCGTGCCCTTAAGCCCGTCGCCGATGATGACCGGACATCCCACCGTCATCGGTGTGAATCCATTCTCCCACGCACAGTACAGATGTTCAATGGCATTTTTCCTGCTGCCAGGATAGAGGGTGTTGCAGTCTGTCAAAAACGGCTTGCCGCCGCATTCCTTTACCAGGTCCACTACTGCCTTCGCATAATTGGGCCGGAGATAGCTCATATTTCCCAGCTCTCCGAAATGCATTTTGATGGCGACAAATTTGCCGTCCATGTCCATCTTCGTCATCCCGGCTGACTTCAGGAGTCTCTTCAGCTTTTCCACCGGACTCTCGTCCATCTCACACCGAAAATCTGTAAAATATACGTTTGCTTTTTTAGTATCACTCATGATCTTTCTCCTCTCTTATCACAGGATCTACTGTACTTCTGCAGAATAATCTTTTGTATATCCTCTAAGCTTTATTGTAACTACTTCCTGCTCCATCCGGTTGATACACTACGCTAAGCCCATGAACTGTCAGCAGACAATAACACATTATTTTTATAAGTCTACCATATTTATAAAATAGTTTCTACAAAATATTTTAATTTCTATACAATATTCATTACTACATCGCCCTTTCCACCCTGGAGCGTTACTGGTGGGGCGAAGGCGAAGTAACATTCTATATCGACGGCGACCGGGAATTTCCTACGATCTGCGGAACAGGAATGGAAGATTACTTCGGGAGCTCCCGGACGTGAGGCCCGCAGACCCAGATAAAAAGAGGCTGTCGATTCGGCAGCCCCTTTTTTTACTTTTATTCCACCCGGACCGCATTGGGGTAAATCCGCTCCACCCTTGCGTCCCCATAGTGCTCGTCTGTCCAGACCTGCCATCCTTCTTCCGCCGGAATGCCTTCCTGCCGCTCTCCATAGCGCACCAGTGCCATACAAGACACCGCGATATTGCAGCACATGAACACGATCAGCACCCATGTTGTGATCTTCCCAAAGATCACCGGCAGCTTTTCGATCATCCGGGAGATAAACGGATAACAGCATTTAAACCAGACTACTGCCGCGATCCCCCAGAAAAAGCAGTACAGCAGATTGATCCTCCCGCCCAGATTGAATGGGATCTCGCTATAGTCCCAGAACACTGTACCGAATACCATTTCCGTAAAGACACTGCAGAAGTATTCATAAGCGCCGCCCAGAAAAGTACCTGCAAGAAACAGAAAGCCGTCTGACCGGTTCCGGTATTTATAAAGCATGGCTGTCACCAGTGCAATGGCAAGCCCCCAGACGATGCTGAACGGCCCCCAGACCACGCTGCTGCGGCTCATCCAGACTCCCGCCGCGATCCGGCAGAAGATGGTTTCCGTGATATCCCCAAGAAATGCACCCGCAAAGAAGAGCCATACTACTTTATAAAAGCCGCAGCCTTCTGCAAACGTTCCGAATACTTCTTCCAGTTCCATCTGTTCCACAACATGATATGCGTTGTGGATCCGTTTTTTTACTTGCCCCGAAATCCATTTTCCCAGCCGTGCGGATACCTGTTCGAACTGGTTATCCGCCGCCTCCCAGCGATCCAGGCGGGCGCTTTTTCCTGTCAGCAGGATGTACGTTGCCAGGACGTCCACGACCAGTGCGGCTGCCAAAAACCAGATCAGGATATTTCGGAGCAGCACCGGCATTATTTCAAAGATCCTGATCAGGATCCGGTTTCCCCATTTGACACAGAGAAATCCCAACGCTCCCCAGAGCAGGGACATGCGAAGACAGATATATCCGTCCAGGTTCCAGCGGATCCCGGAATAATCCCACCATCTCTCATGATAATACTTTTCGATCAAATGACCTGCAATCCATTCCAGCGATACTGCATAGATGATGCTTCCGAGAAACAGCCAGATCCCAGCCACCTCATGAAGGCCGATGCTCATAAGGACCGCCGCCGTACCGTAGATGATACAGAACGGCCCGTTGATCATCCCTCTGTTGACAAATTTTTTCTGCTTCACTGCCGCAGCCGCCGTTTCCAGTACCCACCCCAAAAATGAGTATGCCAGAAAAATCCAGAGCAGCTCGTATCCTATGTATTGCATCGTGCTTCTCCTCTATTCATGAATACAGATCCTCATACATCCAGATCTGTTATGAAATTCTTCACTTCCTCAGCTCTCTCAAAGGAGCGGATCACCGGATACGGCAGTCCCTCCTCCGGTTCTGCTCCCTGGCTGTACCAGATTCCATGCATCCCGGCAGCAATCGAACCCTGCACATCCTTTTTCACATTATCTCCGATAAATGCACATTCCTCTGCCGAACATCCGGCTTTTTCCGCACACAATCCAAAAAACTTCGTATCTGGCTTCTCCACCCCTGCTTCCTCGCTGGTCACTACCAGATCCACATAAGGAGATACCCCCAGTTCTTCCAACTTCCGGTACTGGATATAAGCTGTCATATCCGTGCCGATCCCAATCCGGATCTGATCCTCGTGCAGAGTCTGGAACAGCTGTATGATGCCGGGATAGGGCTTCATCTGCTCCAGCACAGTATCCCAGTAGGCGCAGGCCAATGTCTTCACATGCGGAAATAAAGGCCGGCCCAACAACTCCATCATACATTGGAACCGAAGCATCCGGTTGTGGATCGCAGCCGTGTCCGCCCCCACCCGCTCCTCTGCCATACGCCACGCTTTTCGGTAATATTCACGAAAATGCGGTTCTTCCAATCCGAAGGAACGCCTGCAGTATTCCCGCACCGCCTCCATTCCAAATCGGTTGGCCCTGTCAAAATCATAGAGTGTGTTGTCAATATCAAAAATAACTGTTTTAATCATCTGTCAATCCTCTCTTTTTCTCCCGCTGTGCATCAGGCACAGTACATTATAACACATGTCACCCATTTTGGATAGAATGTTTAAAGGGCTGCCGATCGGCAGCCCCCTTTTCGTTGGAACCAATATCATCTATTCTATTTCCCGCAGCATCCGGTCAAGTTTCTCCCGCTTCTCCTTCGTAACACCGTATCCGGTAAACGGCGCCCAGGTAAGCTCCTCCAATGTACACAATTCTTTCTCAAACGGAATCCTGTCGATATGGTATTCCTGATCCAGGACCGCCCGGGTCTTGGGATTTTCTTTCAATTCCTCCCATGTAGAATCCAGGCTGTAGGTCTTCCGGTACGGTGCGGCCGGCTCGTAGCAAAATTCATAGCTTCCTGCTCCTGCAAGAAATACTACATTCTTTCCTTCCTGCCGGATTGCATCTGCCGCTCCTTCTGCCTGCTGCCGGATCACCTCCGCCTGCACGTCCGGAAGCACGATCTCCGCCTGTGTATCAAAAGGAACCTTGAACCGGAATTTCAGCGTCTTCCCGTCAATCTCCCACGCCGACTCAATAAGCCCCGACGCAGCCCGCAGCCTGACATCGGATTTTCCGATCTGGTAATTCGGCATAGGTGCAATGCGGAACTTCTTAAAGCCCGGATGTTCCTCACAGGGATTGATCCCAGCCATGTTCCGGAACATCCATTCCACGATCGAACCATAGGAATAATGGTTCAGAGAGTTCATCTCCGTCCCGCTGATCTTACCGTCCGGCTCTACAGAATTCCACCGTTCCCAGATGGTGGTAGCGCCCATCAGCACTTCATACAGCCATCCCGGATAGCCCTTCTCCTGAAGCAGATGGTAAGCCAGATCGTTCATCCCGTTCTCGGACAGCATCCTGCACAGGTAAGGCGTTCCCACAAAACCTGTATCCAGATGGTAGAAATTCTTTTTCAGCCGGTTCAGAAGCCCCTTGCACACCTTTTCATAGGCAAAGTCCGGTGTCAGCCCCATGTACAGCACCACCACATAAGCCGTCGTAGTATCTACCGCCAGCTTACCCGAAGGTGTGAAATATTCTTTTACAAATGCATCATAAATCTGCCGCGCCAGTGTTTCATAGTTGTTGGCATCCTCATCGTTCCCCAGCACCTTTGCTGATTTTGCCACAATATTTGCAGAATAGTAATAGTAAGCGGAGGCGATCATATCCGGGTCCGTCGCACCATAGACGCCGCCTGCATAGTTTCCGTCCAGCGCCAGCCAGTCCGCGTAATGGGTTCCCGTCTGCCACAGCCGCTTTGCGCCGTCCCCGTCGTCTTCCCGCTTCATATAATCGACCCACGCTTTCATGCTGTCATACTGGCGGCGCAGGATATTTTTGTCGCCGTAATGCAGGTACACATTCCAGGGAATGACCGTCGCAGCGTCCGCCCAGGCGGTAGAAGCGTCTCCCGGGAAATTTGCAACCGGCACTACATCGGGCACGCTGCCTCCTAACTTCACCTGCTCCGCATAGAGATCCCGCCCGTACTTCGTGTAAAATGCACAGGTATCCATAAAGTAGCTGGCCGTCCCGGAGAAGATCTGCGCGTCCCCGGTCCATCCGTACCGCTCGTCGCGCTGGGGGCAGTCTGTGGGCACATCCACAAAATTCCCTTTCATGCCCCATTTCGCATTCAGGACCAGACGGTTCACCAGCGGGTCGGAGGTGGTGATCTCGCCCAGTTCCTCCATATCCGAATGGATCACCAGTCCCCGGAAATCTTCCGGATCCAGTCTGCCTTCCCAGCCTTCCACTTTCACGAACCGGAACCCGTAGAAGGTAAAATATTGACGCACCCAGCGCTCCGCCCCGTCTGAAATATAAGTATACTCCGCTTTTGCGGTACGCAGGTTTTCATTATAAAAATTCCCGTCCTGGAGGATCTCCCCAAACTGGAAGTGAAGCTTCGTTCCGGCAGGCGCTTTGCACCGGAATGTCAGCCAGCCTACCATATTCTGTCCCAGATCCAGGACCGTCTCTCCGGCCAGCGTATGGATGACTTCCACAGGCCTGATCTGCTCATGCACTGTGATAGGCGGGGACAGTCTCGGAGAAAGACGGTCATATCCCAATTCAACCTGCTCGGTTCCGAAGGTCTCGCTTACATCCAGTGTTGCGTCATATACTTCTCCGGAATAGATCCCGCTGTCCACGATCCGGCTCTTTCTCGACTTCCAGCTCGCATCTGTGGCAAACACCTCTTCCGTGCCGTCTTCATACCAGACATGGATCTCCGCCAATGCAGCCAGACGGTCGCCGTAATTCTCATATTTCACCCGCATTCCATAGCGGCCCTTGTACCAGCCGTCTCCCAACAGCAGCTCCACATGGTTCTTTCCTGCTTCCAGGCTCAGATCATAGGTCTGATACTGGATCCAGCTGTCGTAATCACAGAAGCCCGGAAGGAGACATTCCTCTCCCTGCTTCTCTCCATTTACATAGAACTCATAGAGGCCGAGACCAGTCACGTATGCCCTGGACTTTATCACCGGTTTTGTAATCTCGATATCCTGCCATACTGCCGCCTGGACATGCTTCTCCAGCCGAGGGGTGATCCACTTTGCCTGCCAGGCGTTGTCCTGTGCATCCTGGCTGCCGGCTCCGCTTTGCCAGGTCACCGCTTTTGCCGTCTCAAACCACTGCACGTCGCTCCACGCACTGTCTCCCGTCTCATCCGTCACACGGACTTTCCAGTAATATCTGGTCATAGGGCTTATGGTGACAGGCAGCTCAAACCCGGTGCTGACAACCGCGTCACTCTCCCCGCTGTCATACAGGAGCTCTGAAAAATCCTCTTGCAAAGAAACCTGCACCTGCGCGGCAGCCTGCCGTTTTCCAGCAGCCTCTGTCACCACATAGGATATGGTCGGGTTTGCCAGGTCATACCCCAGCGGATTGGTCAGATGGTTCACTTTTAAATGTTTAATCTTCATAGTCGATTCCTTCCTTTATTAAAATATGGTCCGATGTAACAATTCACACGGTATCGTGTATCCGCTCCGCCGCATACGTCTCTTTTCCTACGGCTTTCGGCTTCTTCTGCCCTACAGTTACCGCAAAGCCCCCGCCGTCCGTCACATTTTCCATTTCAAAAATGCAGTCCTCAAAATACAGCAGCAGGCATCTGGCATAGGTATTCACGATCCCCATACCGCCGATCTCCATTTGTGCGGGCTTAGCCCTCTCCAGGATATCCTTCCGCGCTTCCTCCACCCTTTTTTGCAGATCCAGAAGTTTTTCCTCATGTACGCCGCAGCCATTGTCCTGCACCCGGATCGTCCAGCGGTCCGCCAGCACCTTTCCCGTAACAGAAATGTGCCTGCCGACGTCCATATTTCCGAATCCATGCTTTACACAATTTTCCACAAGCTGCTGCAGCGTCATCTTCGGGATGCTCTGCCGCCGGATCTCCCGGTCCACATCGATACTCACTTCCAGGGAATTTTCGTGTCGGGCTTTCAGCAGATAAAAATAGCTGTCCAGGTATTCCAGTTCCTTCTCCACAGAAGCATACCGCTCCTTGTTATTTGTGGAATAACGCAGCATAGTTCCCAGGGAGCCGCACATCTCGCAGATGGCCTCGTCATTGTCCAGGATCGCGCGGGACGAGATCGTATTGAGCACGTTGTATATAAAATGCGGGTTTACCTGCGCCTGCAGGGTATCAAACTGTGCCTGCAGCTGCAGCTTCGCCGCCCGCTTCTCATTCTGCAGCGCTTCGTCCAGCCGTGCCATCATGGCCTGGTAGGACCGGATCAGCCCCTGAAATTCATCCAGCACCCCCGGTACCTTCAGGTGCTGATTATCCTGCAGATTTTCGATATTCGTATTTTCCACAGTCTCCTGGAGCTGCCGGATCGGCCGGCTCAAAATCCCTGCCCAGAAAATGACCATCATCAGACTGATGCCGAAGGTCACCAACGTTGCCGCAAAGGAGATGGAAAAAAGCTGCCCTCTTTCTTTTTCAAGCAGCACATTCTTTTTGTAAGCCAGTACCGTAAGGTCAAAATCCCTGGAGGATGCTTTCGTATAGATCGAACCGTTTTCCGTCAGAATCTGATTTTCCTGCTGGTTCTTGAGCCGTTCGCGGTCCTCCGCGGACAATTCCGTTCCGTATTTCCCGTTGCTGGCATAGAGGATCTCGCCCCCGTTGACAATAATCAGGAACTCAATATCCGGATCCGAAGTTTCCAGAGTTTTCAGACTATCCATCCGATTCTCCACCTCCAGAAACCCCATCCCGTCCCCACGCAACGCTTTCATCATGGAGTAGACCGGAATATTGTCATTGGCCCCCCAGTAATCCAGATGGGAGATAACGATCACAGATTCTCCGTCCGCCTCAGACACCGGATCCAGATAGGGGATCTCCTCCACCTCAAATTCCGAGATCAGCCGCTGTTTCGGCAGAACACCCGCACCTGTCGTATAGGTGGCGCTGCTGGCCAGAAACGATGCCTGATTAAAAAATACGGTCCGGTAGGAATTTTTCATAATATATTCCGTAGTCAGCCTGGTGCCCAGATTGGATTTTGCATCCAGGACGTAACGGTTCGGAATATCTCCGTACTGGTTTTCTGCCAGCCAGGTAATGCTCTCCAGCATGACGGTGTCCGACAGGATGTATTTCATGATCGCGTCCATCCTGCTCAGACGTTCATCCATCTGGGTCACATAAGACTTTGCGGTGACCCGGAGATTATTTTTCTGGCTGTTCATCTCATATTGAAGACTGATCCTGGCCACCGCAATGCCCAGGATCAGACTGACTAATAGTGCAACAGTGGTGTATGCAAGCACCATCTTACTGCGAAATTTCATAATTGTTACCTTAACCTTTGACTGAGCCGGCCACCATACCATCTACGATCTTCTTATTGAAGATAATGAAGAGAATCAGCATCGGAAGCGTAATCACGATGATATCGGCAAACAGCAGGTTGAAGCTGCTGGCCAGCTGGCCCTGATAGCTGTAAAGTGTCAGCTGGACCGTCGTATTCTCGGAACCCGGCAGGAAATACAGCGGATTCGTAAAGTCGTTGAATGTCTGCACGCCGACCAGGATGATGAGCGTCGCCTGGATGGGCTTGAGCAGCGGAAAGATCACCTTCCAGAAAATCTGCCATTTGCTGCAGCCGTCGATCCGGGCCGCTTCCTCCAGTTCCTTCGGGATGGATGCCATATACCCCCGGTACAGCATGATCGCAAAGGGCGTCTGCAGGGCGATCTCGATCATCACCATAGAAAACATAGTCTTGTAAATGTGCATGCTCTGCAGCAGGTGGATCGTAGGAAGGATCGCCGCCGGGATCATCAGCCCCAGCATGATCATAGCCTGGATGCCGGTCATCAGCTTATCCCGGCGTCTCTGGATCACATAAGCCGCCATGGCTGCGGTCACCAGAAGCCCCAGTACGGTAAAGAATGTCAGGATCCCGCTGTTCTTGAAGGCGGTCACCAGCTGATAGTTTCCATGCTTAAACACTTCGATATAATTTTCAAAATGGAGCTCACTGGGCCAGCTGATGGACAGCTTGTTGGCCTCTGCCTTTGATTTCAGGGACTGCACCAGCATAAAATAAAACGGGACCAGGAAGATGACGCAGGTCACCAGCACGCCCAGGATATCTCCCAGGAGAAGAAGTCTTTTTTTCTTTTTCATCCCTGGATCGCCTCCTCTCTCTTATTCAGGAAATGCTGCAGCGGGAATGCGATCACGGAGATCAATATCAGCATGACCACGTTGCCTGCCGTAGAAAGTCCATAGAATCCGGCCGCGTACTGCTTGTAGATCACAGATGCCAGAACATCCGTGGAAAATCCGGGGCCGCCGCCTGTCATCGCCCAGATCAGATCGAAGGAACGAAGCCCGCCGATCAGGGAAAGGATGATGATGGAATTTTGTGAGGGCGCCACCAGCGGAAGGGTAATGTGCTTTAACTGCTGCCATCCGGTTGCCCCGTCGATGGAGGCCGCTTCATAATACGTCTTGTCTATAGACTGGATGCCCGCGATATAAATGACGACGGAAATGGAAAGCCCCTTCCACACGTCAGTCAGGATGATGCTCAGTAGCGCGGTTTTGGGATCTCCCAGGAAATCAATGGGTGTCCCGCCCAATGCTTGGATCGGCATGTTTAAAAGTCCCTTTGTGGGATGCATCATGTAGGAAAAGGCCAGGCCCACCGCCATCATGGACACCAGGTTCGGGAAAAATACCGCCGAACGGATGAAGCCCTTGGATCTGATCTTGCTGGTCAGAAAAATGGCGATAAAAAATGCAAGGATAACTTTTAACGCGCTAGTTCCGAATGCATAGATCAGGGTATGTATCACAGAGGAGCTCATGGAATGTTCGGAAAAGAAAAGTTTATAGTTGTCAAGTCCGCAAAATTTTGCAGTCTCAAAGTTCCATACGGTCAGACTGTAATACAGAGAAGAAACGATCGGCCACAGGAAAAAGACCACAAAAATGATCAGGGACGGAAGGACAAACCAGACAGGATACATGCTCCGTTCTTTTTTTGTCTTCATAGTCAAACCTCCTAGTATTTGAATTATAATGCCCCCTCACCCGGGAGGTGACGGCATGTCTTCGAAAAAATACTCTCTTCTAATATATTTAGCGGCAGATTTATCCGGCGCTCAGTACAGATGTCGTTACTGTGAGCGGTCGGTCAGGCCGTAAATAGGGCCGCCCGGCACATCCAGGCGGCCAAGAATCGTCGCAATTCACGGCCTGACCGGCCGTGAACAGGAACCAGGAATCGTCACTTTTTATTCCCAATCGTAGCCAAGCTGTACAGCGGACTTCTTGCAGTCATCGTCATACATCGCAGCTGCTTCCTCTCCGGACATCTGTCCAAGGCCGACTGCCGTAGTCATCTGCTCGCAGGTCGTTCCTTTGATCGGGGACTGGTATTCCAGAGCCGGTACGGTCTTTCCTTCGTCAAAATACTGCTGCATGTCTACACGTACCGCATTGCATACGGATTCGGGCAGCTCATAGCCTTTGATACAGGAAGGTCCGTTTGCTCCGTAGGTTCCGAAGTAGAGGTCCAGTGCTTCCTCAGAATAGTAGAACTCAAAGAATGCCTTGATCGCGTCCACATTCTCGGTATCTTTGTTCACATACCAGCTCATCGGCTCCCATACAGTCAGGCCGTGATCATCCGCATCGTCTCCGGGAACCCCGAATACACCGATGTCGTCCGGATTTTCCACATTTTCCAGGATCAGCGGAAGCTGCTGGGTCAGGATGAACCAGTGGGTCGCTTCGCCGGTGCCGATCGCAAAGTTTCCATCTGTAACGGTTGCCGCGGATTTGTCAGCGTTCAGATAGTCTACCAGATCTTCATACTTGGTCCAGCTTCTGGTTGCCTCTGGAACATCCGCATATTTTGCTTTTCCTTCTGTGTAGTCGTCTGCAAAGGTCGGATTTGCAGACGCAATGTTGTAGTAATCGCCCAGGAACAGAACCTGTGTCGCCCAGGTCTCGCCGCCAGTGAAGTATACCGGTGTCTTTCCTGCGTCTGAGAGCGCCTTACAGTTGTCTACAAATTCATCCCATGTATGGGGAACTTCCAATTCCAGCTCTGCATAGTCAGGCTTGTAATAGATCACTGCGCCTGCCTGCGTGGAGGACTGAGGAGCGCCGTAAACAACGCCGTCAATGGTTACGGAGCTTAAGAACGCATCGTCAAACTTGTCCACAATGTCCCAATCTGAAATGTCCATAAATCCGCGGGACGGGTTCAGGTCATACAGCTTGGAGCCGGAATTGTAAGCCATAAAATCCGGAAGGTCGCCTGATGCCATCCTCGTTTTGATGATGTTATCTCCCTCGGATCCGCCCGGGTTAACTTCTACTTCAAACTCCATACCCAGCTTCTCGGTAGCGGCTTCCATAACCGCCTGTGTGCCCGGGTTGTTCTCCGCGTTTCCTGCCCACCATTTCAGGGTGACCCCTTCGTAAGGCTTATCTCCGCTGTCTCCGGAGCCCTCGTCAGAGCCGGCATCTTTTTCCGTCGCCGGCGTCCCTTCGCCGGATCCGCCTTCATCAGAACCACCGCTGCACCCGGTCAGGGCCAGGCCCAGTGTCATCGTACCTGCAAGAATCAGTGACAAAACTTTCTTCTTCATAAATTGAATCCTCCTTGTTCATTTTCTTGTTTCAACATGGGTCTATTGTACCTGCTGAAAATCGAAAAGTACATGGAGGATTCAAAACAATGCTATTGAAAATATGAAACTTTTATTTAATGTAGTCCGCCGGACTCTTTCCCGTATAGGAGTGGAAGATCCTGCTGAAATAAAACTGGTCCCGGTAGCCCACCATTTCCGCAATGTCCTTGACAAAGAGCTCACAGTTCTCTTCCATGAGCTGCTTTGCCCGCTCCATGCGTATCCCGGTCAGATACTGATTGTAGGACTGCCTGGTATACTTGCGGAACAGTTTGCTCATGTACGCCTGGGAAATGGCGAACAGATTGGAGATAGCCTGGAGGGACAGCGGTTCGGAAATGTGGTCGCTGAGGTAGACCTTAATCTTTTCAAAAAACTCCGGGGAGTCCACCTTATAGTTTTCTTTTTCCTTTTCCGTCAGATGATGAAACGGCGTATACAGGTTCTGCCGCAGCATCTCCATGTTTGTGGAATAATAGAAGGCGTCCTCAAACTGGTACTCGCTCTCGATCAGGGATTCCTCGCTCCGTGCCTGCATCCGGATAAAATTCAGGGTCCGCCTGGCCGCCTGCTCCAGCCAGATCTGCGGCCGCTTCTCCTCCTCCCACCTGGAAAATGCTTTCGCAATGCATTTTTGGATCTGGTCGTATCTGCCGGTCTTGGCATACTGCTCCATCTCCTGCAGAATAGCGGAAAGTTCCGACGTATCCGGGGAGGGTATCCGTTCCATCAGAAGCTGCTTTTTATCCAGGTCCACCACCTGGGAAAGCCCGACCGTGCTGAGCGTATTCAGCCAGTAATACAGATCCCGGATCTTTTCGGAGATCTCCGGTCCGGAAAATGCCTCCCCGTAATATAACAGGGTGGTATAAGAGCCTTCCGTCTTCTGCCGCCGCTCTACCCTGGTCATATAATCAATCAGAGGCTGCTGTCCCAACACCTCTTTGGGAATCAAAAACAGCTCTTCCATGTTGTCCCGGCCATACACCATATAAGCCTCGTCGATAGTACCGTACAATTCCGGCTCCTTGGCCGGGGAATACCTTCTGGGAAGGCCGTTTTCCCGCAGGAGCGCAGCATAAAACTCTTTATATGGAAAGAACGCCTGGATCTCTTCCAGGGCGATGGTCTCCCCCACGCAGATCTTCCGGAAGATCCCGACCCTTCTGTCGTAATAGAACTTCCTCAGCTTTTCTTCTACATTTTTCATGGTACGAAGCATCTGAGAGGGAACAATAGGCTTGGTCAGGTAATCCAACACCCCGCCCCGGAAGGCGTCCCTGGCATACTCAAAATCCTGGTAACCACTGATGATGCAGAAACACAGATCCGGCCTCATCCTGCTGGCCTCCCGGACGAGCTCCAGCCCGTTCAGCACCGGCATCTCCACATCCGTGAGCACCAGGTCCGGGGAAGTCTTCATGATCATCTTAAGCGCTTCGCTTCCGTTCCCGGCCGTGCCCACCACCTCAAACTCCGGGCATTGATTTTCTATGATGCAGCAGATAGCCTTTACTGCCATGACCTCGTCATCCACTACGACGACCTTGTATCGGTTTCCATTTGGTTTCATTGTGTTCACCCCCTGCATTTGTAACCAATTTGCGCAGCAAATTGATTGCCTGCTGAATGCAACCACTTGCACAGCAAGTGATTGTTTGCCCGCCATCTGCGAAGCAGATTTTTAATTCGGACAATACCCGTATCATTTTTTCATACGATACTTTACACTACCATGATTCAATAGAGCTCTCATTGCGGCGCCGCTTTTACTCCGCCCGCCGCAGAATATCATACCTCACGGCCTTCCCTTCCAGATCCACATACACGATCTGCTTCGCATGGGGCGCGCTCTCCTGCTCTTCTCCGTCCTCGTTGACAATCCGGCACACCCGGACCTCCACATTCCGTCCGTCCGGTTTCATAATCTCAATCTGTTCCCCCACAGAGAATTTATTCCTCTGCTCGATCCGGAAGAGCCCGTCCCGCTCCTCCCCCACGGTTCCCAGATAAGTATACTCCTTTACATACGTGCTCTCATTATAGATCTGAGTATTCTCGTCCGGCCTTCCAAAGAAAAATCCGGTGGTAAACTGCCGGTACGTACAATTCGAGATCTGCTCCCGATACCAGGGCATATGCTCCTTATATTTTTCCGGACTCTCCCGGTAGTCATCCAGCGCCTTCCGATACGTCCTGGCCACAGTAGCCACATACAGCGCTGTCTTCATGCGTCCTTCGATCTTTAAACTGTCCATCCCTGCTTCCACCAGTTCCGGGATATGCTCGATCATACACAGATCCTTCGAGTTAAAAATATAGGTTCCCCGGTCATTCTCATAGACTGGCAGATATTCCCCAGGCCTGGATTCCTCCACCACCGCATACTTCCAGCGGCAGGGATGTGTACAGGCCCCCTGGTTGGCGTCCCGCCCTGTAAAATAATTGCTCAGAAGGCACCTTCCAGAATAAGAGATGCACATGGACCCGTGAATAAATACCTCGATCTCCAGCTCTTCCGGGATCTGCCTGCGCAGCTCCCGCAGTTCCTCCAGCGAAAGCTCCCGTGCCGCCACCACGCGGCTGGCCCCCTGCCGATGCCAGAACCGGTACGTTCCATAGTTCGTATTGTTGGCCTGGGTACTGATATGCCGCTCGATCTCCGGACAGACTTCCGCCGCAATATCATAGACCCCAGGGTCCGCAATGATCAGAGCGTCCGGCCGAAGTTCCTTCAGTTCCTGAAAATATTCCCGCACCCCGTCCAGGTCCCGGTTATGTGCAAGGATGTTTGCAGTCACATAAACTTTGACGCCGTAGGCATGTGCAAAGTCAATTCCCGCTCTCATATCGTTTACAGAGAAATTTTTTGCTTTCGCGCGCAACCCAAAAGTTTCTCCCCCGATATAAACCGCATCCGCTCCAAATATCACCGCTGTTTTCAATACCTCCAGGCTGGCCGCCGGGATCAATAATTCCGGATAATCTCTCATGTCATGATTCCTTTCTTTTCACACTGACTGCCACCCCGTCCCCAAGCGGCAGGATGGATGTCACAAGCGCCTCATTGTGCTTGATCTCATACAGATACTCCCGCATCCTTGCATGGATCGTCCGGTCCCGCCGCTCCACAGCAAACCGGGATTCAAACACATCCCCGTCCTGCATTACATTGTCAGAGACCAGGACCCCGCCCTCTTCCAGAAGCCGGAGTACCTCCGGCAGATAGTGGATATACTGTGCCTTCGCCGCATCCATAAACACAAGATCAAACTTTCCTTCCAGCCCTCTCAGCACTTTCAGGGCATCCCCTTCCATCAGGCTGATCTGCCCTTCCCGTCCGGCGCGGCGGAAGTTTTCTCTGGCCGCGATGATCCGTTTTTCATAATTTTCGATTGTAACAAGCCGGCAGTTCTCCGGTGCATACTCGCACATCAGCAGCGCAGAAAATCCTGTCGCCGTTCCAATTTCAAGAACTTTTTCAGGTCTTTGTAAACTGATTAGTGTCTTTAAAAAGCTCTGCGTTTCCTTTTTGATGATAGGGACTCCATTTTCCAAAGCCTCTCTTTCCATCTCCTCCAGCATCGGACACTCCTCTGTCTCCAATGATCGGATATACGTAACCACTCTCTCCTCTGCGATCGCCATTTGGCCCCCCCTTGCATGATGAATCCTTCCGCCTGCTGCTGATCTGGTTAAACCGCTTTCAGACTGCAGCCGTACTGGCGGAAAAAGTTCAGACAGACCAGAATCCGGCCTGCCTGAAATCATTTTTACATTATCTTTTTGTAATGAGCCGGATCATACATCCATAATGATCGGAATGATCATCGGCCGTCTCTTGGTCTTCTTCCAGATAAAATCATTCATGGTATCCCGGATTGACGTCTTGATCTTGTTCCAATCTGTCCTTCGGCCTGACAGACATTTATCCAGACTGTCAGAGATCGCATGTCTCGCTTCCTCCATCAGTCCTTCTGACTCCCGCACATACACAAATCCTCGGGATACAATATCAGGACCAGCAAGCAGGCGGTTGCTTCCGCGCTCCAGGGTCAATACTACGATAATGATGCCATCCTCCGCCAGATGCTGCCTGTCGCGGAGTACAATATTACCTACGTCTCCGACGCCAAGACCGTCTACCAGAATCGCCCCTGTATGCACCTTGTCCACAATCTTCGCAGATTCACCGGTCAGCTCCAGTACATCGCCGGACTGAATGATAAATACATTCTCCCTGGGAATCCCAAGGGACATTGCCACCTCTGAATTTGCCTTCAGATGTCGATACTCTCCATGTACCGGAATCGCGTATTTCGGTTTTACCAGGGAGTAGATCAGCTTCAGTTCTTCCTGGCAGGCATGTCCAGATACATGTGCCTCCTGGAATATCACATTCGCTCCCTTTGCAGACAGTTCATTGATAACGCGGGAAACCGACTTCTCATTCCCCGGAATCGGATTGGAACTGAAAATGATCGTATCCGTAGGCTGGATCGTTACCTTCCGGTGTACATCCGCCGCCATACGGGACAGCGCCGCCATGGATTCCCCCTGGCTTCCTGTAGTGATCATGACCATCTTTTCCGGGGGATAATTGCGCATCTCATCAATCTCGATCAGCGTATTTTCCGGCACGTTCAGATACCCCAGCTCGGATGCGGTGGAAATGATATTCACCATGCTCCGTCCTTCCACCACGACCTTCCGTCCGTATTTATACGCAGAATTAATGATCTGCTGCACGCGGTCTACATTGGACGCAAATGTGGCAATGATGATCCTCGTATTTTGGTGCTCCGCAAAAATATGATCAAATGTAATCCCTACCGTCCGTTCCGACTGGGTAAATCCCTTACGCTCCGCATTGGTACTGTCTGACATCAGCGCCAGTACGCCTTTTTTTCCGATCTCCGCAAAGCGCTGCAGGTCAATGGCATCTCCGAATACCGGCGTATAGTCTACTTTAAAGTCTCCCGTATGGACTACGGTCCCCGCCGGGGAATAGATTGCCAGAGCCGACGCATCCTGGATACTGTGGTTCGTCTTTATGAACTCGATACGGAACTGTCCCAGGTTGATGGACTGTCCGTGATGGACCACCCTTCTCCTTGTCGTCCGCAACAGATTATGCTCTTTGAGCTTATTCTCTATAATTCCCATTGTCAGCTTCGTCGTATAGATTGGAAGGTTCATCTCCTTCAATACATACGGAAGCGCGCCGATATGATCCTCATGTCCATGAGTGATCACAAAACCTTTCACTTTTTCAATATGATCCTTCAGATAACTTACATCTGGTATCACCAGATCAATCCCCAGCATATCATCCTCGGGAAAGGCCAGGCCGCAGTCCACAACAATAATACTGTCTTCATACTCAAAGGCAGTAATATTCATCCCGATCTGCTCCAGTCCTCCAAGAGGAATGATACGCAGCTTTCCAATATTCTCTTTCTTCAAAAATGCACCTCCATTTTTTATTATGTATCACGTATCTGCTCGGTACACTCTCAGGATGCCTCCGAAACTCCATTCCTTCGGCAGCACCATCCTGTACCGGACAGCTACTATATTACTTCAATCCCGTCTGCATGTTTCCGTGCAGGATTCTTCCGGCCATTACACTAATCCTGTAAACAGCAGCAGGATATTTGTCTCACATCATTATATCTGTATTCTCCAGCAGTTCCTCAAACACGCCGGAGACAGCCTTCAGTTCCGTGTCTTCCTCCACGATCTCATAAATGCAGTTTCCTTCTTCCCCGTTGAGGGACTCCCGCAGAATCAGACATTCCGCATCGTCCTCTTCAGAATCCGTAACAAGTATATATGTAGAGCCATTGATCTTCGTCTGCTCCAATACAAAAAATTCAACCGATTCGTCCGTATCATCAAAAGTAAATTCAATCTTTTCCATTCTGATTCCCCTTATTGCCGTGAAAGCATACTCTTTTCACTGCAGCGGCACGGCACGTCTTATCTGGATGCTTCCCCCGTCCGCAGGGAATCCAGATATCCCTGCAGGATAAAAACTGCCGCGATCTTATCGATATATTTCTTCCTGTCCTCACGCCTGACCTGACTTTCGATCAGCGTGCGTTCAGCAGCCACGGTCGTCAGACGCTCATCCCACATGACCACCTCCAGGCCGGTCCGCCTCATGAGCATCTGCTGAAACTCCAGAGACTTCTGTGCCCGTTCCCCGATATCATGATTCATGTGCCTGGGCAGCCCCAATACGATTCTGCCCACTTCATATTCCCTGATCAGCTCTTCCAGCCTTGCACATGTCCGTCTGAGCTTATTCTCTTCTTTTCGTTCTATTGTTTCAATCCCCTGGGCAGTCAGAAGCAAAGCGTCACTGATCGCAACGCCTACCGTCTTCTCCCCATAGTCCAATCCCATGATCCTCATAACAGATTATGCCCAGGAATTGTGCTCAATATACGCTTTTAATAGTTCTTCTACCAGTTCGTCCCGCTCCACCTTCATGACCAGGCTTCTCGCCCCGTTATAGCTGGTAATATAGGTCGGATCGCCAGACATCACATACCCTACGATCTGATTCACCGGGTTATATCCCTTTTCCTTCAAAGCCTTGAACACGATCTCCAGGATATCCCTTGCAGAGATCTGCGGACCGGGTTCCACCTGAAAGAATTGGGTATTACTTAAATCGCTCATGTTTTTTCCCTCCATTTCACTTCTGTTCTTTCTGCCAGTCCTCAAAACGAAAAAACTGCAAAGCTCTATTTTCCATTTTGCATATGCTGTCTGCCAAAACTGAAAATCAGTCTCCGGGCGCCCACAGCCACTGACACTTCCTGCTGCATATTGTAGTTTCAATCCCCAAGGGGGAGATAGTTCAAACACACTCTATCTACTATTCTAATATAAACCATTGCAAAATTCAATGAATAATTTGTAAATCATCATTTATCCTGATTTTTCTGATCTGATTCTGGAGATCTTCCTCCGCGTCCAGCGCGATTTTCAAGTATTCCCGGGTATGTCCCACCTGGTATTCCCTGCCGCTCTCAGTCATGCGTTCCTCCACCAGCACTTCCACTTCCTCCCCCAGAAAGCTTCTCTCATACGCCGCCTGCTTCTTTTTCCCCAGCTCGATCATCCTCTGGCTCCGTTCCGCCTTCACATGCTCCGGCACCTGATCCGCCATCGCGGCCGCCCTGGTTCCCTCACGTCTGGAATATTTGAAAATGTGAGTCTCATAAAAATCAATTTTATCCACAAATTCCATAGAAGCGGCAAATTCCTCCTCCGTCTCTCCTGGAAATCCTACGATAATATCCGTGGTCAATGCCGGATTCCGGAAATATTTCCGGAGAAGGGTACATTTTTCATAATATTCCCCGGCAGTATAACGCCGGTTCATCCGCTTCAGAGTGGCATCGCAGCCGCTCTGCAGCGAGAGATGGAAATGTGGACACAGCTTCGGAAGCCCGGCCGCCGTCCGGACAAATTCCTCTGTAATGATCCGGGGTTCCAGAGATCCGAGCCGGATCCGCAGGATTCCGTCTACCTCATGGACCGCCTGGATCAGGGAGAGAAGATCCGTCCATTCCTGCCCGCTCTGGCAACATTTTGCTTCTTTGGATCTCCCCCCGGGCTGTTCTGTACTTTCTACACTCTGATCCTTTCCGCGAAAATCTGCTCCATAGGAACTCAGATGAATCCCGGTAAGCACCACTTCCCGGTAGCCGTTTTCTGCCAGCCCCCGTACCTCTTCCACGACGCTCTCCATGCTCCGGCTGCGCACCCGCCCGCGTGCAAACGGAATGATGCAGTAAGAGCAAAACTGGTTGCACCCGTCCTGTACTTTGATATAGGCGCGGGTATGCTCCCCTGGCTTCGTCAGATGCAGATCCTCATATTCCCCGGTGTGGTTGATATCGATCACCCGGCTCAGCGGGGCATTTCTCCTTTGTACCGATGCCCGGACACCGCTCCTTTGTTCCTTTTCAAGCTGTTCCCCTGCTTCAGCGGTTCCGCCCTGCAAAATCTCCGCCTGCCCTTTTTTGTCCCCCATGCCCGCTGCCTGCCCGCCTGCATCTGCACTGTCCTTCAGATACTCTTCCAGGATCTGTACCAGATCCTTCTTCCGGTTATTCCCGATCACAATGTCTACCGACGGGTCCGCCACATGAAGTCCCTCTTGAGCCTGCACATAGCATCCAGCCGCGACCACCACCGCCGCCGGATTCATTTTCCTGGCACGGTGGAGCATCTGCCTGGACTTCCTGTCCGCAATGTTGGTCACGGTGCAGGTATTGATGATATAAACATCCGCCTGCTCCTGAAAAGGCACGATCTCATATCCCGCCCTTTCCAACAGCTCCTGCATCGCCGCCGTCTCATATGCATTTACCTTACATCCCAGATTATGCAGTGCCGCCTTTCTCATAACTTCCCCCTGAATTTTATTTTATCTCACTGTAAGTTACTGTTCACGGTGCCTTGCACCCTGCTGCAAGGCACCGTGAACAGTAACCAATAGTAACATGCAACAAATATTTTTTTCATCACTTTCTTGACTTTTAAAGGACTATCCCGTAGAATGAATGCAGGGCATAAAGGCCCTTTACACTCATCATCCAAAGGAGGGATATTTCATGATGAAAACAGTGCAGATTTCATTAAACTCTATCGACAAAGTAAAGTCATTTGTTAATGAGATCACAAAGTATGATAATGACTTTGATTTAGTATCCGGAAGATATGTTATAGATGCCAAATCCATCATGGGCATTTTCAGTCTGGATCTGTCCAAGCCGATAGACCTTAACATCCACGCCGATGGAGAGCTGGAGGACATCTTAGCTGCCCTGGATGCGTACATTATCAAATAAGTTTTCCCGTCACCAGGCTGTCTCACACAGGAGACAGCCCTTTTTTATTTTGAATCTAATACACCATTATATACGCAATGCTGTACTAGCGGATCTCGATCACTTCCGCAGTCTCAACCGCTGTCTTCACAAGCTCCTCGATCTTTTCCTCCAGATTCCGTTCCGACTTTTCAATCCGCGCCAGATCCGGCCGTGTCACCGGATGTTTTGCCACAAAGATCGTACAGCAGTCCTCAAAAGGCTGGATAGATGTCTCATAGGTATCGATCTTCTGCGAGATCTCCACGATCTCTCTCTTGTCAAATCCAATCAACGGGCGATAGACCGGAAGGCTGCATACCGCATTGGTCGCCGCAAGGCTCTGCATGGTCTGGCTGGCGACCTGTCCGATGCTCTCTCCAGTGATCATCCCCAGGCAGCCGTCCTTCTTCGCAAAATGCTCCGCAATCTTCATCATATAACGGCGCATGATGATAGTCAGCTCCTCGTGAGGACATTTTTCATATATAGAAAGCTGGATATCCGTAAAATTCACCACATGCAGCCGGATAGGCCCAGAATATCTGGCCACCAGCTTTGCCAGGTCCACCACCTTTTCTTTGGCACGCTCACTGGTATATGGAGGCGCATGGAAATAAACAGCCTCCAGTGCGACCCCCCGTTTCGCGATCATATACCCCGCGACCGGACTGTCGATCCCACCGGAAAGCAAAAGCATGGCGCTCCCGTTGGTTCCCACCGGCATCCCTCCCGGCCCTGAAATGATCTCAGAATAGACATAGACCTCCTCACGTATCTCCACATTCAGCAGGATATCCGGCGTATGGACATCCACCCGCATCTCCGGAAATGCCTCCAGGACGGCTTCCCCCAGAGCACAGTTGATCTCCATGGAATTGAACGGATAATGCTTGTTGCTCCTGCGCGATTCTACCTTGAAGGTCTGGTTTTTCTCCGGATACCGTTCTGCCACATAGGCAATGATATCCTGTTTGAGCTGATCGAAGCCTGCATTTGCCAGACGGACTACCGGGCAGATACCCACGATTCCGAATACACGGCTCAGCGCATCTGCCGCATCCTCTTGATCGTACTCTCCTTCACAGTCTACATAGACCCTGCCGTGGGTCTTACGGACAGAAAATGTTCCGTCCACATCCTTCAAGGCATACCGGATCTGACGCACCAGGGCGTCCTCAAACATATACCGGTTCTTCCCCTTGATCCCAATCTCACCGTACTTAATTAAAAATGAATGAAACTTCATGTTGTTCTCCTTTTAATTTCCAGAGGGCAGATGGCCGCTCTGCTTTGGATTGACCGGCGGCCCCCGCTGTTCTTTTCACTCCGCAGGGAACCACTGTCTTACCGGCCATACCGCACGGCAGCATAAAGCAGAGTCCCTCCACCCATATCCGTCTCAACGCCTGGTAAACTTCCTCAGTACCGGTACACAATTATATAATGTTTCCAGTGTATAGTCAATTTCTTCTTTTGTGGTAAACTCTGACATGCTGAACCGAAGCGTAGCATCCAGGTATTCCCTTGCCGCGCCGATTCCCTTCAATACGCCGCTCACAGCGGGATGGTTGGAAGCGCAGGCGGAACCGGAGGACACATAGATCCCCTTCTCCTCTAGCGCATGGAGCAGCACCTCACTGCGTACACCCGCAAAGCCCACACTGATGATGTGGGGCGCGCTGTTCTCATCCGTCAGCCCATGGATCGTCGTATTGGGAATCTTCATGACGCCTTCCAGGAAATGCTCCTTCAACTCCCGCATGAGCGCCACCTTCATGTCCAGATCCTGATAGATCATCTTCGACGCCAGGCCGATCCCTGCGATCCCCGGTACATTTTCCGTGCCGGAACGGATATTTTTCTGCTGCTCTCCGCCGTACACGATGGGTGTGATCTTCACCCTCTCATTAATATAGATGAAGCCAATCCCTTTCGGTCCATGAATCTTGTGCCCGCTGGCAGACAACAGGTCCACGCCCAGCCGCTTCGGATATATCCTATATTTCCCGAAGCCCTGGACCGCATCCGTATGAAATAAGATTCTCGGATTGTAGCTTTTTACGATCCTTACCGCCTGTTCGATAGGCTGCACGGCTCCCACCTCGTTATTCACATACATGACCGACACCAGGATCGTTTCCTTGCACAAAGCTTCCCGCAGGGCATTCAACTTGATCTGCCCGTTGGCATCCACCGGAAGGTAAGTGACCCGAAAACCTTCTTCCTCCTCCAGATGGCGCATCGTATTGAGGATCGCCGGATGCTCTATGGCGGACGTGATCAGATGATTTCCCGACCTGCGCGCCGCCCTTGCAGTCCCGATCAGTGCCAGGTTATCACTCTCCGTCCCTCCCGACGTAAAGAAGATTTCCTTCGAATTGACCTTCAAAAGCCTGGCAAGAATCTCTTTTGATTCCTTTACATAGTGCTCTGCCTCCACACCCTTCCGGTGCATGGAGGAAGGATTGCCGTAATCCCTGCACATCACTTTATAAACCAGTTCGCCGACCTCCGGATAGCACCGGGTGGTCGCCGAATTATCCAAGTATACTTCCATGATATCTTTCCTTTTTTTATTTCTTACCTACAAAATATGATAGAACCCGGAGAGTCGTGCCTGATTCCTGACACAGCTACTCCAAATGGTACAGCAGCATGGACAGCACGACAAATCCGGCCGTTTCTGTCCGCAGTATCCGCCTGCCCAATGTCACCGGCAGCGCACCGCATGCCATAGCCTGCTCCACTTCCGCTTCTTCGAATCCGCCCTCCGGCCCGATAAAGATTCCCACCGACTGACCCGGACGTATTCCTTCAACCGCCTGCCGGGTGGCATCCATTCCCTCCGCCTTTTCATAAGGGATCAGAAGCACATCCAGGTCCCCGGCATACGCAAGCGCCTCAGAAAAGGTCATGATCTCCCGGACCTGCGGGATCCGGCTGCGTCCCGACTGCTTCGCCGCAGACTCTGCGATGGCGTTCCACCGAGCGGTTTTCTTCTGCGCCTTCTTTTCATCCAGCTTTACGACTGTCCGGCCCGTCACCGCCGGAATCAGTTCATATACCCCAAGCTCCGTAGCCTTCTGGATGATCAGCTCCATCTTATCGCTCTTCGGAAGCCCCTGAAACAGATATAGCTTGGATGGAAGCTCCCGGTTTTCCTTCCAGGCATCTACAATCTCAAACCACACCAGCCCGGATTCAAATGCTTCCAGGGTGCAGAGGTACTGCATCCCCTCCCCGTCGCTGATCATCACTTGATCCCCGTGCTTCATACGGAGGACATTTTTGATGTGGTTCACATCCGCGCCTTCCACATAGAGCCTTTTTTCCTGTATCTGTGAATGTTGTATAAAAAAACGATGCATTTCATTTCTCCTGGTATGCCCATGGGCATAAATAACCTTTATGTTTCACACATGATAACTTTGCAGGAGCATTTTTTACTGCTTCCCCGCCGTCACGGACACCCACTCGCCCTGGTAAGTCACCTCCAGGACTTCCAGCCCGGCCCGCTCCACTGCTTCCACGACCGTCTGTTCCTTGTCATCAATGATCCCGCTGGTGATATAGATCCCGCCCGGTTTCAGCCGGGATACGATCACCGGAGTCAGCTCCACGAGTACGTCTGCAAGGATATTGGCCGCCACGATGTCATATTTCTCATATCCCACCTTATCCTGAATCTCCGGATCATTGATGATATTGCCGATCATGACCTCGTACTGGTCCGGCCGGATGCCGTTTACCTGCATATTTTCATGGGTAGCCTCCACAGCACAGGGATCCAGGTCCGTCTCCACCGAATAGGCCGCCCCGAATTTGAGTGCCAACATACCTAAGATTCCGCTGCCGCAGCCCACGTCCAGGATCCGTGTCTGATCGGTCACATATTTGCGGATCTGGCGGATACACAGCTGGGTCGTCTCATGCATCCCCGTGCCGAATGCCGTACCCGGATCGATGTGGATGACCATCTTCTCGCTGTCCTCGGGCTTCACATCCTCCCATGACGGGATGATCAGGATATCGTCCACATAAAATTGATGAAAATACTGCTTCCAGTTGTTCATCCAGTCCAGATCCTCGGTCTGGGATTCCTCAATGACGCCTTCCCCTACGTCCGTCCAGGCAGAAAGCTCCGCAAGCCCGCCGCGCACATCCGCAAGGATCTTCTCCGCGTCCTCTTCTTCGTCCAGGTAAAAGCTCAGATACGCCACCCCGTCGTCCGCTCCGGTCTCCGGCAGGATGTCCACAAACATCTGCTCCTTGTCCGCCGCAGTCAGCGGAACCTTGTCCTCGATCTCCACCCCCTGTATCCCGATATCCATCAGCATGCTGCTGACGATATCCTCTGCTTCGGTTGTTGTTTTTAAACGAAATTTATTCCATTTCATAGCGTTCCTCCTGATCCATTGTACTGTCTCCATCTGCTCTGTTTCATCAGACGTCTGACGCCATACCTTTTTATATGCTGCCTTTCCATCCGGCTGCCGCCCCTGCCCTACCAGAGATGCAGTTCTTTCGCCTTCTGTGCAGTATTCTGATGGTTCTCATTCCGGATCTCTCCGCTTTTTCCGCCGGTCTTCCGGCAGAGGTAGATCTCCCCGATCTCCATGGACTTGTCCAGCGCCTTGCACATGTCATAGATCGTCAGAAGGGCCACACTCACCCCGGTCAGCGCCTCCATCTCCACCCCGGTCTTGCCCGTGGTCTTCACGGTACAGTAACAGTAGATCGTGGATTCCTCAGGCGCCATCTCAAACCGTACCCGGCAGTTTGTCAAAGGCAGGATATGGCACATCGGGATCAGCTCCGACGTCCGCTTGGCCCCCATGATCCCCGCCGTGGATGCCACGCCCAGCACATCGCCCTTTCCTACAGTGCCGGCCCGGATCGCCTCATACACCTCAGGGCTCACCTGAATCTTCCCGGTGGCCGCCGCCTCCCGGACCGTATCTTCCTTATTCGTCACATCTACCATGACCGCCTTTCCCTCTTCGTCAAAATGCGTCAGCCCCATTTCCATCTCCCTTTCCTCCGATCTATTTTATGCGCTCTTTTTTCTCACCCTATATTCTTTCGTCCTCTGCTCCGCAAAAAACGGCTGTTTTCCTCCGTTTATCATTGTTTCGATTATACTGAAAACTGCCTGCCCTGTCAATATTTTAGAAAATTACAGGGCCGGATTCCAGCCCGGGAGTGAACAGCAGCAAAAATTGAATTTATAGAACAAAATGTGTGTCTTGCCGCACATCGCACTGAAGCGCGGCTGCGGCAGCAGCCGTTTTCCTTATACGCACAGCGCGCATCCCCCGGAGGTTTTTTGTTCTATAAAGAATAAAAAATACCCGCCGCCCAATTTCCTTCAGGCAGCGGGTAATCTTTCGCTACAGGATGATGGTCAACCCGTAACCCATAGCAAACTTTATTGTTTCACCAGCAGCTTCTTCGTCAGCTTCTTCACCTTTTTCTTACATTTCCCGCAGCCCTTCCCGGCCTTGGTCATCTTTTTCACTTCCTTAAATGAAGAAGCCCCTTTTTCCACAGCGTCCGCCACGTCCCCCTTGGTCACATGATAGCAGGGACAGATCACTTTCCGCCGGTTCATGGCTACAGTGTCAGAGAAGGTGCGGAATAGACACGCGCACCCAGCTCATTGTCCAACATGTACAGGCTCTTCGGATCGTTTCCGAACAGTTCGAATTTTTTTACAAGCGTCTCCGCGTTATTTTCCTCCTCGCCCTGCTCCTTCACAAACCAATCCAGGAACTGCATGGTGCGGAAATCTTTTACGGAATGCGCCGCCTCATAGATCGTATGAATCAGTCCGGTCACATATTGCTCATGCTTCAATCCCGCTTCTAAAACCGACTTCGCATCGGTGATCTCAACAGACGGCTTGTCAATAGCCTCCAGGACTACCTTTTCCCCATTGTTCTGCAGATACTGCAGCATCAGCATCGCATGGTCACGCTCCTCCTGGGCCTGGATCCTGTACCAGTTGCCGAATCCATCCAAACCTTCGTCATAATAATAATTCGAAAAATCCAGATACAGGTACGCGGAATAAAATTCCTTGTTCACCTGCTGATTTAGTAATTCTACTACTTTCTTGTCCAACATCTCTATGTTCCTCCTCCTGTACTTTAAAAATCTCTTGTTTATTTATTTCCGCCTTCTATTATATACTCCTGTCTTCGTTCTGTAAATATGAAGTTCCTGCTCATGTTACCATTCACAGCAACGGCGGTTACAGATCACACGGCGTCGTGCACCCTGCTGCACGTCGTCCGGCCAGTCAAAGGCGACTTAAAATGGGATCGATACTGTTACTGGAGCACCCAAAGGGTGTGAACAGCAGCTAGCAAAAATGCATTGACAAAAAATTTCAGGACTTTTATAATGAAGCAAAAATATATGGACAGAGGTTTCCTATGAAACGATTATTGATCACAGGCGCGTCCGGCTTTCTCGGCAGGCGGACCGCAGCATTTTACCACGAAGCATACGACGTCTTTGCACCTGCGCGCACTGAACTGGATATCACTGACCGCGAACATGTATATGAAGTGTTCCGGCAATTTCAGCCCCACTGTGTCATCCACTGCGCCGCTGTTTCCGAGCTTGGCAAGTGCGAAAAAGACCCTGAAGGCTCCTGGTCGGTCAACGTGGACGGCAGCAGATACATGGCCGCGGCGGCGGCAGAATTTTCCGCAAAGTGTCTGCTCTGCGGATCCGACCAGGTTTATCTGGGAAATGAAAAGAAAGGCCCGCACAGCGAGGATGAGCCTATCGCCCCTCCCACCGTTTACGGCGTGGAAAAGAAAACAGCGGAAAAGGAATGCCTGGCCGTGAATCCGGACTGCGTCATCCTGCGGCTGTCCTGGATGTACGATACCAGAACTTTCTTCCCGCAGGAGCACGGCGATTTTTTCCGGACACTGGCATCCGGGCTGCAGGCTGCAGCTCCTCTCAGCTATCCTATTCACGATATACGCGGGCTCACCGATGTAAATGAAGTGATCCGCAATTTCGAAAGCGCTCTCGAATTAAAAGGCGGAATTTATAATTTCGGATCTCCGAATCATATGAACACCTATGAGACCGTCCAGGCTATGTTCACAGCTCTTGGATGGGATCCTCACCGTCTCTCAAAAAATGAAGAAGACTTCGCTGAAAATCCCAGGGACATCAGTATGGACCTCAGAAAATCAAGCGACAGCGGAATCGAATTTTCCTCTACTCTGGACGCTCTGGTCAGAAATGGCCGGACACTTTCTTCATGACCTTATGGTTTCTTCCGGGCGGATTCTCCATTTCGCCCGGAAGAACGCTGTTTTTCAGGTATCTTTTCCGCCGGCTCAGTCCATTTTTCAGCAATCCCCATCAGCCGCCTGTTTAAGCTCCTCCTGTCTTCCTGCGCAGCATCCTTTCCCGCGCATGTCCTCCGGCCACCAGGAAAAGCAGCAGCACCGCCCCCGAGACAGAGCAGCAGGCTCCGGCCTTTCTCCCCGGGGCATGGTAAACCAGTTCCACATCATGCTCCCCCTTCCCGATCGAAAAGCCAAGAAAAGCCGTATTTACCTTCTCCGTTTCCACAGCCTTCCCATCCATCCTGACTTCAAAATTCGGATCATACGGTATCGAGGTCACGAAATACCCCTCCCTTTCCACATCGACAGAACCCGCGATCACATTTCCCTTTGTCCGTTCCCTGTCCAGATGCAACTCCGACTGGTACAGCCTGCCGCTTTGTTCTTCCTTCGTTTGTTTCGCCCAGTTCCCCAGAAATCCTGTAATCCCCGTAATCTCATAATCCCCTTTTCCCAGCGAAAGCTCTGCCTGCTGTTCCCCCTGTTCCAGCAGGACCGCAAAAGAAAATCTGGTATTTCCGTTATAGTAAAAATGATTCCTGGCCGTCAGTTTATTCCGCTCTCCTTTCAGCCGCACCGCAACATCCTGTGACGGATGATTATTTTTCACCTGAAACTGCAGGAACAGAATCCGATCCGCTTCTGACGCGTCCATGTCTCCAATACCAGAGATATCTACCTGGACCGTCCCCGTCTTATCCGCCCGGATCCGATAACCCGTCTCCGTCTTAACGATCTGCAGTGAATCCGTCTTCTCCGTCGGAAGTACGATCTCCGCCGGTCTCAGCGCCTGTCGAACTTCCTCCAATATCTGCCGCTCCATTTTTATCTCATTTTCTGCTTTCCCGTCTCCTGCGCTTCCGCCGCCCGCTTGTCTGTCTCCTGCGCTTCGCCCGCCTGCTTTCCTGTCTTCCGCACTTCCGCCGCCCGCTTGTCTGTCTTCTGCGCTTCGCCCGCCTGCTTTCCTGTCTTCCGCGCTTCCGCTTCCCGCCGTCCCGCCGTCTGAACTGCCGGATTCCGGGCTCTCCTTTTCCTCAGGCCGCACCGCTCCATAGGCCAGCGCCATCTGGTTATAAGGAAATCCCAACTCATCATATGTATCTTCCGAGATCAACCGGTCCGTCACATAAGCCACCGGTGCCGCACACCTATTTTCATACATATCCATCCCATCCCCGTTTCTCACAAGTTCATATCCAGGAACCTCCTCCTTAGAGATCAGGTACCGAACCCCCATCAGCTGCAAAAAGACCGGATTTTTTGAAGCAGACTGCATCAGGTCATTGCGGAACGGCTCCTCCACCTCAAACGTATTTTTCCGGAACTCATGGTATTCCTTATTATAGGAGGAAGAATACACCGATGAGATATACTGCCCCATATCCCAGATACGGTTCAGATCCGCCGCGTTTTCTGACTCGCTTCCTACCTGCTCCAGCCGGTAAAATCCCCTGTCTTCCTCCAGAATTTCCCCTATAGCCTGTCCGATCGCCGGATCCGTCACCTTTTCATAAAACTCCCGGCTTTCAATCCGGCCCGCCCTCTCATGAAGCACGCTCCCGTACAGAATCAGAAACGCCGCCGGAGGCGCCATCAAAAGCATCAGCCCTTTTTTCCGCCAGAACAGCAGAAAGCATCCCGCCATGATCGCCCCATCCGTCAAAAAGAGTGTTCCGTACTGTGAAAATTCCGAATTTCTCTGCCCTGCTGCCAGAAGCCCAATGGTCATCAGGAAAGGAATCCCTCCTGCTGCAAACGAAATCTCTTTGTTCTCGAGCTTTTTAAAATAGCATGCTATCAAATAACAGAGCAGCGGAAGGCATGGGATCAACGACTTGTCCCGGACATACAGCCCCCCGTTGAGCGCCCATGCGAAAAAGGGGATCATCAGAATTGCCGTGCATCCCCAAGACAGCACACGTTCCTCCGCCCTTTTATACGTGAATCCCGTAAGCAGGACCGTGATCATCAAGGTCGGAAGTCCGATTCCATAGGGTGTATAGATCAGCCGGTCCACCTGTAGGTTCGGGATCAGCAAAGACGCCAGGCTGATTCCGGCCGCCGTCTCTTCCCGCCCTGTCAGGGCCGCGGCCGTGGGAATCAGGAGGATCCCGCTCAGCAGCACGGAAATCAGCATGGGCCATAAAAACCGGATCCCGTCCCATAAAAAACCCGCAATCGTAATCCTCTGTCTCTCCTCATCCGGCACATTGTAAACTATATACTTTCCTGCCGATTTTCTTCTGATTCCATTAGATTTTATATTGCATACTATATTTTCCCAAACAAGAAACCCCTTTATTTCTCTTAACTGATCATCCCCATGTTTATAGCATGCTATATTTTTATAAAAAGAATCTTTTTTATTTCCCCGTCCACTCATATAGCATACTATGTTTTTCAAGAATCCATTTTTACTGTTCCTCGGTTTATTTAGATCGCATGCTATATTCCCAATATCCAAAATCGTCTTTCCGTCTCTTCCGATCTGACCTTTGCACTCCACATACCGATATATCCCATACAGCACCAGCACCAGCATCCCCCCGATGCTGAAATAAAAGCTGGTCAATATCATCAGAAGCACACCGCATGTATAAAGCAGCTTCCCGCCTTTTTCAAAATACCGGTCCACTCCCAAAAATGCCATGCACAAAAAGGGCATATAATTGACAAACATAATCTGACAATAGGAGTGAAAGATCATCGGCCCCGCCAGCAGATACATCAGCGCTGTCATGAAACTGATCCTGCCGGAAAAGCCGCGCTTCAGCAGCCACATGTAAAGCAGCTCCACCGACGCCGCCAGGCTCACAGCCGAAGCCCCCATCAGATAATCTCCCATTTTAATAAAAGGAAATAGGTAAGAGATCAGGATCACCGGGCTGAACAGCCCGTAGTAAGAAAAATGATAGATATTCTGCCCTCCTCCGATGTTTGCCGCAAATTCCGGAAACAATTCCCCCGTCTCATAGAACTGCTGCCGGAAATAATCCGGAATCACGCTGTGCTGGCTGATCCAGTCCACATTCGAGCCAAAAATACCCAGTCTCCCGGCAAAAAGCCAGCAGAATAACAGGGTTGAGACCCCCAGCAGAAGGAAGGGCAGAAGCTGTCCGTACTTCTGCATTTTTTTCTGTCTGTTCCTCATATATCCGCTCTTCATCCTTTTCTACCTCTTCATGACTGCTTTACTGCCTGTAACCGCTTAAAACTCCGCCCGATACCTTTTTTTCCTCCCGGCTGTTCTGCATTGGGATTACGTTCTTATCATCCCGGTTCCTCTTTTTCAGCATAGCCGCCGCTTCTTCCCGGCTGTTTTCTTTCAATATGAATACCGGCCTGCGCTTTGTCTCCAGATAAGTCTTCGACAGGTACTGCCCCACGATCCCTGTACAGAACAGCTGGATCCCGCCGACCAGAAAGATAATGCATACAAGCGACGGCCAGCCGGACACCGGATCCCCCCACACCAGCGTGCGCACGATGATAAACAGGATCATGAAAAAGGACAGCCCGCAGAACACCATTCCCATGACCGACGCCAGCGAAAGAGGCGCCACCGAAAATCCTGTGATCCCTTCCATTGAATACCAGAAAAGCTTGCGTACAGACCATTTTGTCTCCCCTGCGGAACGCTCTACATTCTCGTATTCCAGCCACTTCGTCTCAAAGCCGATCCACTCAAAGATTCCCTTCGAAAAACGGTTATATTCACTCATTTCCAGCACTGCGTCCACCATCCTGCGGCTCATCAGCCGGTAGTCTCTGGCCCCGCTCACAAGTCGGATCTTGGAAATGTGATTGACAAAGTCATAAAACTTTTCCGACAGGAAGGAACGGATCTTCGGTTCTCCGGTCCTGGTCGAACGTTTTGCCGCCACACACTCGTATCCCTCTTCCGTCACGATCCTGTACATTTCGGGCAGAAGCTCCGGCGGATCCTGCAGGTCTACATCCATCACCGCCGCAAAATCTCCCGTCACATTTTTCAGCCCCGCATAGATCGCAGCCTCTTTTCCGAAATTTCTGGAAAATGACAGGAAACAGCAGCGTCCGTCCTGTTCACTCAGCTTTCTCATGAGTTCAAGCGTTCTGTCCGTCGAACCGTCGTCCACAAACAATAATTCAAATTCCACCTCCGGCATCCCGTCCATTACGGCCGACATTTTTTCATAATATACCGGCAAAGCCTCCTCTTCATTCAGACAAGGAACTATAATGCTAATCTTTTTCATGTCTTTTCCTCTCCTTTACAGATTATCTGCCTTTTACACACCTGTTCTTCTCGAACAACTACACTTTATCCCATATTATTAAAAATCCGGGAAAAAATATCTTAAATTTTCTTAAGAACCAAACAAACAATTTCTTAAGAGCATAACAGGCATTTTCTAAATGCTTGTTTTATTAGCAGATACTGTTCGCAGTAACTATTGATATTCTATAGTATATCCCAAAAAAATCACAAAACATTCACAATCCGGAATTATCACAAACTTGTGATAAAGCAATTATGAAAAATATATTGATTTTTATCAAAAAAAATGGTTATCTATATATAGGGTTGTCTTGCTGGGACAGAGTTTTTTTGTCCCCGGCTTTTCCATCCCAGATTACTGAAAATAAAAAGAGTGAGGTGCACAAGATGAAACCGATAAAAGAAGGAAAGGTCCGCGAGATCTATGACAACGGCGACAGCCTGATCATGGTTGCAACAGACCGGATCAGCTGTTTTGATGTGATCCTGAAAAATGACGTGACCAAAAAAGGAACTGTATTGACACAGATGTCCCGTTTCTGGTTTGATATGACAAAAGATATCCTGCCCAACCACATGATCTCCACCGATGTGGCCGACATGCCGGAATACTTCCGGCAGCCTCAGTTTGACGGCAGCAGCATGATGTGCAGGAAGCTGAACATGCTCCCCATCGAATGTATTGTCCGGGGATACATCACTGGAAGCGGCTGGGCCAGCTATCAGAAGAACGGTACGGTATGCGGCATCACACTGCCGGAAGGACTTCAGGAATCCGACCAGCTTCCCGAACCGATCTACACACCTTCTACCAAGGCCGAGATCGGAGACCATGATGAGAACATTTCATATGAACAGAGCATTGCCCATCTGGAAAAATATTTTCCGGGCAAGGGCGAAGAATACGCGTCCAGCCTCCGCGATTATACCATCGCTCTCTATAAGAAATGCGCGGATTATGCAAGAAGCAGGGGAATCATCATCGCAGACACGAAGTTTGAATTTGGTCTGGATGGGGACGGCAATATCGTCCTCGGTGACGAGATGCTCACACCGGACAGCTCCCGCTTCTGGCCTGCCGATGAGTATGAGCCGGGACACGGCCAGCCCTCCTTTGACAAGCAGTTTGCCCGGGACTGGCTCAAGGCAAACCCTGGAAATGACTGGACACTGCCGGAGGAGATCGTAGAAAAGACGATCGGCAAATATCTGCAGGGATATGAGATGCTGACCGGGGAGAAACTCTAAAGAATTGTCCTGCAGTTCTAAGCTGCAAATACAGAGGCGCCGGCCTGCATCAGTGATACGGAAGATGCACACAGCCGCACAAGGAAATATGCGGCTTCGGCCGGCGCCTTTATATTTTTCATTGTTAACGTCAGCACATTCTCTTTGTTATTTTGACGTTTTTACTCATCAAATTCCAGCACAACAATATCGAACTTGTCCGTAGACTTGATCTCCCTTACAATCCCCTTCCGGGATTTCAGCCGCTCATAGCTCCGGAAGTTCGCACTCATCCCGAGCATATGCTCCAGTATATAATAATAGGAAGAAGGGAGCACTCCCTCCGTAATACTCATCTCCTGCCCGATCTGAAAGGCATCCTTATCTTCGATCGTAAACTCCATCAGCCTCATGATATCTCCTCACTTTACAAACTGCCTTTTTGCAAAAGCGCTTCTCCCTGCCGTGCATCATTCATCCGTCTCCTGAATATTCTCCGGCCTCCTGATCGTCCGCACATTGATCCCGTTCACTTCGATATGGTCGTCCACCGCGATCACCAGGCACTGTCTGCCGTCGATCACCCGGGTCTCCACCAGGTCCGCCCGGTCCGGGTTTACCTTGATCACCACATCCGGAGTCTCGATATTGAACTTCCGCGTCTCCGCAATATTTTCCGCCAGAAGAGAGTTCTTCTCCCCCGCCGCCGCGTCATAGTTCTGCTCAAACAGTTCCATATTTTCCGCAGGGACCCCGCTGTTCTCGAACACCTTTTTCATATCCGTCCTGTCCAGTTCCAGCGGCTCGGGCTCCTCCTTGTGCTCCGCGATCATGTCATTGAGCGTATCATGGATATTGCGGATGATCTCATAATTGCCGTCCTCCCCCAGTGTATCCTCGATCAACAGCTGGAACGCCTCCTTCTGGGTGTCCGCGGACATGGGGCTTTTAGCCCCCAGCACCTGGTCGATGAGCTCCGGCTGGAGATCCTGGGTCTTCTTCGTATAATACAGGATCCCGTGAAGATCCGTATTCCGGTCATTGAACGCCGGGAACAAAAATCCCTTGTCCGGTGCCTCCACGATCCAGTCCCGGATCCGGTCCTGAATCCGGTTATCCTCCGCATTGTAGGACAGCCCCGCCTTGGAGAGCGTCACCGGGCAGATACTGCACATCAGGTATTCATACACATAATCCGACGAGTCATACATCTCCAGGTTATCCGACGCCTTTCCCGGGATATCATACATGGCATGGATCAGAATGATATAGTAATTTCCTTCATATATGTAATTCTCGATGATCTTGTCATAAAATTCTTCCAGAAGTATGTCGTCTTCCAGCTTACTGTTCTTCAGCTTCATCAAAAATTCCTGTGTCCCGCCGGGCATCTCCTGTTCCAGAGGGAACTCCATGTTCAGCATATTCCGCCCGATCCCGCCGGAAAGCGTTTTCTTGAAAATGTCAAAATACTTGAACGCCTCCTCCTCCGGCAGCGAGAGGAACGCGTCCTTCGTCTCCATCTGCTTGTTCTTCTCATGGTCCACATAGCACCCGCAGATCCGCGTGATCGCGCAGTTTGCCGGTGTAAACTGTTTTCTGATCTCCAAAACTTCCTTTTTATTCATTTTACTTCCCTCCATATCGTTACGATTCACAGACAATGACCGCATTGCACGGTCAAAGACCCCGCAGCAAGCTGACGGGGCATCAAAATTCTATCGCAGCAAGCTGCGGGGTATTTGGTCTACACTCCGTTTCGGTCGTTGCTGAACAAGTGCCACTGGCACTTAGCAACCCTCGCAGCAGTCGCCAAATATCCATGCAAGCATGGCTGCTTGACTCGTTGCTTCGCGGGAATAAAACAGATAGCACTCTGCATCGGAACACTATCTGTGCATTTTATTTTCTATTCAATCATAACATTCTTTCACCAAAATATCTATTCTTTTTTTACCATGCAACAAGTGCACCCTGCTGGTTACTGTTGTGAATAGTAGTTACAGTTCACGGCCTAACCGGCCGCGAACTGTAACGCATCCAGCCCATTGAAAAGTCGCCTGACGGCGAGGGGCTGGATGCATGCAACTGCTATTTTACTGGCCGGATGCCTTGCAGCATGGTGCAAGGCACCGTGAATAGTAACCCATAGTAACGTATTTTGGGCCATAGCGTAAAAAAATACTTGACTTATTTTAACATTCTTTTTATAATAACAACGTACAAAGTGCTGTGCCGACGCGCGGCGCGGGAAGCGATCCATTTTCTGAGGGAAATTGGTGACATATTATATTGAAGAAACGTTGAAGAGGAATAGTAAGAAACGGATGCTTTTCAGAGAACTGCCGGCGGGTGCGAGGCAGGAAGCGGATTTTTCCGAACTCACCTTGGAGTTCTTCTGCCGAAGTGCGGAATGTGTGTGCTGCATATCGTGAAGGGCCGATTACTGAATGGATCGGTCCGGATTGAACCAGCCGCCGGCCATTGTAAGATTCTGCGGCAGTAAGCAGGAGCGGGTCTTCCCGTTACAGAAGCAATGAGTGCATCCGGCAGTATGTTTTGGATGAATAAGAGTGGTACCACGGAAATCCAAAGCCCTTTCGTCTCTTAAGTGAAGATGAAAGGGCTTTTTTAAGGACTGTCACAGCGGCTTTGTGTTTTGGAAAGTAAAGGAGCATTTTATGACAGGTTCCTAGTACAGCATTGCGTATATAATAGTGAATAATGTGCCTGATATTTTTGTCAGGACAAGGCGGAGGAAAGAGGCGATGCGGTGGCATCGTTGATTGACGACAACGCAGTGCTGGCAGAAATAGCAGGTGCAGTATTCACTGTTAATTACACAATGCTGTACTAGTAGTTCAAGGAAAGGAAGGTATTGTTTGAATGGCACAGAAAATTGTCTACAACCATAAGGCGATTGAAAAGAAATGGCAGGAAAAATGGGAAAAGAATCCGGTGAACCCGAAGACGGATGCTTCCGGTAATCCGAAGCAGAAGTATTACTGTCTGGACATGTTTCCCTACCCGTCCGGCAACGGACTTCATGTAGGACATTGGAGAGGCTATGTGATCTCTGACGTATGGAGCCGCTACAAGTTGCAGCAGGGGCATTATATCGTCCACCCAATGGGATGGGACGCATTTGGACTTCCAGCGGAGAATTACGCTATCAAGATGGGAATCCATCCCGCGGTATCTACTGCGGAGAATGTGGCAAATATCAAGAAGCAGATCAACCAGATCGCAGCCCTTTATGACTGGGATATGGAAGTCAATACCACGGATCCGGATTTTTATAAGTGGACTCAGTGGATTTTCGTGAAGATGTTCAAGGAAGGGCTGGCCTATGAGAAGGAATTTCCTATCAACTGGTGTCCTTCCTGCAAGACGGGCCTTGCCAACGAGGAAGTGGTCAACGGGAAATGTGAGCGCTGCGGCGCGGAGGTGACGAAGAAGAATCTGCGCCAGTGGATGCTCAAAATCACGGCCTATGCGGACCGCCTGCTGAATGACCTGGACAAGCTGGACTGGCCGGAAAAGGTAAAAAAGATGCAGAGTGACTGGATCGGAAAGTCCTACGGCGCGGAAGTGGACTTCCCGGTAGATGGACGGGAGGAAAAGATCACGGTGTATACGACCCGTCCGGATACGCTATATGGGGCTACTTTCATGGTTCTGGCGCCGGAGCATGCCCTGGCAGCTGGGCTTGCCACACCGGAGACGAAGGAAGCGGTAGAAAAATATATTTACGACGCATCCATGAAGTCCAATGTGGATCGTCTGCAGGATAAGGAAAAGACAGGCGTGTTTACCGGAAGCTATGCCATCAATCCGCTGAACGGGGAAAAGACACCGATCTGGCTGTCCGACTATGTGCTGGCGGATTATGGTACGGGTGCTATCATGTGCGTACCGGCCCACGATGACCGTGACTTTGAATTTGCGAAGAAATTTGATATTCCGATCATCCAGGTCATTGCAAAGGACGGAAAAGAAATTGAAAATATGACTGAAGCTTATACCGAGGCAGCCGGAACCATGATCAATTCCGGAGAATGGAACGGTATGGAATCAGCGGTGCTGAAAAAGGAAGCTCCCCATATCATCGAGAAACGGGGCCTTGGAAAAGCGACCGTGAATTTTAAGTTGCGTGACTGGGTATTTTCCCGCCAGCGTTACTGGGGCGAGCCGATTCCGATCATTCATTGCCCGGACTGCGGAAATGTGCCGGTGCCGGAGGAAGAACTGCCTCTGACCCTGCCCGAGGTGGAATCCTATGAACCTACAGGAACCGGGGAATCTCCTCTTGCAGGCATTGAGGAATGGGTAAACTGTACCTGTCCGGTGTGCGGAAGGGCAGCGAAGCGGGAGACCAATACCATGCCACAGTGGGCAGGCTCTTCCTGGTATTTCCTGCGCTACGTGGACAGCCGAAACGACAAGGAGCTGGTATCCCGGGAGAAGGCAGACGAGATGCTTCCGGTGGATATGTATATCGGCGGCGTGGAGCATGCCGTACTGCATCTTCTGTATTCCAGGTTCTATACCAAGTTCCTGCATGATATCGGGGTGGTGGATTTTGACGAGCCGTTCCAGAAACTCTTCAACCAGGGGATGATTACCGGAAAGAACGGGATCAAGATGAGTAAGTCCAAGGGAAATGTAGTTTCCCCCGACGACCTGGTGCGGGATTACGGATGTGATTCCCTGCGGATGTATGAATTGTTCGTTGGCCCTCCGGAACTGGACGCAGAGTGGGACGACCGCGGCATCGACGGGGTGAACCGTTACTTAAAGCGTCTCTGGAACCTGGTGATGGAGAGCAAGGATGCGGACGTCATGGCGACGAAGGAAATGCTGAAGCTGCGGAACAAGATGGTGTATGATATCACTACGCGCTTGGAGAGCTTCAGCCTGAATACGGTGATCTCCGGATTTATGGAGTATAACAATAAGTTTATCGAGCTGGCGAAGAAAAACGGCGGGATCGATAAGGAAACGCTGGAGACGGTTGCAGTGCTGCTGTCCCCGTTCGCGCCTCATTTTGCAGAAGAGATGTGGGAGCAGTTAGGGCACAGTGAGACCGTGTTTACGGCAGGCTGGCCGAGCTACGATGAGTCGCAGATGAAGGATGACGAGATCGAGATTCCGGTTCAGGTGAACGGGAAGACGAAGGTGGTTGTGTCCATTCCGGCGGATGCGGATAAGGATGCTGCCATTGCGGCAGGGAAGGAAGCTCTGGGGGATAAATTGAGCGGGAATATTGTGAAAGAGATTTATGTTCCGGGGAAGATTATTAATATTGTAGCGAAATAATTTGGGAGAAAATCTCACAACAGAATAAAGTGCTTGGAAATATTGAAAAATTAGCTTAGAATTAAGGTATATAGATATTTTTCTTCAAAGAAAAGGCAGCGTAGAATACCGTAAAATATGGTAACAGATTTTTAAACGGAATAAATATTTCAAGCAAACATTAAAGGAATGACACAGATAGTAGAGATATTGTTTGTGTCATTTTTCTACAAAAGAGAGATATATAAGGAGGAAAAAATGACGATTTATACTTTTGATACTACAACTTACCTTTTATATCCTATAATGAAATCCTTCTTTAAGCTTAATGATAAAGAAGTTTATTAAACTATTCTAAGTGGATTGGAAATCCTGCAGAAACGACAAACACCTTTTTCTCTGTTACCTAAGATGGAAAGAACGTAAGTTCGAAAAAGTACTTGCAATCGTCAAGGGTGTGTGTTATCATAAAAAAGAACAAATGTTTTGAATATAAGTCATTGAAGTTCTGTCAGAAGAGAAGGTGTGAGGAAGTTGTCGGAGAAGATTCAGGTTCAGATGTCCGTATATGATAAGCTGCAGATTTTATCTGATGCGGCGAAGTATGATGTTGCCTGTACATCCAGCGGGGTGGACCGTAAAGGGAATGGGACAGGGATGGGGAACTGCCGGGCGGCGGGGCTCTGCCACAGTTTTTCTTCGGATGGCAGGTGTATCTGTCTGCTGAAGATCTTATTTACCAATGAGTGTATTTATGACTGTAAGTATTGTATCAACCGTTCGTCCAATGATGTGGTCAGAACTTCTTTTACGCCGGAGGAGGTTTGTACTCTGACGATGGAGTTCTATCGGAGGAATTATATCGAAGGTCTGTTTTTAAGCTCAGGGATTTTGAAGAGTCCGAATTATACGATGGAATTGATCTATGCGACCTTATACAGATTGCGGAATGTATGCAATTTTCAAGGATATATCCATGTGAAGGCGATTCCGGGGACGGATGCGGAGCTGCTTGAGAGGGTGGGATTTCTGGCGGACCGGATGAGCGTGAACTTAGAGCTTCCCACTGCGGAGGGGCTGCGTCTTCTGGCGCCCCATAAGAATCGGAAGAACATCCTGGCGCCGATGCGCATGGTGCAGAACCGGATGCAGGAGAATAAGCAGGAGATCGTACTGTATAAGAACGCGCCCCGGTTTGTGCCCGCAGGGCAGAGCACCCAGATGATCATCGGAGCAACTCCGGAGACGGACTACCAGATTCTCAATGTGGCTGAGTCTTTGTATCAGAAGTTCGGATTGAGAAGAGTATTTTACTCTGCCTTTGTGGCTGTCAATGAAGATTCGGCCCTGCCTGCCAGGATCGGGGAAGGACCGCCGCTTCTGCGGGAGCACCGGCTGTACCAGGCAGACTGGCTGCTTCGATTTTACCGCTTTGAAGCAAAGGAGCTGCTGGACGAGGAGCATCCGAACTTCAATATCTTTCTGGATCCCAAGTGCAATTGGGCATTGAAGCATCTGGAACAGTTTCCGGTGGAAGTGAACCGGGCGGATTACAATATGCTCCTTCGAGTTCCGGGTATCGGCGTCAAGTCTGCCATGCGGATCGTGAAGGCAAGGCAGATGGGGAACCTTAAGTTCGAGGATTTGAAGAAAATGGGTGTGGTCTTAAAGCGCGCGCTGTATTTTCTGACCTGCAGCGGGAAGATGATGTATCGTACCAGGCTGGATGAGGACTACATCACCAGGAACCTGCTCAATACGAAGGAACGGCTTCCGGATACGGTATCCGGCATCACCTACCGGCAGTTGTCCTTATTTGATGATATGAATTATACGGACAGCGGGGCAGTACAGATTCTGCAGGCATAGAAGTATGGCTGAAAGCTATATTTTATATAATATTTGCGGACTCCCGGAGGGGCGGTAAACATCAGGGATTTAAGAGCAAGACAGATTTTTGAAAACAGCTTGGAAGTTGAACTCGGTAAGATGGAGGTGAGTTTAGCATGAAAAAAGTCTATATATGCAGCGACACGATCACCGGGATATTTTCTGCCATTTATGACGCGTGGAAGGAAAGCCGGGACAGGGAGGCAGGGATTGGGCTGCGGGGGATGATGGATACACAGCTGTTTTGTGAATACGCGGAAGTGACGGAGGAGGAGCGCAAGGCGGCAGCCGTAGAGAAGCTGATCCAGAACCATCTGGGGTATAATGCGTACTGGGATATATACCACGCACTGTTGTCGGCGCATCCGAATAAGGCGGAAGCTGTATTTCATGTGATGCAGGCTGCGCGGACGGTAGGAAACAGCAAGCGGATCATGGAGCATTTGTCCGATCCAGATGTGGCCTGCGTGTTCGAACTGAGCAGGAAGGTGGCTAACGAAGCACATCAGTTTATGGAGTTTATCCGTTTCCGGGAGTTGGAGAACGGAGTCCTTTTTTCGGAGATTACACCAAAGAATCGGGTTCTGACATGTATTGCAGACCATTTTGCGGACCGATTCCCTATGGAAAACTGGATGATTTATGATAAGACCTATCAGGAATTTCTAGTGCATCATATGAGAAGCCAGTGGGTTCTCGTAAGCGGAGAGTGCCTGAACCAGGAAGAGGCAGAGCGGGTGTCAAAAGCAGAAGCAGAGTTTGAAAGGCTGTGGCAGGGATTTTTCCAGTCCATTGCTATCAAGGAACGAGAGAATCCCATCTGCCAGAGAACCCATCTGCCGCTTCATTTCCGCCAGGATATGACCGAGTTCCTTCCAATCAGAAAGGCTGTCCGCTGAGGCTGCATGACAGATTACGGGCGGATCTGTTCTTCATTGAGACACGAAAACACTGCATTCACGCAAAAGGTATTGTGTATTCTGAGTAAGCGGTTTAAGATAGAATCAACATCAGGAAGTAATGGACCCCATCCATTACAGTACACCAGATGAAATTTAAAAGAAAGAAGGAGGTCACATGGAGAGAGAGGTTTTTATTTGGCTTGGATTGCTGATCGTGTTTCTTGCCGTTGAGATCGCAACGGTTGGGCTGACATCAATCTGGCTGGCCGGAGGCGCAGTGGCCGCATTGCTTTTTACCATAGCGGGACTGAATATCTGGTGGCAGACAGGCGCTTTTCTGACGGTATCATTCTTACTGCTGTTTTTTACCCGCCCATTTGCGGTAAAATACATAAATTCCCATCATGAAAAAACAAATTATGAGGGAATTATCGGAAAAGTGGTTAGAATAACAGAGACGGTCAACAACCGGCAGGAGATGGGAACCGCAGTTGTGAACGGACTGGAATGGACGGCACGGACAGAGGATGATGGGGTGATTTTGGATCCGGGGGATCTGGCAAAGGTCGTCAACATCTCAGGGGTAAAGCTTATTGTAAAAAGATATGAGGAGGAATAGAGTATGAATCTCGGAATAGTTGTTACTATCGTCATTTTAGTTATCTTACTTTTAATCATCATTTCAAACATCAAGATCGTGCCCCAGGCACATGCATATATTCTGGAACGCCTGGGCGGATACAAGGAGACGTGGAGCGTAGGGCTGCATTTTAAGATGCCGATTCTGGATAAAGTAGCAAAAAAGGTTTCTTTGAAGGAACAGGTTGTAGACTTTGATCCGCAGGCCGTGATCACAAAGGATAACGTGACCATGCAGATTGATACGGTGGTATTTTTTCAGATTACAGATCCGAAGAAGTATGCATACGGTGTAGAGAGTCCGATTGCGGCAATCGAGAACCTAACGGCAACGACCCTTCGTAATATCATTGGTGATCTGGAACTGGATGAGACATTGACGTCCAGAGAGACCATCAACACAAAGATGCGGACGATCCTGGATATTGCTACAGATGAATGGGGAATCAAGGTCAATCGTGTAGAGCTGAAGAACATCATGCCTCCGAAGGCCATTCAGGATGCCATGGAAAAGCAGATGAAGGCAGAGCGTGAACGAAGAGAAGCCATCCTCCGTGCAGAAGGTGAGAAGAAGTCCACGATCCTTGTAGCGGAAGGTGAGAAGGAATCTGTGATTCTGGAAGCAGAAGCATCCAAAGAGGCTGCAATCCTGAAGGCGGAAGCGGAAAAGCAGAAGCGGATCAGAGAGGCAGAAGGTCAGGCGGAAGCTATACGCACGGTCCAGAAAGCGACCGCTGAAGGCATCGAGTTTGTGAAGGCGGCAGGTGCGGATCAGGCAGTGCTGACGCTGAAGAGCCTGGAGGCATTTGTGAAAGCGGCAGACGGCCAGGCTACGAAGATCATTATCCCGTCCGAACTGCAGGGAATCGCAGGGCTGACCAAAACGATTGCGGAAGTTGCACATAAAGATGATATGTAACTGTTCAAACAGGATAGCATTTGCTGCACTATCCATGCAAAACCGGAGTGACAGGAAGTATGGCGAGAATACTGATACTGGAAGATGAAAACACAAGCCGGACGGCATTGGTAAAAATGCTGAAAAATATATCTGCGGAAATCACGGTGGATGCAGCGGCAGACCTGGCGAAAGCCAGGCTGCTGCTTCGCAGCACCGTTTCTTTTGACTTATTCTTTTTAGATATAAATTTAGAGCCGGGGAAAGAGGGGGATACATCCGGAATCCAGTTTGCGGAAGAAATCCGAAGCATTCGGAAGTATGAATTTACGCCCCTGGTCATGATCACCTCCGTAGCGGGACTGGAGATGGAGGCATATCGAAGGTTGCATTGCTACCAATATGTGGTGAAGCCCTATATTCAGTCGGAAGTGGAGGAGATCGTCAGGAAGGTGCTGTTCCATCTTCATACGGGAACACGGCCTTCGATCATGGTGAAGAGAAACGGCGTCAACTACAAGATTTTCTGCGATGAGATTATGTTCTGCAGGGCTATTCCGAGAGGGGTCTGCCTGCAGCTTAAGAACGAACAGATTGAAGTGCCTTATCTTTCTATCCATAAGCTGTTGGAAAAGCTGCCGGAGGGGCTGTTTTTCCAATGCCACAGGACATTTGTCGTAAACTGCAATGCTGTAAGGTACTATGACCTGGTCAATCAGGTGATCCAGGTGGAGGGCTCTTCGGAATGGATTGATATCGGAGTCACCTTTAAGTCGGAAGTCAGGAGGATTATATATGGAGAAAAGCAGAATTAAGCTCCTTTACAGAATCTTATGCACCATATCGCTCGTGATCGGCCTGTATCTGGTGACAGACCTGATGTTCAGCGGCACTCTGAATGTGAAAATGATCATTGTATTTATCCTGGTCATGACGGGAATCATATGGGGCGCTGCGGATTGGAAGATGAGCAGTGATCTGATCCGGAATCAGGAAAAGGAACTAAAGATGTATCGGCTCTATATCCAGCCTTTGGAAGAGCTGGTAAAGGAGATACGGGCCAGACAACATGAATTTGACAATCATATCAATGCAATCCTGAATATGCATCTGACGGTAGACAACTATGAAGAACTGGTGGAAAAGCAGTCACAGTACATCCTGGAGATTCGCCGTGACAGTGCCAGTAAGTTCCTGCCGCTTCTGCGGATCAGCGACAAGGTACTTGCGGGCTTCCTGTACAGTAAGATCGTCAGTTCTCCGGAAAATACAGACACGGATGTAGAGGTGCGCAACTGGCAGATTTTATCCAGGACATCGGAGCACAGCCTGATCGAGATTGTAGGAGTGCTGGTGGACAATGCCTATGAGGCCGTTTCGGAAACAGGAGGCCGGGTCAGGATCTTCCTGGATTCCCGTGAGGACAAGATGGTATTTGAGATTCTGAATGAATACCAGAGGATTTCTTTTGAAGAGCTGGAGAGGTTTTTTGAAAACGGGTATACGACAAAGGATTCAAAAACTGGCAGACGTGGAGTGGGACTTGCACGGGTCAAGTCTCTGATTCAAAAAGCAGACGGAGAGATTACTGTTGCCCAGGAAATGATCGAAGAAAAAAATTATGTCCATATTACAGTCGTTATATGATAGACTTGGTAAGGATAAATATAAAAAAGTGTGCGTCTTGACGCACACTCGCGCCGAAGCGCGGCTGCGGTAGCAGCCATTTTCCTTATGCGCACAGTGTGCATCCTCCGGAGGGTTTTTGTTCTATAAGAAAATTCGGAGAAATTTCCAATAATAAAAATACAAAAATACTGCGGAACAGAAATGTACTCTTTCTGTTCCATTTTTTGCAAATAGTGCTCTGACTATTTTAGAATAAATAGTGCAATTATGAGCGACTCTAAGTCTGCACCTAAATGACCGTCTGCCCCATATCGTATCTCAACAAAGTCGGAAATCAGTCCGGAAAAGAAGATATTTCCACGCATTTGGAATTGTGGTACAATAGAAGAAAACAGAGCGGAAAATCGTTTTTTTGACAGGAGATGTGAAATGGACGTACAAAACTTTTGGAACGCAGTTCTTGCTCAGGATGAGAAAGAGATCAGGAAATATTTTCATCAAGAGGCGTATATAAACTGGCACTGTACAAACGAACATTTTAGTGTAGATGAATTTATTGTTGCGAACTGTGAGTATCCAGGAGAGTGGGATGGAATTGTTGAAAGAGTAGAAGTTATGAGTGATCTGATCATTACAGCTGCGTTTGTCTACCCCAAAGACAGGAGCGCTTCTTTTCATGTGACATCATTTATTAAAATCGCAAATGACAAAATTGTGTCAATAGACGAGTATTGGGCTAATGATGGGAATGCTCCGCAATGGAGATTGGATAAACACATTGGAACATCCATCAGATAAATTTTCGCCCAAGCTTATTATAATGTAGGATAGAAGAATGAAAACGGAACAGACAGTGAAGATCTCAGTCCGAAATCTGGTGGAGTTTATTCTGCGGGAAGGGGACATTGACAATCGAATGGCTGGCAGCATGGACCGTGACGCTATGCAGCAGGGAACCAGGATTCACCGCAAGATTCAGAAGCGGATGGGTTCCGCTTATCGTGCGGAGATTTTGCTGAAGGTGCAGTGTCCATGCGATGGCTTTACGCTCCAGGTGGAGGGGCGTGCGGACGGAATCATGGAGGAAGAGGGACAGACAGTGATTGATGAGATCAAGGGAGTTATGCGGGATTTGGAGCTGGTCCGGGAGCCTGTGGGAGTCCATCTGGCACAGGCCAAGTGCTATGCTTATATATATGCCTCACAGAACGGACTGGAAGAGATCAGTGTACAGATGACTTACTGCAATCTGGAAACCGAAGAGATCAAGCGATTCCGTCACCAATATCAGCTGGAAGAGCTGGAACACTGGTTCCGGGATCTGGTGCATGCTTATGAGAAATGGGCTGGATTCCAGATTGCATGGAAAAAGGAGCGGAATGCATCTATCCGCAAAACAGAATTTCCATTTTCCTACCGTGCGGGTCAGAGGGATCTGGCGGCCTCTGTTTACCGCACGATCCTGCGCCGGAAAAAGCTGTTTATCCAGGCGCCTACCGGGGTGGGAAAGACTATGGCGACTGTATTTCCCACGGTGCGGGCCATGGGAGAGGATCTGGGAGAGAAGCTTTTTTATCTGACGGCAAAGACCATCACCAGAACCGTTGCGGAGCAGGCATTTCAGACACTTCGTAGCCAAGGGCTGCTGTTTAAGAGCATTACCTTGACTGCCAAAGAGAAAATTTGCTTTTGCGAGGAAACAGAGTGCAATCCGGATGCCTGCCCTTATGCAAAGGGGCATTATGACCGGGTTAATGACGCAGTATTCAATCTGATCACTAACGCCTGTGAGATGACACGCAACGTACTGGAAGCCCAGGCGGAGAAATACCAGGTCTGCCCTTTTGAGATGGCATTGGATGTATCGCTCTGGGTAGATGCGGTGATCTGTGATTATAATTATGTATTTGACCCGAATGCACATTTGAAACGATTTTTCTCCGTGGGAAACAAGGGCGGTTATCTGTTTTTGATCGATGAGGCGCACAACCTGGTGGAACGGGGACGGGAGATGTATAGTGCCGAGATTTATAAAGAAGATATCCTGAAGATCAGACGCCTTGTGAAAACAGAGGACTCCAGGCTGGCAAAACGGCTGGAGGAGTGCAACAGGCAGCTCCTGGAGATGAAGCGGGAATGTGAAAACTATACCTTGCTGGACGAAATCCGCAGTCCAAAAGACATGAAAGTCGGGGCGTCTGAGCAGCATCTGCCGGACAGTGCAGTTCTACACTCGTCCCGTGGCGGCAGGAAAAACGATGGAAGAACGATGGAGGATGGCATTCGGAATGAGAAAAGCCGGCCTGCGGAAGAGGAGGCAGGGTATCAGGTCGTGGAGAGTGTATCCCATGTTGTCCTGAAATTGATGAATGTATTCGGTGAACTGGAGCGTTACCTGGAGGAATGCCAGGATCCTAAGAAGCGGGAGGCGGTTCTGGATTTTTATTTTCAAGTCCGGGATTTTTTAAATATTTATGATATTCTGGATGAAAATTATACGGTTTATACAGAATTGGAACGGCAGGGAAGGTTTAAACTGAAGCTGCTCTGTGTAAATCCTGCGGCAAACCTGCAGAAGTATCTGGAACAGGGGAACAGCACCGTATTTTTTTCTGCCACGCTACTGCCTATCCATTATTATAAAAAGCTGCTGAGTGTAGCAGATGATGATTATGCGGTTTATGCAGAATCAACCTTTCCAGCGGAAAACAGGCTGATCCTTCTAGGGACTGACGTCAGCACCAGATATACCATGCGGGGGGAAGAAATGTACCGCAGGATCGCGCGGTATATTCTGGAGACGATCCGGGCAAAAAGGGGCAATTATATGATCTTTTTTCCGTCATACCGATTCATGGAGGATGTATATGAATATTTCCAGATTGAGCTAAAAGAAGAAGACCAGATAGAATGTGCCCTGCAGTCCCAGTATATGGGAGAGGAGGCGAGAGAAATCTTTCTGGAAACCTTTGAGGAAGATAGAGAAGATTCTCTGGCAGGCTTCTGTGTGATGGGAGGAATTTTCTCAGAGGGGATCGATCTGACGAGAGACCGCCTGATCGGAGCCGTGATCGTGGGGACGGGGCTGCCGCAGGTCTGTAACGACCGGGAAATCCTTCGTTCCTATTTTGACAGCAGGAAGCTGTCAGGCTTTGACTATGCCTATCTGTATCCGGGCATGAATAAGGTCCTGCAGTCTGCCGGGCGCGTGATCCGTACAGAGGAGGACCGGGGAGTGATGCTTCTGCTGGATGAGAGGTTTTTGGGAGCGCAGTATCAGGGCACATTTCCAAGAGAATGGAGCGGTATACAAACCTGCAGATTAGGTGATCTGAAAGAGAAACTAAATCATTTCTGGGGAAACGGAAGGATTTAGCCGAAATACCATATTTTTCTTAACTTTTCAGGCATTGGGCCGATATAACTAACAGAGGATAATAATTGGTTTTCCTAATGAAAAGAAAAGGAGGAAATGAAGTGAAAATCGGTGACAATTATCAAAATATCCAGAACAATTATGCTTATGTTAATGCAAATAATGTAGCGGCAGCTTCTAAGGTTGCTGCGGAGAAGAAGGACGGATCAGCAGATGCAGCGGCAGTAGGTGCGGCAGCTCCGAACACAGACCGTGCAGAATTTAGCACTGATACAAGAGTTACGAGTAAGATGAGTGCTTCCGAGAGGTCGGCTCTGGTAGAAAGCCTGAAGTCAGATCTGGACAACCAGATGTCACGCTTCACCAATATGATGATGCAGACATTCAACAAGCAGGGAATCACAGGCCTTACAGCAGGCAGCGACGCATTCTGGCGTCAGATCGCAAGCGGCAACTTTACCGTAGATGCCCAGACCAAGGCAGAGGCTCAGCAGGCTATTTCCGAAGACGGATACTGGGGAGTAAAGCAGACCTCACAGAGAATCTTCGACATGGCGAAGGCGCTTGCAGGAGACGATCCCGCTAAGATGAAAAAGATGCAGGACGCAGTAGAAAAAGGTTTCGAGCAGGCAACAGCTTCCTGGGGCAAGGCTCTTCCGGGTATCTGCGATGATACGCACAGCGCAATCAATGGAATGTTTGAAGAATATTATAAGAACGCAGGTGTGGAAAAATAAAGTACATACGAAAAAGAGAAAGCATTATAAAGCATGTGTAAAAAAGGAATGGATAAGCTCCATTCCTTTTTTGCGTCCAGCAAGCACGTGTTCTAACAGCTACAAATCTCTGACCCGTCTGGTAGAGGAGAATTCCAACTCCTGTTCTGATATATTTTGGATTTTTGCCTTTGAATTGTACAAATATTACAATATTTGTCTTATTCTGACAGTGAAATAAAGATAATATGACAGATACAATTAATTTGTTTTTGTATAATTATACTAAACTGCAATGAATAGCTATCGGGTATGAAATTGTAAACGTTTGTATGCCGCAAGATTATTTTAGGGAACAGTATACTTGGCCAAGTATGTTATAAATTTCTAAAATTATTTACTAATCCGCTCTGCAGGGCATGGGCATGCCTGATCAAAAGTGTTGCAGAAAAAACAGGCAATCGCAGTATGGATTCTGCCGGCAGGAAGCCTGTGATTTAATGTAAGGAGGAAGGAAAGAAATGAATACAAATGTACAGGATATACCATTGTATCGAAGATCAAAGTACCGAAAGGTGATGCTTCTGACAGCCATTCTTTTACTTGGAGTCTTGGATCAGGCACCGGCTGTCGTCAATTCAACAATTCCCGCTATGAAAGAGGTCTTTAGCGGCCATTCTCTGGCACTGATTGAGTCAATTACGACCGTTGTAAATATGTTTGTAACGGTATTCGTACTTGTCAGTGGATTTCTTGTTAACAAAATTGGACAGAAACAGACAGCTTTGCTTGGAATCGCAATTGCCTCCGTCTCTTCCATTGTACCGGTATTTTCAGAAAATTTTTATATGGTTCTTGCTTCACGGGCTGTATTGGGTATTGGCATCGGTCTTTCAAATGCTCTGGCAGCGAGTCTCTTAACGGCTTTCTTTGAAGGAAATGAACTAGCCGGATATATGGGCTGGAGAACTGCAGCCGGAGGGGTTGGCACTTCCCTTATGACTATGGCCGCCGGTCAGCTTTTGAAAGTCAGCTGGCATTATTCCTATCTGGTCTATATTTTGTTTATTCCGACCTTACTGCTGTTTATCTTTTTTGTTCCGCAGCCGGAAAAATATGGTCTGCATGTCCAGAAGCAGATTGACGGCAATGTATCTGAAGGGGACAAGACGAACGACATGGAAGGCAATGGAAATAAATACGCCGGGCTTAAGACGGTTCTGGCGCTGGCTGTATTATTTTTTTTCTTCCTGACCGGGGCTACGATTTTCGGGGTAAAACTGGCACAGCTTTTTGTAGAAAAGAATATTGGGACTGCCTCCCAGGCGAGTACAATCTCCAGTATTTTTACATTATCCCAGATGTTTGGAGGCATGCTGTTTGGATATTGCTACAAACATTTTGGAGTGAAAATGCTTCCGGTTACGATTCTTTTACGAGGACTTCCTTTAGTTGGAATTTCTCTTGCGGGCAGTCAGGTTGCCATTGGATTTATGGCTGTCATTTTTGGACTTGCCGGAGGTATGACAGTTTCACTTATTTTTATGACCGTAAGCACAGTAGTAACGCCTAAAAATGCGACGCTGTTTAATGCGATTCCGATGGTTGGCTCTAATCTCGGAGCTTTCTGTGCACCATTTATTGCAAGATATATGGGAGATACATCTGCTGCGGCTATGATGAATGCCGGCTGGATGTATGTAATCATGGCAGTGATCATTGTAGTTGTCCTTGCGGTATCTGCAAAGAAAAATCGTTAAAATATGCACAGGCAAAAGCCGGATGCTGATTCCGGCAGATGAATCTCTAAAAAATGCGAAAAACAAAAGGAGGGAGACCTATATGTTTTTGATAAAAAATAACAGAATCTTTAAGGACGGAAAGCCATTTTTCTATATGGCGGATACCTGCTGGAGTGCTTTTACAAATATTAGTATGGATAACTGGAAATATTATGTGAACTACCGTCACCATCAGGGATTCAATTGTGTGCAGATCAATGTGCTTAAGCAGTGGGATTCCAGCGGGGATGAGCTGAACCTGTATCCGTTCCCGATAAAAAAGGACGGGGAGGAAAGAGGAGCCCATTTTGAATTTGACTATTCCGTAATTAATAATGAATATTTTGACGCAGCGGAAGAAAAATTAAAAGTGCTTGAAGAGTATGGGATGACGCCGGTACTGGTACTTTTATGGGGAAATTATGTTCCGGGTACCTGGGAATCCAAATTTACAAATAATAATTTATTCCCTTTTCAAGAACTGGAGCCGTATGTATCTTATGTAACTAAAAGATTTAAAAAGTATGAACCTATATATTTTGTCAGCGGAGATTCCGATTTTCCGACAGAGGAGACAGTAAGATATTATAAAAAAGTGCTTGAAACAGCCAGGGCAAATGATCCAGATGCGATCTATACGTTCCACATTAACGGAGAAAGCATGGAGATACCGGAGGAGCTTGCAAAGGAGGCGGATTTTTTCATTTATCAATCCGGACATTTTCGTCCGGGACAGCATTTTGCCTACGATATTCCCCAGGCAATGATTAAAAACGGATATGAGAAACCAATGATCAACACAGAACCATGCTATGAACAGATTGCGGCACCGGGACAAGTGCGGTTTACAAATCGGGAGGTGAGGGAAATTGCCTGGCAGTCTGTCCTTTCCGGAGCATCTGCAGGTGTCACTTACGGAGCACATGGAGTATGGAGCTGGCATCATTTTGGAGAAAGCTTTGATTCATTTATTAAAAAAGGCGCAGGCTTTTCACTTCCATACGACTGGCATGAGGCACTTCATTTTCCGGGAGCAAATGATATGACGTATCTGAAACACACATTCTGTTCTTTGTTTCCGGAAGGCTGTGCTGCGGATTCTGAAGTACTGAATAACATGAAGGAAATTCGATGTTCACATGATGAAAGCAAGTATGTCGTATATCTTCCCACAAGTGTTGAGCTTGACGTATCGCCGCTGGGCCTGAATCGAAATAACTGTATTGCGGAAGTGATAGATCTTCAGACAAAGGATATATATAATGTAGCATGGAAAGAGGAGAACAGGCTGAATCTGATTCCGTGTTATGAGGATGCTTTGGTTGTACTGAAAACAGGCTGACCATTAATTTTGGAAAGGAGTTTTTCGATATGAGATATTTTAAGGAAAAGGTCGGCACAAACGGAGCGGAGGCAATTTTTTATATTCAGGAGTCAAGCCCGGAGATTGACATGGACAGAAAGTTCCCTGTATTGATTACTGTGCCGGGAGGAGCCTATATGTGGACTTCATACAGGGAAGGCGAGCCGATTGCGGCAGAATATTTTGCAAAGGGCTTCTCGACAGTGGTAGTTAATTATGCAACAGAGGGGAGGCCGTTTTTTAAAGAAAATACGCATCCGGGGCAGATTCCTAATTCTGTATTTCCTAACCCGCTGACAGAGCTTGCTTCGGTTCTTGGCATGATTAGAAGCCATGCAGAGGAGTGGTCTATAGATTCGGACAAGATTGTGGTGGCAGGGTTCTCAGCAGGGGGAAACCTTGTAGGGCAGCTTTCTGTGTATTGGAATGAACAATGGCTCTCGGAAAAAACGGGGTATTCTTGTGAGATGGTGAAGCCGAATGCAGTAATCCTGGCGTATCCAAAGCTGGACAATACGTTTTTTTCAGAAAGGTCAAAGATTGACGGATGGGTAAACAGAGCCATGCTTGGTAATGATGTGACAGAAGAGAGGCTTCGGGTAGTTTCACCTATATTTCATGTAAATGAGAAGGTTCCGCCAACATTTCTTTGGCATACTACAGAGGACACTTTTGTACCGGTAGAAAATTCTTTGGAGTACAGCATAGAGCTGCAAAAAAAACATATTCCGTATGAACTTCATATTTATCAGAAAGGCGAGCACGGATTTGCGTTGGGGGATGCCAGGACAGATTCTATGCCGGATCACAGTCAGGTGAATGAGCAGGGGGCTACCTGGGTGATGCTGTCTATGGGATGGATGAAGCAAATAGGGATTCTATAGGAATTTGAAGTGTCTATATAAAAAGAAAAAGGAGAAGGTACATGATGACACAGTGTCATAATCCATATTTGCCGTTGCACGAATACATCCCGGATGGAGAACCGTATGTATTTGACGGCAGGCTGTATATTTTTGGAAGCCATGATATGGAAAACGGAAAAGAGTTTTGTGAATTGGATTATGCAGTGTGGTCTGCATCAATAGATGACCTTTCGGATTGGCAGTATGACGGGGTTATCTACAGAAAAGAACAGGATCCGTTTAATGTGGATTGTCTCCCACTCTATGCGCCGGATGTCGTGCAGGGAGAAGATGGCAGATACTACCTGTATTATTGCGTCAAATTTCAGGATGCCATCCATGTAGCTGTGTGTGACACACCGGCCGGGCAGTATGAATTTTATGGAAGAGTGCAGTATGGGGACGGAACAGTTATGGCGGAAAATCAGCCGTATGACCCCTCTGTAATCTGTACGGAAGAAGGGATTTTTCTATATTTTGGTTTTGCGCCGTGTATGATCAACATCCTGCGCTATAAAAATCAGGATCTGCAAGGCGGAAGTGTGCTTCAACTGCAAAAAGATATGCTTACGGTAGAGAAAGGGCCCGAGATTGTTATTCCAAGCCTGAAATATGGAAAGGGAACTTCTTTTGAAGGAAATGAATATTTTGAAGGGCCGTCTGTCAGGAAAATAAACAGCAGATATTATCTGATCTATTCATCGGTTCATACACATCAGCTCTGCTATGCAGTCAGCGACCAACCTATGCGGGGATTTGTCTTTGGCGGCGTTATCATAAGCAATGGGGATGTAGGATATCAGGGTCGAAAAGAGGAAGATAAGCTGATGTCCGTAGGAAATAATCATGGTGGGCTGGTACAGATAAAAGACCAGTGGTATATATTTTATCATCGTCATACATCCTTAAACCAGTATAATCGCCAGGGCTGTGCGGAGCGGGTTTATTTTCAGAAGGACGGCAGTATTCCGCAGGTATCGATTACTACAAGCGGAATGAACCCGACCCCTTTATCCGGAAATGCATCCTATCCGGCAGTGTATTGTTGCAACTTAACAAACGGTCATATGGGAGCTCTTTCTTCTCTTGGGCGGACAAATGCGGAAGAAGATTTTCCATATCTAACTTGTGAAAGTGAGGAGCGATATATAACAAATATTAAGAAGGGTACTCTAATTGGTTACAAATATATCAATCTGAAAGAAACCCGAAGGATTGAAGTGATTTATAGAACAGACAAAGAAGGTATACTGGAAATCCATACAAAAATGGATGGGGAGAAATATGCCGAAATTGCACTGGAGCCATCGGAAGGATGGAAGTCCGCAGAGACAGAAACCAGATTTGGCGATGAGAAAGAATTGTATCTGATATATAAAGGAAGCGGGCTGCTCTCACTTCTGACACTTCAATTAAAAAATACATAACAGTAATGAAAAACTCCTGATATTGAGGTATAATATCAGGAGTTTAATACATGGAGGAAACTATATGAGTTATTCCATATATGAGTATATCAGTATTGACCAGCCATTCATGGTTAATGCATTTGTCACTTCGATTCAGAGCAGTACATTTCATTGGCATAATGAGTACGAGATGCTGGGGATACTTAAGGGTAGTGTGGAGGTAAAGGTACGGTCAGAATCTGAATTACTTAGAAAAGGTGAGCTACTACTGATCAATCCGAACGTATTCCATGCCGTAAAATGTTTGGAGGGAGAAGAAAATTTGTGTATGATTATACAAATGCATCCTGATCTGTTTAAGGAAGAAACGGGCAGTGGCTATGATATCCAATTTTATTTGGACAGTACGAAAGATGAAATCCCAGCCTGCGGCTTCCGGCACCTTTTTCTAAGAATGGCTCAGGTAGTATATGAGACGGTTGCAGAAGATAAATATGCAAAGTTCCGTGCCAGAGCGCAGGCTTGTTGTCTGATCGTTGATTTGCTGGAATATGTGGTCCATGATCTTCATTTCTGCGAGCCAAAAACGCAGGATTCTAAGGAACTGATTATTGAGATCATTCATTTTATCGAAGGGAATCTGGCAGAAGAGAACATAGTAGAACTTATCTGTAAAAAATTTGGTGTCAGTCGAAAAACACTGGATCGGAATCTGAAAATGGTTGTAGGTGTGACTGTAAAAGAAATCATAGAGAACCTCCGTGTGGAAAAGGCGCGGGAGTTGCTAAAAAATTCTAATAAGAATATGAATTATATATTAGATGTTTGTGGATTTGGTTCTGAAAAAACATTCTATCGTGTGTTTAAAAATGAAACCGGAATGACTCCGAATGGATTTCGAAAAAAGGGACAGATAGAATATTGCAATGATACTTTAAAGGATTACTTGAATTTTGATAAGTTGGAAGCAATAGAAATTTTGAAAGAAGTGATTGGAAATCAGGAAAGAAATGCAGAATTGGAAAAGGGAACGACTGCAATACGATAATGCAGCGAAAAGCATCATGGAAAGGTTATCATTAGAAGAGAAGGTTTTTCTGATGAGCGGAGGGGCTTTGCAGGAGGATGTAAGAAAGTCTATCCAGAAAAGACGGAATTTCCATTACAATGAAGTTCCATACCGTGCAGGAGGAATCGAGGAAATGGGGATTCCGCCATTGAAGTTTGTAGATGGAACCCGTGGTGTTGTGTGCGGGCAGGGAGAAAATACCTGTTTTCCGGTTTCCGTCATGCGGGGCGCGACATTTGATCGAGATCTGGAAGAGCGAATCGGGGAGGCAATGGCAGAGGAAACACTTGCATGCGGCGGAAATCTTTTCGGGGGAATCTGTGTGAATCTTCCTTATCACCCGGGATGGGGAAGGTCTCAGGAATCATATGGAGAAGATTCCTGCCTGTTGGGAGAGATGGGAGCTGCGTTGATCAGAGGAATCAGAAAGCTTGGAGTGATGGCATGTGTAAAACATTTTGCGTTTAATTCCATGGAAAATGCCAGATTTAAAGTTTCAGTTTTCTGTGATAAAAGGGTGGAGAGAGAAGTGTTTCTCCCTCATTTTAAGAAGTGCGTTGATGCGGGGGCGGATGCTGTAATGACAGCATACAACGGTTATAAAGGTATTGCCTGCGGACATCATGATTATCTGTTGAATCAGGTACTGAAAAAGGAATGGGATTTTGATGGATTTGTGATGAGTGATTTTATATGGGGAATCCAGAATACAGTATCTGCGATGAACGGCGGGCTTGATATAGAAATGCCGGTCACAAAGTTTTATGGAAAGAATCTGGTAAATGCTGTAAAAGAAGGAGAGGTGTCCATAGACAGGATAAATGAAGCCGCGCTTCGGATCATTCGGACGCTGCTTGCATCAGAGGATAGAAGGAAGCGGATGTCTGTACGAAAAGCGAGCCGCTGTGAGCATATTTCTCTTGCATTACAGTGTGCAAGGGAAGGGATGACTCTTCTTAAAAATGAGAAGGGAATCCTGCCTATCAATAGAAAATATAAAAAAAGGATTGTTGTCTTGGGAGAATTGGCAGAACAGGAAAATATTGGGGATCATGGTTCCAGTCAGGTATATCCTCCTTATGTTATTACACCCTTGCAGGGAATTGCAAAAATGGCAGAAGGGACGGAACTTATCTATTATGCTGGTGAGAGTACGCATCATTGCAGGAGACTTGCTCAGAAAGCGGATATAGTGATCGTGGTTGCGGGAAATGATTACCATGATGAAGGAGAGCATGTTGCAGCGGAACTGGAAAAAGAGCCGTATCAAAAAACAGGCGGAGACAGAGTGCAGGGACTAGGTTTAAATGAAAGGGACAGTCGAATTATCGAGGCGGTAGGAACTGTTCGTACAGATACAGTCGTAGTGCTAATCTGCGGCGGAATGATCACTGTAAACGACTGGGAGGATAAAGCAGATGCAATTTTGGTGGCATATTATCCGGGCATGGAAGGAGGTACGGCACTGGGGGAAGTCCTGTTTGGAAAAGTGAATCCAGGAGGGAAACTTCCATTTGTGATACCTGAACAGGAGGAGGATCTTCCAGAAGTGGACTGGAATGCTTCACAGGTCAGATATCAGTATTATTGCGGATATGCATTGCTGAATAAGACAGGAAAAAAGGCGTTATATCCATTTGGATTTGGTCTCTCCTATACCCGTTTTCAAACTTCTGATGCAAAAGCATGGCTTGAAAATGACAAAATCTATGCTTCCGTATCTGTTCAAAATATCGGTTGTCGGAACGGAGATGAGATCATACAGATGTATGTTGGCATCCCAAATTCTTGTGTGGAGCGTCCCGAATATGTACTGAAAGCATTTGAAAGAGTACACATTCCAAGAAAAACAAAGGTCATGGTGACATTGTTCTGCGATATGGATGATATGGCATATTACGATGAAGAGAAAAATACTTTTATAACGGAAGCTGTTGGATGGCAGGTTTATATTGGGAACAGCAGTGCAAGGGAGGATCTGCATGAAATAAAACTGGAAAAGGCCAGTGCAAAATAGCACTGGCCTATAAAAATCTGTGATCATTCGATTGCGATATACTTCGGCTGTTCTTCAATTGCCTTCGGTACTTCCTTCGGAATACTCAGCCGGAGGATACCATCAGAGAACGCTGCCTTGATGTCCTCCTGGGTCAATTCCTTGCCCACATAGAAACTGCGGTTGCAGGAGCCGGTATAGCGCTCCTTGCGGATGCATTTTCCCTTGGAATCGTGTTCTTCCTTCGTCTCATTTCTCGAAGCAGTAATGGTGAGATAGCCGTCCTTCAGATCAGCCTTGATATCTTCCTTCTTATATCCCGGAAGCTCCATCTCTACCAGGTAGTCGGCATTATTTTCATGGATATCTGTCTTCATGATCTGTGATGAGGCATTTTCAAAAGGTCTCTCGAAAAATGGATCGTTGAAAAAATTGTCAATAAAATGTCTGTTTGATAATAACATATGTCATCCCTCCATGTGTGATTTGAAAAAGTATTGTTATCTTTGTTCTATAGAAACTATAGCACAAATTATTAGCACTGTCAATCGGTGAGTGCTAATAATTTGTGAATAATTTGTGAAGATCTATACCTTATCGGATGAAGTCCGTCCGCCTCGCAGCGGCATGAATTGCTGGATGCCCTTTGAGTATACAAAAACGATTTCGCATTCAGGATTCCCATATCCAAGGACTTTTATACAGAATCATTTTTGCGATAGAACTTGCCCGGGACGGCCATTATGAGTTATACTTATAAAGAACAAGACAAAAAATGTTATGCAACAGAATGGAGAAGAATGTGAAGGACAAATTGACGAAAAGCGATGTAAAGAAGATTGAAGAGGAGATAGAGCACCGGAAACTCGTTGTAAGAAAGGCAGCTATCGAGGCGGTCAAGGAAGCCAGGGCGCACGGTGATCTGAGTGAGAACTTTGAGTATCATGCGGCCAAGAAGGACAAGAATCAGAATGAGAGCAGGATCCGCTATCTGGAGCGGATGCTGAAAAATGCGGTGATCGTAGATGACAGTTCCAAAGAGGATGAGGTAGGGATTAACAACACGGTGGAGCTCTATATCGAGGAAGATGATGAGACAGAAGTTTACAGGCTGGTTACATCCATTCGGGGCAGTTCCCTGAACGGGCTGATCAGTATTGAGTCGCCGCTTGGAAAAGCGATCATCGGCCATAAGGTGAATGACAGGGTATATATCAGGGTCAATGATGACTATGGATATTATGCCGTGATCAAAAAAATAGAGAATACGCAGGAAGAAGAAGGGGATCATATACGTAGTTTTTAGTATAGAAGTTACGTGAGATTTAAAAGCGGATTAACAGCAGATAGAAATATAGAAAAAGGGGCTTTCGAGATAAAAAAGCAGATCTGACAGACGTATGAAACACTGCCGGAGAATGACTGTATTCACACGATATCGTATGTGCGCATGTCATTCTCTGGCAGATCTTTTTTACTCTATAGGGTGCGCCCAGCTCCGAATTTTCCTATAGAATAAAATCCAAACCATCCGGGGGGGGGTGCGCACTGCGGAGTACAAGGTAGATGCCGCAATGCGACCGCCGCAGGCGCGAGTTTCGCAGGAGAAACTCCTTTGTTCTGAGGGATAGCTGTAACAGTCAGGCGCTCAGT
>Ga0137306_100431_pt1 | contig 60467 bp, 43 predicted proteins | sample Inofroosms_March_FD_97187 | JGI IMG/M metagenome (GOLD analysis project Ga0137306, IMG submission 97187) | Mouse cecal microbial communities from Vienna, Austria - N-Acetylneuraminic and N-Acetylglucosamine D2O microcosms_March | ecosystem: Host-associated > Mammals > Digestive system > Large...
GCTGAGCCGTCTGGAAACGATGGTTCTTACAGGTTCCGCGGATTTGCCCCTTCCTGCCATCAGGCAGCAGATCGGCACGGCGGTAGATTATATCGTTCATCTGTCCCGTCTGCGGGATTTTTCCAGAAAATGTATGCAGATTGCCGAGGTGGTAGGGTATGATCATGATGCGGGAAAGATTCTTCTGAATCCGATCTTTAAATTTGTGGAAGACAAAAAAGCGGGTTCCCGAACCCGGGTAGTGGGGCAGCTGGTTCGTACGGAGAATAAGATAATCAATACGGATAAATTTGAGCTGTCGGGCATTTATGACTATCTGGAGGATGGAGATGAAACAGGAGCATAATACAAAAGAAAAAATAAGAATCAGATATTATGAAGACAATATGGGTCGAGCCCGTCATTTGGCGGTGTATCTGGTCTTTGCTGTGGCAATCGGGCTGATTCTCTATATTTATTATCATCAGGTGATCGTATCGGTTCTGGGAGGGCTGGTGATCGCTGTGTTTCAGGAAAAAAATTACGCGAAATCCGTACAGCGGAAGCGGATGAGACAGCTGCGGCTGCAATTTAAGGAATTTCTGGAGATTATAACTATTTCCATCAGCGGCGGAAGCGGGCGGTCCATGGAGAATGCGGTGATTGACGCGGTCCATGATCTGGAGATGATCTATAATGAGCGCTCTGATATCGTGCGGGAGATTGGCCTGATTGTCAGTGACTATCAGAGCGCCGGGATTCCAATGAGCCAGGGCTTCCGGGAGCTGGGGGAACGCAGCGAGGTGGATGACATTATCAGCTTTGCGGCTATTTACTCTACGATTGAAGGAAAAACCAGCGATTACGGATATATTATTTCTCAGACCCATGACATTATCAAAGAGAAAGTAGAGATTACAATGGAAATCGAAACCGGGATCGCATCGGCGAAATCGGAGGCATATATGATGCTGGTTCTGCCGCTGGTGCTGATCGTCGTCATGTCTTCCATGGGAAGTGATTTCCTTGGCGCACTGTTTACCACAGCCATTGGCAGAGCGGCGGCTACGGTGGGGGTAATTTGTACTTTTGTATCCTATGTGATAGCGGTCAGGGCGACGGAAATTGAAGTATAAAACGGACTCGGTGAAAACGGCAGTGCCAGGTGTTCATGAAAACGCGATGGGCCGGAGACCGGAAAGGAAATTGCAGAAAAGCATAGTTTGGAGGAGGAAACGTGCTGATATTGATTTTGATGGCGCTTGCCACAGGGCTGGGCGTTCTGCTGATCTTTGAAGTGGGAAAAGCTGACCGTGTGGCGGTGGTGGAGATTGTGCTCTGTAAAGGCTGGTCAAAACGTTTTAAAAAACAGACCATAGAAGAAAAGAAAGAAAATTATTTATTTGACTATGACAGATATCACACGGTAAGCCAGAAAAAAGCAGTAAAGAAAGTCTTAAACTGGAACAAAGAGATCGCAGGCTATCAAAAAGAAGAAGAAAAATATCTGTCGGGAAAAAAGATGAGTCTTTTAGACAGTATTCCGCTGCTGGGGTATCAGCTGATGTCTGATTTAAAGCTGGATGCGAATCTGGACCTGCTTCGTGATCTGACCAAAAAATGCGAGCGCTCAGGATATATCGAGCTGGAAAAGAAGCAGGAGACCAACGGAAAGGCCAATGCCCAGATTTACGCGAAGTATCTGATTGCTTCTCTGTTTTCCTATATTCTGGCCGGTATTATGCTGGCCTGTGTGTGTACGGCGCTGACTATGGCGCTGGAGCTGGAAACGGTGCAGATGGTGATGATCGGAATGGTAGTGTTAGTTGGGATGGTGCTTGCAGGATATCTGCCTTATGAGGAATTACGGACAAAAGCTGATGCCCGCCAGGAGGCAATTGATCTGGATTTTCCAAATGTTCTTTCGAAGATGGCACTTTTGATTACTGCTGGCATGAATCTGACTAATGCGGTGGAAGAAACCTCAAAAAGCGCAAATACATTGATGTATCAGGAATTGCGGCTTGTAGTAAAGGAAATGAATCAGGGCAGCGCCATATCGGGGGCTTTTGCCCGTATGCAGTGCCGCTGTGATAATCGTTTTCTGGATCGTCTGGTATCTGTAGCTATAAAAAGTTATACCGCAGGAAATACGAATCTGGCAAAAGATTTAAAAGAGATCAATGAGGACTGCTGGCTGGATAAAAAACATCATTCCAGGCGTATGACTGAAAAAATACAGAATAAATTATTTATTCCTACGATGCTGATGTTTGTGGGGATTCTGATAGTGATTGTTGTTCCGGCAATGGCGGGATTTAATTTATAGCGGTTGGCGGATGATAATAAGGTTTATTTACAAGGAGGAATAGTGTTATGAACGTACTGGACAAAGGTTATATCTGGCTGGCTTTAAAGGCGGGCAAAATGAAAGAGAGCATGAAGGAATTTTGCTTAGCTCAGGATGGAGTGGCCAATGTGGTGGCGACGATTGTTGTGCTGTTAATCACAGTATTGTTAATCGCAGCATTCTGGACGCAGTTAAAAGCGTGGGTTAGCAACTTGATGAACACAATTTTCGGAACAACTTTTAATGATGGCGGTCTGTAAAAATGACTTCGATTTAATTTAACCTGAAAAAGCAAGGAGGGTCAGACATATGAAGAAATCCAGTTGTTTAACCGAACAAGGTTCCGTAGCCGTAGAGGCAGTCGTCATACTGCCGCTGGCAGTCTTAAGCGTGGTATTTCTTCTGTATCTGTCCCTCTTTCTGTTCCAGCGGGCAAATTTGCAGGCTGTGCTGGAAACCAGTATTGTCTATTATAAGAATGAGGTCACAGATACCTACATAACCAGAAACAGCGAGGTCGTTTACAGTGTGGCGGAAGGCAATCAGATCGGCGCAGGCAATTCCTATGAGGCGTCGATGCCTTTAAATCCCTACAGAGGGATGTTTGGAGACGGAAAGAATCTGGGTTCCCAGGCGGATTTTGAAAAGTATTTTCATTCCGTAGCGGGAAATATGCTGTTTAATAACCATCTGACCCTGACCATCTCCTACGATAACCGCCTGATCGCCGATGAGTTTTCGGTGACAGCAATTCAGAAAGTGATTTTCCCTATGGATCTGAGCATGATCGGCGTGGGAAGAGAATATGAGATTTCGGCGACAGCCCGTGTGGCTGTGGTGGATCACGATGCCCTGATTCGGGATGTGGATTATGGTATCGACCTGGTAAAAGATACGAAAATCGGAGAATATGCCCGTCAGATCGCCGCTAAGGTGACAGAGGCATATGATAAAATGAAAGAACTTCTTGGTGCGTGAACAAAAGACGAGGGAAAAAATGACAAAGCATCACAGACAAAGAGGAATGATTACGGTTTTTGTCACATTGATGATGGTGCCGGTGGTAGTGATCACCGGTCTGATGGTCGATGTGTCCCGTTTGAAATTATATAGTTCACAGGCTGTCATGGCGGCGGATTCTTACGGCGAGGCTATATTAAGTGAATATGACAATCTGCTGAAAGAACTTTACGGCCTGTTTTCTGTCACCCAGAATGAGGAAGGGATGGCAGCGCTTGAGACCATGAAAAAATATACGGAGTATTCTTTTCATCCGAATGGGGACGGTAAGGGTCTGAATGGTTTTATGCCCTATAAAAGTGCTGATGTGGATATCGTCTATGAACCAATCGACGGTGCCACGCTGAATAATTCCAATGTGCTGATGACGCAGATCAGCGACTTTATGAAATACCGCATCGTGGAAGAAGTGCTGGATGACGGCGGCAGTGTTCTGAAGACTTTGAAACGGTTTGATAAAATGGATGCGGATATGACGGTGATGAAAGACCGGAAAGATCTCACGGACAGCAGTCAAAAGGTTTTGGAAGAAATCAGCAATTATTTTGAGATTTTAGAAAAAATAAATGACTATCCCGGTTTTATTAAAGAAGAAGAAAAACGATACAAAGCATACAGTGAGAAACTGACGGAGATTTCCACTGGTTCAGATTATGAGGATTATGTTTTTTATCTGGAACATAAGCAGGAGTGCGAGGAGGCCATCGAAAAAAAGGACCGCATTGATAAGGAAAATGCGGGTAAAAAACCGGAAGAACAGGAAAAACTGAGTGAATGGGAAGAACATCTGATCGACATTGCAAACCGGGTATCTGATTATGACAGGCAGATCGCAGATATGGTGAATCTGCTGAAAGAGAAAGCGAGAGACTATACCGGAACCGGAAAGAAAACGGATTATGAGGCTGTTCCTGATCAGATTTCCGATCTTGAAAAAAGCGCAAAAAAGATCGATGAGTCTATCAGGACACTGGATAATCAGGTGAATCAGCTCAAGGGGGAATTGGGTGGCTGTTCAGAGCAAATACGTGACGGTATCCGGGAGGAGATACAAGGGCTGGAGGAGATTCTGGCTTTGAAAGACGATTTCCTGGAGACATACAATCTGATCGAGCCGATTCACAAAGATTCCGAACAGTCACGAAACAACAAAAAAGAGATGGATGAGAAGCTTGACAGTCTGGATACGGTGTTGGAAAATCTGAAAACCGGAAATATAGAACCGGGCGCATCCTACTGGGCGGCGACGATATCATTCGACTGGTATAGTTTCCGGGAGGATAAGGATCAATTCTATAAGGAACTGGAAAGAATCTGCGGTTCCGAAGGAACCGGCGGCGACAAAGATGCGGGGAAGAAAAAACAGGAAGAAGCGGATAAAGCGAGAGAAGAAGCCGAGAATGCTTTGAAGCAGGAGGATGAAACGACAGATGCAAGAGATATTCCGGCTTCCATAGCGGCGCAGCTTCAGATTTCAGGAAGTTCCGGCGGCGCGGTTCCTGATCTGCTCAGCTACTTTTCCGGAGGGCTGTCTTTCCATGCGATCGGCAATGTGGGTTCACATCTGATCGATAAGTTTCTGGTGACAAGCTATGATTTCGGCATGTTTTCCAGCCGGGTTTCCGGCAAGGAACCGGAAGACGAGAAAGAACTCAGCGAGCTGAAAGATGTGGATGCGGATAACAGTACTTACTATGATGTGAGTCTGACCGGTTATAAAATGTCGAAAAATATCAATTATCTGTATGGCGCTGAACTGGAATATCTGTTAGGCGGGCGCAGCAGTTCCAGAGAGAATCTGAACGAGACGAGGAATATTATCTGCGGTGTGCGGATGACGATGAATTTTGTCTCCACATATTCAATAGACGAGATCAACAAAGCGATCAAAGCAATTGCGGACACAGCGGCGAATGCGGTTGCGGCCAGCGGTGTGGGAGCGGCTGTGGCGCCTCTTGTCAGAGTGGCCGTCAGCGGAGCATTGCGGGCGGCGGTGGCCACAATAGAAACCTATGCGGACTGGACCGCTTTAAAGAACAGAGAAAAGGTGACGTTTCTCAAAAAAGAAATCGATCAGCTGGAGAGCTTTGATCAGATTGCAGGGCTGCTTGGAGGAGAAGTAAACAGGAATCAGAGCGATTTGGATAAAGGGCCACAGCTGGACTATGAAGATTATCTGTATGTCCTGATCTGTCTGATGCTAGACACCGATACACTGATGTCACGAACGGCAAATCTGATTACACTAAACGTAAATCAGGCGCAGAATACAGGCGATACGCTGTCTTCGCTGAAATTCAAAATGGCAGATACGGTAACGGCTGTTAAAAGTACATGTAAAGTAAAGATGGATTTTGTAGTAGTCCCGGATAATTTTATAGAGTTGTATTTGTCCGGTACTGCGACGGAATCCATGATTGAAGTGCTGGAAGACCGCTATTTGGGATACTCAATTATAAGAGGATATTAAATGAAGGGGAAATGCTGTCTGGCAAAGCAAAGGAATCAGGGGATAAAAAGAAAGAAAATATGTAAAAAGGAAGCCGGCATGATGACGGTCGAGGCCGTACTCAGCCTGGTACCGTTTATCATGGTTATTCTGGGAATTATTTCCTTTATCAATATCTATGAAGTCCATAATAAAATCCAGTATGCCATGTACCAGCTTGGCAGTGAGCTGTCAGGTTATACATATTTTTATCAGGCGTTGGGGCTGCGTACCGGGGATCTGGCGTTAAAGAATGATATTGACACGCAGACAGAACCGGTAGATAAGGCCATTTCAGATATCAGCAATTTTCTGGAACAGCTGGATTCTCTTTCCGCTACGGTCGGCAATATAGCAAATAACGGCGCCGGTGTGGGGAATGTGGGCTCTGTTTATCAGCAGGGGCAGGAGGTGATTCAGGGAGGCCAGGCGGTAGGAGCGGATATCGAAAGTTTTGCGCAGGATCCAAAATCTTTGTTGCGGGGAATTATATATCTGGGAATAGAAGCGGGCGAAAACAAAGGGAAACAGCTGCTGATCAGCTGGATGGGAGCCGGTATGATGGAAAATTATCTGGATGCCAGCTTCCTTGCCTCAGGTGCCATGGATGCGGATACCTATCTGAAAAAGTATGGTGTGAAAGGCGGGTTGTCAGGTTTGGATTACAGCAGAAGCCAGCTGTTTCAGGACAGCCAGAACCGGATGATTGATCTGGTGGTGGAGTATGATGTGGAGGTTTATATTCTGAAACTTTTTCTGAAAGACCCGACGATCCATGTGTCTCAGCGGGCGGTGATTCCTGCCTGGCTGGACGGAGACGGTGTGACCTGCACGAAGGAGTAAAAGTTTAGGGAGGTCTGTATGATAATCGCAGGAATGATTTTATTGCCGATTATTTATACGGCACTTTTGCTCTGGTGCCGTATGGATTTCAAAAATCCGGAGAACCGGTCGGGAAAGCCTTTGCATTCCCTTGCGGAGACTGTAGTAATAGCGGTCAGTGAAGCGGCGGTGTTTCGCGTCTGGTATATGGGGGGAATGGAAGGGTTTCATGATCTGCAGTTTACACTGCTGTATGTAATGCTGGCAGGGCTGACCCTTTTCTGTGTGACAGATTTACGGGAGCGGGTGGTTCCCAATAAGGTTTTGCTGTTGTTGTTGCTGCTGTTTGTCCTGATACTGGGCGTATATGGTCTGGCGGATATGGATACTGTGACTGAAAAGCTTCCGGCTGTTGTTTCGGGGCTGCTGTTTACAGTGATCTGTTTTGGACTGGGGTATTTGCTGAGCCGGAAAAGCATGGGGGCAGGAGATGTAAAACTGGCGCTGGTTATGGGACTGTACATGACAGGAGAATATGTGGTGGGCGCCGTGCTGTACGGCTGTCTGGCCGGTGCGGCTTATGCAATCCTGCAATTGACGCGGAAAAAGCTTTCCAGGAATGACGCCATACCATTTGTACCTTTTTTGTATATGGGAACTGTGATCAGATATTGGATGGGATAGGGGCAGGCGATGAAAAAACAGGGAAATATCGTAGGAAAGACAAAAGGGACACTGATACTGACCGTTGTGTTGCTTTTGGTATCGGGATGGCTGCTGACAGTGTATTCTCTGGCAGTAGATAAGGATTTGCAGGAGCAGACAGCTCTGATTCAGTCTGCCGAGGAATTTCTGGAAGATAAACTGTATATCCGTGCGGTGTCGAAATACAAAGAAGCGCTGACCGGTTATCAGACGGAACGTAATGGGGAAATTGAAAAGGGACTTCTGGATATTTACAAAGCCGGCGAGATGTGGGAGGACTATTATGATCTGCTGGAAAGCCGGGTGTCCGGGGAAAGAGCCAGGGCCGAAGAGTATATGATCCTGGCGGAGTATTTTGCGGAAGAAGGAAATCCCGGAAACGGGGTTGTGTATCTGGAACAGGGAAGACGGCTGTTTCCTGATAATGAAGAACTGATTTCCATGGATGAGAGTCTCCGCTATGAGTATGCGGTTGCAGACACCGCTTTTCAGGCGCTGGGAATTTATACGGAGGATGATATGATTCCGGCTTTCGACGGGGAAAAATGGGGTTATATCCTGAAAAACGGACGGACAGCCATAGCATTTCAGTATGAGGAGGCGACCAGATTTTCCGGTGAATATGCAGTGGTGAAGCTGGACGGCGTTTATACGCTGATCGATAAAAACGGCTACTGGAATGCCGTGGACAAAAATGGTCTGGATCAGGTGGCTTCCATATGCGGAAAACGGATTGTGGGCGTGAAGGATGGGAAGTATGGTATTTATACCAATACATTTCAGCCGGTTTCACAGGTAAGTTATGAAGGAGCGTATCTGAGCGGAAATGGATATGCATTTGTGAAAAAAGGCGGTAAATGGGCGTTGTTAGATGAATCCATGGAACAGGTAACAGATTTTGTATTTGAGGATGTGGTTCCCAACAGCCGCCAGGAGGTATTTTATAAAGATTACGGCGTGGTGGCAGATCAGTCGGGCTATTATCTGGTCAGGCCCGACGGGGAAGCCTGGTTTGACGCCAGGTTCGCGGCGGCGAAGGGCATTGAAAGCGGTCTGGTAGCGGTAGCGGACGAAGAAGGAAGATGGGGATTCTGTGACGAAACCGGTGCGGTAATCGTGGATTTTCAATATGAAGACGGCCTGTCTTTTTCAAGCAGACTGGGAGCGGTAAGGTATGCCGGAAAATGGGGCTATATCAACCGGTACAATACTATGGTGGTCGGAAATGATTACAAAGCGGCATGGCCTTTTGCGGGAGATACCGCGGTAGTTATGGATCAGAAGGGAAACTGCGGGGTTTTAACTCTGAAATATTTTGATATTTATATGGGTCAGTGAAGGAGAGAAAATGATGTTGAAGGATACGGTCATCGCCAACAGAAGCTATGGGGTACTGAATATTGCGCCGGGACAGAAACTGGATCAGATTGCCATTGAGGTGATGAAGCAGGATTGTCCGGATTTCCTGCTTGCCTTTAAAACCATATCGATTGACGGCGCATTGGAACTTCGTTATGAGATGGGGGATGGAATTCGCCTCAGTTATCAGTCGCAGAGAATGTATAAGAGGGAATTTGTCCAGCAGATGATAAATATGCTTCTGCCTTATAAAGACTGCGGTGACTGGCTGCTGGATTACCATTCGATTCTGCTGGATCCTAAATATATTTTTGTAAGCAATAAAAACGGATCTGTCCGTTATACTTATATTCCTGTTCCGGAATATGCATTATCTGATGAAGAAATCATGCGTTTTTTCAGCCAGTTTATGGTAAACGTTGAGCTTTTAGATGATAAAGATTATATATTACAGCTGCTGCGGATCATGCAGAACGGACGCTCAAATCTGCTGGCGGTGCTGGAGCATCTGCAAAAAGAAAAAAATATGCATATGGATACCTTTAAAGGACAGCCGGCAAACCCGGAGCGGGCGGCTGAAAAAGAAGAAGCGGGGCAGCAGGCAGCAAGAAAAATATATAAGTCCGGAGAAATAGGAATGAGCTGGGAACGGGCTGTAAATAGAGAGGGAAGCGAGCAGGAAGAAAGAAAATCAGGGGATGAATTCGGAAAAGATAACATAGAGAATAAACTGCTGGACAGTCTGTATCGTGACACGGATTCTGAAAAGGAAAAAGAGAAAAAGGGAAAAGGAAAAAGAGAAAAAGGAGAAAGAAAAAAAGAGAAGAAAGAAAAGCCGGCAAAAGAGAAAGCAGGCGGGAAGGGCCTGCTTGACCTGTTTGGCGGAAAGAAGGAAAAGGCGCCGGGCAGGCAGGATGAGAAGGAACCAGAGCAGCCTGCGAAGGAAGCGGGAAGAACAGAAGATCAGGCCCGGCCGGCGTATTATAATGATGTGGGAGAGCAGACGGATAACCGATTTATGGATATCGATACAACAGAGGTGGAAGGGGAGTTTCAAGGGGAAAATGATCCTTCCATATTGCTGTTAAAACTGGAAAATGCCAGAGATTATGATGTACCGGAGCTGATAGAGCTTCATCTGGAACATGGTCATGCCACAGTGGGACGCTATGACAAACATGGTTCGCCCTGTGCGGATTTTAATTTTGATTATAGTCTTACATTTGTGAGCAGAAATCATTTCCGTGTGGAATTACAAGGGGATAAGTATCAGATTATTGATCTGAATTCCGGGAACGGAACAATATTGAATGATCAGGAACTGATTCCCAATATGCCATATGAACTGCACAGCAAAGATGTGATTGTTATTTCCAGAAAAACACGTCTGACTTATCATGTACTGTAAAAATGCAGAATGTTTCTGGCAGAAGCATGTGTTGTGCAGAAGAAGGGAGCGGCAACGTTTTGGAAAGAATTATTTCCGGATGCGCTACGGACAAAGGGATGGTTCGGGTAAAAAATCAGGATTGTATCGTCTGTCATACCGCAAAAATTGCGCAGGGGAAACTGACGGTAGCCTGTGTGTGCGACGGGATCGGGAGCTTTGTATACAGTGAGATTGCCGCTCAGATGATTACGGAAGGTGTCTCTCTCTGGTTTCAGAGTGCTCAGGATAATCGTCTGCAGGCATTGAGCAGGGAGGAGTTGGTGGAGGACTTTGACGCCACGCTTCAGGAACTGAACCAGCTGGTCTGTGAGCGGCGGAAGCGGGAGCGGATTGATCTGGGATGTACGATGTCGGCGCTGATGATGATTAACAGAAATTATTATATTTTTCATGTGGGCGACAGCCGTATTTATCTGGTGGGAGAGACGGTCAGACAGATTACCCGCGATGAGGTGGTGATGTCCGAGGCATACGGAGTTATTAAACCCAGGTTGGCAAATTATATGGGGAAAGGGGAATCGCTTTGGATCAACCGGCTAAGCGGCGTTCTGTCAGGAGGAGAAGCTTTTCTTCTGGGTTCGGACGGATTGTTCCGGATGCTGGAGGAAAGGGAAATCTGTGAAAAAATCGGCAGGCTTTCCACGGAAAGGCAGGTGCGCAGGCTGTGTCTGGAAATGATTCGCACCGTGGAAGACAGAGGGGAGCGGGACAATATTTCCTGCGGGATCGTGAAAATGAAAAAGTGAGAAACACAGGGGATTTATGGGAGTGCCGGAGGGATTTTCGAAGCTTCGCAGACAGCCCATATGATCGGTCCGAACAGAAAATGGTAGCCGTACATAATGGCCAGTCCTCTGACCAGCCCGGCCCAGTGTCTTTGAGAGCGGGCGGACAGGAAAAGGGTGAGAAAGATAAGCCAGGCTGCAGCACAGATGACAAAATGGTTACGGAAAATCAGGAAAAAGACGCAGTAATATAAAATAAAACCTGCTTCGATCAAAGGATAACGCAGAGGAATCGGATTTTTGCAGTATCGGCATTTTCCCCGGAGGAGGATCCAGCTCAGAACGGGAATCTGATGGAAAAGTGACAGTCTGCGGCCGCAGGAAGGACAGTAACAGTCTTTTGTAACCAGAGGAAGTTTCATCCGGATGCGGTAGTCGATGGTAGTGCAGTATGCGCCGATAATTGCGGCAAAGATACCGACGAATGGGAGCAATGCTGTGATATCAGGTTTATACATGGAAATACCCTCCGAAATCAGGATTTTTTGTGACGGATGTTCTTAATTATACAGGAAGATGAATCATAAGGCAAGCACAGAACCGGCCGGAGCCGGTCATATTTGCAGAAGATATGTTAAAACGGAATCTGTATGGAGATGAGTAAATGGTTATGGGCGGGATAACGGATGAAGTATTGTTTTATGGGGGAATTGTGCTGGCGGCCTTTTCATTTTTTGCGCTGGTAATTTACCTTCTGATATTTAAAATAGGAACGGTGCGGCTGGACGTGCGGCTGGACCAGGAATACGGACCTCGGGAAAAACGGACAAAAACAACAGGTAAAAGGAGCCGGGAATGTCAGAAATAATCGCATCATGTTATGAAATTATTCGGAAAATAGGCGCCGGCGGCGGAGGTACTGTTTTTCTGGCCCGGCATCTCCGTCTGGGAAAAAAGGTGGTTTTGAAGGCAGACAAAAGAAAGATCACCACAAAAGAGGAACTGCTGCGCCGTGAAGTGGATGTGCTGAAAGAGCTGAGCCATACTTATATACCGCAGGTGTATGATTTCTTTATTGAAGGCGATACCGTTTATACGGTGATTGATTATGTGGAAGGAGAAAGTCTTGATAAACCGTTGCGGAACGGAAAAAAATTTTCTCAGGCCCAGGTAATCCGGTGGGCCGGACAGCTTTTGGAAGCTTTGTGTTATCTGCATAGTCCGACCCATGGGGATCCGCCCAGAGGATTTGTCCACAGTGATATCAAACCTGCCAATATTATGCTGGGATCAGATGATAATGTCTGTCTGATTGACTTTAACATTGCGCTGGCGCTGGGAGAAAAAAACGTGATCGGGCGCAGCCCCGGATATGCATCTCCGGAACATTATGGGATGGACTTTACGACCGAGGAAGGCGCAGAGACAGCCAGGCAGGCCATCAGCCAGATGATCAGTCAGGAACAGAAAAGCAGAGAAAAGATGGCAGATCCGGACGTGACAGAGAAAGAGTATACCAGTCCGGATTTGGATATAACGGAGAGGGAACAGACCAGTCCGGACTCGGATGTGACGGAAAGAGAGCAGACTTTTCCGGATTCGGATGTGACGGAGAGGGAGCAGACTTTTCCGGATTCAGATGTGACGGAAAGGGAACAGACTTTTTCGGATTCGGATGTGACGGAAAGAGAGCAGACTTTTCCGGATTCGGATGCGACGGAAAGGGAACAGACTTTTCCGGATTCAGATGTGACGGAAAAGGAACAGACTTTTCCGGATTCGGACGTGACGCTGACCGATCATACACTGCTGGAAAAAGAAGACAGCGGATCGCTTTCTTCTCTTATGGAGAGTAAACAGTCGGAGACATCTAATCTGCGGTATGTGGTTCCCGACGTCCGTTCCGACATCTACAGCCTGGGAGCAACATTATACCATCTGTTAAGCGGAAAGCGTCCGTCAAAATATGTCACGGAAGTGGTGCCTCTCTCGGAGCAGGAATTCAGTCCGCAGATCGTAAAAATCATCTCCAGAGCCATGGACATTAACCCGGACCTGCGCTATCAGACGGCAGAGGAAATGCTGTATGATTTTCTTCATCTGCGGGAAAATGATGAGCGGGTGCGCAGGCGTAAGCGAATCCGTATCGCTGCCTGTTCGGCTTTTACCTTTATGTTTTTGACAGGGGTTCTTATATCTTTCACAGGCCTGAAACGAATGCAGACCACGGAACAGTGGCTGAAACTTGCGGAATACTCCCAAAACGCTCTGGCGAAAGGGGACTCGGATTCGGCCCTTCGCTATGCCCTCCAAGCCCTGCCGGAACAGACCGGAATTCTGTTTCCGGATTATACGGCCCAGGCCCAAAAGGCGCTGACAGACGCGCTGGGCGTATACGACCTGTCCGACGGCTTTAAAACCCATAAGACGGTGGAGTTGCCTGCGGCTCCCTTTTGTATGGCTATTGCGCCGGACGGCAGCACTGCCGCCTGTGTATATGCGTATTCCATGGCGGTTGTTGATACGGATACTGCCGATTTTATCGCGACACTTCCGGCAGAGGAATCCGCGCTGGCGGAAGCGGTTTATCTGAATCCGGATATCATAGTGTTTGCAGGCAAAAACGGTATCACAGCCTATGATATCGGAAATAAAGCCATTTTATGGACAGGCAAGCCGGCCACTTCCATCTCCGTTTCGGGAGACGGAAAAAGCGTGGCCGCTGTTTATAAAGAAGAATCCTTTGCTACCATATACGACACGATGGACGGACAGATAAAAGCTGTCGTAGATTTCCAGGGCAGACGTCAGCAGATAACGGTAAATGACCGTTTTGCGAATCCCAGGGATAATCTGCTGGCGCTGAATGCGGACGGGTCATTGCTGGGCGTCAGCTTTGCGGATGGGTCGCTGGAAATCTTTGATTTGAACAATTCCGAAAATAACATGCAGATTTTTGACCGGTCGTCAGGCTATACCCATTTCGAAGGCGGCTTTTATCAACAGTACTTTGCCTTTACGGCATCGGATTCGCTGCAGTCTGTCTTTGCGGTAATTGATATGGAAAGCGGGGAACAGACCGGCGGTTTTCAGTCGGAAAGCGGATTCAGCGTACAGACTGATGAAACCGGGATTTATGTGCAGACGGAAAATCTTCTGGTAAAGCTGCATCCGGTTACGGGAGAGCAGACGCCGCTTGTCACAACCGCTGAAAATATCCTGCGGTATGCCAGAAGCAACACCCATACGCTGATTACGACGGAAAATGATTTCTGGTTTTTTGACAGCAATGCCATGGAAACTTCGGGACATAAAAAAGAATATGACAGTGATTTTGTTCAGATCGCAGCAGGGACGGCACTGATCGGCAGTATGGATACACCGGTGATCCGGATGATGAAATATGAAAACCATCCGGAGACGGAATTGCTTTCCTATGATGCGGCTTATGATCATGATGAGGCCAGGGTCAGCGGGGATGGCGAAACCGTGATGCTGTTTTCTTATGAGCGGTTCTGCCTGTACGGGAAAGACGGGACGTATTTAGGAGAAGTGTCCGTACAGGAACCGGGGCAGGTCTATGATCAGCAGTATATCCGGGATGCGGATGGTTCCCGGCTGGAAATGATTTATTATGACGGACAGATTCTGGCTTATGATGCGCGGGACGGTGCGCTTTTATATGAAAAATCCGGTGAAATGCCGGACCCGGAGCTTCAGGAGACATTTTATACGGACAGCCTGCGCATCGAATCTCCTCTTCACGGGACGCCGGCGGCTTATGACAAGGATAGCGGCAGGCTGGTGCGGGAACTGGAGCAGGATGCCTATCTGACTTATGTGACTCAGGCTGGGGAATATGTTGTTGTGCAGTATGTGACGGCGGAGGGGTATTGTTTTGGGCAGCTGCTGAATGAAAAATGCGAGGTGCTGGCGGAGCTGCCATATCTGTGCGATGTAATTGGAGAACGGCTGATTTTCGATTATCCTACGGGAGATTTGCGGGAGACGAAAATTTTTGAGTTGGAGGAATTGCGGGAGATGGCAGAAAAGGGAGTGAGTGTCTGCCAGACAGACCCTGCGTGCTCACTGCAGTTCCCCGGAGGGGAGCTGCGGAACTTATATTAAGGAGGATGTTGTAAAATGAAGTACATGAGACAAAGGCTGGCGCTGTTAATGATGGTGCTCATTGCGTTTGCGGCTCTGCCGGTGAATGCGCAGAATGTTTCGGGAAACAGAGGGAGTTCGTTTTCCAGCCCCGGGATGTCGGAAGGAGGAAGCGGGACATCAGTACCCGGCAATATAGCGTCATCGCCCAATGAGCAGCCGCAGATTATTACGACGACACCGGATCTGGATATGGCGGATGTGGTCAGGGTGAAATATGTTCCCTACTCTTATACAATCAGGACAGATAATCAGGATTCAGACAACACTGTCACCTATTCCATAGAAGAAGGCACCCTGGCCAGAGGACTTCAGATCTATCCGGCTACCGGAGAAATCTACGGCGTGCCTCTGGAAGCGGGCGTTTTCCCGATTACGGTCAAAGCTACGTTCAGTAATCCGATCTATCAGCCTGCTTATAAGGAACTGACGCTGACTGTCCTGGACAATACTGACGGCAATGTATTCAGTTCGTCTGACCCGGGATATGAGGTGGAACAGTATATCGGAACGCTGGTATCCGGATCTTACTCGGTACTGACAGAGCTGTCGGATCAGCTGTTTGTCTCGGCAGGTGCCTACAGTGAATTTATAGATCTCTGGCTGAATGGTCAGAAGCTGATAGAGGGAACGGATTATACGAAAGAAGAAGGAAGCACCCGAATCACAATCAGAGCGCAGACATTCAGAGATAAGGCAGACCATAACGGCGTCAACACCATTGCCGCCGAGTTCCGCGTGGGCGGCGATCCGAGAAATGCGTTAAAACGTACGGCCCAGAATTTCAGAATAGAATTAAACGGCGGCGGTTCCGGGGATCACTCTGACAGCTCACCGGATGCCCCTCAAAGCCCGGCCACCAGTCCCATGGCGGTTATTCGTCTGTTCTCACCATCCGGTGCGCATTTTTCGGGACTTTTGATTGAACTCCACTCTACGCCCATGGAAGCGACGACCGATGCAAACGGAGCAGCCGTCTTTCGCAATGTGGAAGAAGGCTGGCATACCCTTTATGTGAAAGACGGTACGGGAAATCTTCTGGCTTCCAAAAGCTTTACGCTTCTGTTTGGTGAAAAAGAAATGATCAGCCAGGATCAGATCACGGTAAAATTCGGTTCCGCCTTTACCATGAATGTGCAGATGGACGGTGATGATCTGACGTTTTTAAGCGTGGCGGGAAATCCGGGAGTGCAGGAGACGGTAAGTGTGCAGGAGGCGGCAAGCGCGCAGGAAACGGCAAATGTGCAGGAAAAGGAATCCCTTTGGGTACGGTCGGCGAATACGGGTGATTCGGCGAGGTTTGGGCTGTGGAGCACGCTGTTTGTTTCGGCGGGAGCGCTGATGGGAGCGTTCTTTTGGAGCGAAAGAAAGAGAAAAATAAGCGGCGGAAAATAAGAAGCAGGAAATTAAAGATACAAGTTGACAAAAGGTATACATAACGTCGGGGAGGGAATGAATGATATGAAGCATATCAAAAGTTTTGCATTGCTTTTGGCATTTGCCATTGTGTTTGCTGCCATGCCGGTAAAGGCAGAGAATTTTGCGAAAGAAGGAGAGATGGCGGACGCCGGTGAAAATCCGGCAGAGGAAATTCAGGGTTCGGTGTCCGGGAATACGGTATCTTTACCGAATGGAGAAGAAGATGAGCAGGCGGATTTGACGGCGGCGAAGAAGGATGTTGCAGAAACAGCCGCGAATGAGATGGAAGGAATGCGGCCTTATGCGGCAGGGGATATTGCCAGCGGGACAGATGGGAATATTGCGTGGGTGATTGATGCGGATGGGAAGCTGACAGTGACGGGGAGTGGGGATTTCAGCGGAGACGATTTTAGTAACAGAGCACCCTGGCACAGTTTTGCAGATCAGATTACTTCGGCAAAACTGGATGTAACGGGAATGTCAGATGCGTCTGGTTTGTTTTATGGATGTGAAAATTTAACAAGTTTGGATTTAAGCGGATTTGATACTGCGAATGTGACAAATATGGGTAATATGTTTAGCAACTGTCACAGTTTAACAAGTTTGGATTTAAGCGGATTTGACACGGCGAATGTGACAGACATGGGGGCCATGTTTGACGGTTGCCGAAGCTTAACGAGCGTGGATTTAAGCGGATTTGATACAACGAATGTGACGAACATGGCGTATATGTTTGGCAACTGCAGCAGTTTAACAAGTGTGGATGTCAGTGGATTTGATACTGCGAATGTGACAAGCATGTTGGAGATGTTTTTCGTCTGCAGCAGTTTAGCGAGTGTGGATGTCAGTGGATTTGATACAACGAATGTGACAGACATGGGTCTTATGTTTTTCAACTGCAAAAGTTTAGCGAGTGTGGACGTCAGCGGATTTGATACGTCGAATGTGACGAACATGAGAGATATGTTCGGCATGTGCAGCAGTTTAACGAGTTTGGATTTAGGCGGATTTGATACTGCGAATGTGACGGATATGGCGTATATGTTTTTCATGTGCAGCAGTTTAACGAGTTTGGATTTAAGCGGATTTGATATGACAAATGTGACAGACATGAGTTCTATGTTTGACGGATGTGACAGCTTAATGATAATCCATACACCTCGAAATTTAAAAGAAGTGATTGGGCTGCCGTCTGCGGACGGTACGGATATCTGGTATCTTCCCGATAATACTGATATCACAGAACTGCCCCAAAACCAAAGCGACAGCATTATCATCACCCGCTACCGCACCCCTCAGGTCATCACCGAAACCCAGGACCTGAACATGTCCGACGTTATCCGTGTAAAATACGTCCCTTACTCCTACACGGTCGAAACCAATAACTGGGACCCCGATAACATAGTTACCTATTCCATAGAAAAAGGCACCCTGGCCCGGGGCCTTCAAATGTACCCGGCTACCGGAGAAATCTACGGGATGCCTTTGGAAGCAGGGACCTTCCCGATTACGGTTAAAGCTACATTCAGCAATCCCAGATATCTTCCTTCCTACAAAGACCTGACTCTGACCGTCCTGGATAATACGGACAGCAATGTATTAAACGCATCCGACCCGGGCTATGAGGTAGAACAATATATAGGAACACTGGTATCTGGTTCCTATTCGATCCTGACAGAACTGACAGACCAGCTGTTCGTCTCAGCCGGTTCCTACGGTGAATTTATTGATTTCTGGCTGAACGGTGAAAAGCTGGTGGAAGGAAAGGATTACACAAAAGAAGAAGGCAGCACCCGAATCACAATCCGGTCACAGACCTTTAAAGAAAAAGCAGACCGCAACGGTGTCAACACCATTGCCGCCGAGTTCCGCGTGGGCGGCGATACCGGCAATGCGCTAAAGCGTACCGCGCAGAATTTCAGAATAGATGAGCGGGCAAGTGAAAATAACGGTTCCAATGAAGGCAACGGTTCTGATGACAATAAAGGAGACGATGGATCTGGCAGTCATAATACCGGTTCTGGCGGCGATTCGGACCATACATCCGCTGCTCCTGCCGCTCGTGCCACAGCCATCATCCGCCTGTCCGCTTCTTCCGGTTCACCTTTTGCGGGCCTTTTGCTGGAGCTTCACTCCACACCCATGGAGGCAGCCACTGATGCAAATGGAGCGGCCGTCTTTAACAATGTGGAAGAAGGCTGGCATACGCTTTATGTAAAGACCAGAGATGGTAAGCTTCTTGCTTCCAAAGGTTTTGAGCTTCTGTTTGGCGATGAGGAAAAAATGAATGGAGATCTGATCACGGTAAAGGCTGGTTCTGTGTTTACGATGAATGTACGGATGGATGGTGATAATCTGTCATTTATAAATGTAAATGGGGATACGGGCGCAGGCGTACAGGAGACGGCAGATGTGCAGCAGAAAGAGGCTTATATGGTCCGGGCGGCATCTACAGGCGATTCTGATGATCCCGGCATATGGTTTGTGCTGTTCGTTTCCTGCGGATTACTGCTGACGGCATTTTTTTGGAAAGAAAGAAAACGTCAGATCAGATAAAGGATACAATATGATAACATTACAACAAGGAGAACACAGCAAATGAAATGGGTAAAAAAAGCGCTGGCGATTACGCTGGCAGTGATGCTGATTTTGCCTTCCGTTGGTGCGCTGGCGGATGAGGCGGAGTCGGCTGTCGCCAGTGAAGCGACAAAGCAGAAACAGACAGCAGAGCCGGAAGGAGAGGCTGCAAATGAGGAAACCGTTTCCGGTGATGCGGTGCCGATAAAGAAAGCCCCGGAAGAAATAAAAACGGAATTGTCTGCGGATGCAGATAAAACTGCCGGAAGAAATGGGAGCAGCGTATCTGCCGATGCGATAAAGCCGGAAGTAGAACTGGTGCAGTACAATACCGGAAACTGCGTAGTAAGCGTGGTAAACAAAGAAACTTTTGCATATATGGATACACTTAAAGATGAAGGAGCGTTTAACAGCTTTGTGGAAACTTCCCTTCCGGGAGTGAATCCTCAGTTTTTGGTTCCTTTTGATGACAGCGGAACCATCATCCGTATTCCGGAGGACAGCCCGTTTTTCCCTTACGAGGTGCAGTTTACGTATCAGGGAAAGACATGGAGCGAATGGTTTATGTCCCCGGAAGATATGGTAGAAGTGGGCGGACATCAATTTTATGTGGATGCTTATTTTGACGACACCGCAATTACGCAGCTGACGCTAAATGTGGCAGGGGATACGATTCCGGTTTTTCCGGATGTGAAAGAATTTACGGATGACGGGCATGGAACAGACCCTGCTTCGTATTTGCCTTTGACTGAGAAAATGCTGGGAACAGTTGATCTGTCTGATTATACGCCGGTAGATTTGTCTATGGTATCAGTAGATGCTGTCATTGGACGTGCCGGCAGTGGTCCGGATCCGGTTAATGCCGATAAAATTGCATGGGCATATGGCGGAAATAATGATAATTTTAAAATATGCAGTGCCAGCGGAAGCATAATTGATTTAAGCTGCCGTACTGAGAACGATCAAAATGAACTGCAGTTGATTGTGGGTGATGGAAATCAGCTGAATAAAGATAATGTCCGCAATATCGTTCAGATTAAAACAGCATCTTCACGAGACTGGATTGTTCCGATTGTATACATACAGGATCATGCAGGCGTACGCAGTAAAGCGGAAATTTTCGAAACAAATTATTATGACTATACCGAAGATGAGCGCAGCCTGAGAATAGAGTACGGTAACAGTTCTAATGATAAGAAAAGCAGTGTCTATCTAAGCCTGGCGATAGAGCCTTCCATAAAACATAAATATGATCATATCAGAATTTATGAAGGTAAATACACGACTGCTGCTGCCGCATTGGGCGGAAAAGATATTACAGCTCAGCTTATGGCTTTGGATATGGCACAGTTGAATGCCGGATATCTTATCAGCAGGTATGATCAGGATATTACAATGGTGGCCTTTGATGCTGGCAATAATGTGACAGGAATTCTCCCTTTTTCATTGAAAGTGTTTGATGGCAGTAATTCAATGTCGTTTGATTTGTATACTTTGAATGAAACTAACAATAAAGAGTATATAACTGATGATTCCCGCCATGTGGGGACAACCAATGATTGTCTTGAATTGAATTATACTTTATACAAAGAATATCCTGCAAATGATATCTATTACTGGGAGATAAACTATCGAAAGGATGGAGTCGAAAGCAATTCAGATATCACAGCAGCTTTTGTGGGAAAATATGATTCCATTGCGGCCGCGCGGGCAGCAGGGGCGAAAGATATCAGAAATACGCTGTCTGCCGGATGGCCTGCGGACTACAGTCAAGGCGTATATTTTACGGTTTTTATAGGCGCGGATGGTTTGGCGGAGCAGAGGGTTCATAAATATAAGATAAAGACAGAAACAGGAACGAACAGTCGTTATGATCAGATATTGAATTCGGGGACGGCAGTGAAATTTACGGGATTTCTGGATGGAAGCGGAAATGAAATAGATGCCCGTGAGAAGCTGTATTTTGTTCCGTATGATGCCGATTCTTATGGTGAAAATAATTACCGTACGATTTTAGTTGCCAATGACGTTGATCTGACAAACCTGGCACCGTTATTTGAGACTGCTGACGGCGTACATTTATATGCACCCGGCAGCAGCAGTCCGGAGCAGAGCGGAGGCAGATATTATAACTTTGCCAGTGGTCCGATACAGTTTACCGCGTCTGCGGAAGATGGCAAAAACGGAAAAAATTATTGGCTGCAGGTGAAAAAAGCAGTGGCTGGTAAGGGACAGCTATATATTAACAGCCTTGCGGATCCGGATGCCCATACGTATGAAAAAGACGGTGTTATTTATTCTACCCGTGAAGTCATGCTGGATGGATATCATGATTATGTCCATGATATCTGGGTATCCAATATCGGGGATACGGATATTCCAAATCTTACTGTGGAATTGGATTCTTATGGATTACAGCTGGACGAATACTGGACATTATCTGAAGAATTTAATCTGTCCGGATTTGGTACGACAAAAAAAGACTGGCAGAATGCTTCCCATGGGGAGCTGCCAAATCTGGCGAAGGTACGGCTGCGGGCAAGGGATTTTATAGAAGCTGGGAGCAATATTTCCGGTACATTAACGTTTAAATCAGAGGGTAAGGAATTGTTGGTTTTGAATTTGACCGGTACTGTGGGTGATCCCTGTATTACTACAATGTTTATTCCTTCAGCAGTGAAATATGTGCCTTTTGGAAGTATGGTCCAGAATAATAACAAATATAGCAGAAACCGGATTACTTATTATATCAGAAACGGAAAGCTGCCAGACGGGATGGTGCTGAAACCGAACGGGGAGATTTATGGTGTTCCAAAAGAAACCGGAAAATTTGAATTCACGATTGTGCTTACAAATAGTATAAGCAGAATGAAGAACAATGAAAGAACTTTTACATTCTGGGTTAATGATAATAGCAATAGCAATGTTTATCATGCATCTGATGAAGGTTATAAACTTCTTACACCTGTAGGTGTGAGAACTTCGGATACGCCTCCGGATTGGGGTGCGCTGGGAGCAACGGGCAGCACTGAGGCCTGGGTAAAAGCTGAAAATTTATATTATGATTTTTATCTGGATGATTTCAAAAGCAACCTGTTTATATCAGAAGGAAAATTTGAGGAATTCATTGATTTCTGGTTAAATGGTGAAAAACTGGTGAAAGGCGTGGACTATTTTGCCGAATCCGGCAGTACACGAATTACAATCAGTGCACAGACATTGAAAAACAAAACGCTGAAAAGCGGTAATAACACAATAGCGGCCGAATTCCGTGAGGGCGGCAATATCAATAAAACATTGAGACGTACTGCCCAGAATTTCCATTTGGATCAGACTGCCCAGGACAGCAGTTCCGAGCATCAGAACAGCGGTTCCAAACGTCGGGACGACGGTTCCGGCAGCGGAGGAGACAGTAAAGACAATGCGGATTCCGGCAGCGGTGTTACCATCGCAGGATGCATTCTGGATATGGACAGCAACCATCTGGCAGGTGTCACAGTAGAACTTCATTCTACGCCTCGTTCCACTGTAACGGATGAGAATGGCTTTTTCCAGTTCGCGGGTGTGGAGTATGGCCAGCATGAATTGTTTGTCAAAGATCAGGCCGGAAATATAATGGCTTCCCGAAAATTTGAATTGCGGGAGGGAGATACTATGGCATTGGATGGTTTTGTGTTGACCGTACCAAAAGGCGTTACGGCTCCTATTGCCATCAGAGTGGCGAACGGCACGTTGCTCTTTTCCATGACAGGAGATGCGGCGCAAGCTGCGGCGGCATATGCGGCATCAGCAGTAACAGGTGATGAGGGGAATCTGACTGTCTGGCTGCTGGCGCTGCTGATTTCCGGCTGTCTGGCTGCCGGTATGGTGGTTTCTCTAAAGAAAATGAATAACTGATATTATCATAAAACAGGAGCAAATTTGTATCGTAATAACCTTATGCAGATTTGCTTCTGTTTTGTTTAATATCATGTTTAAAAACATGGTGCAATGCGGCTGAAAACAGTTGCATTTTCCCTTCCGAGCGGTATACTATACCTAAAGGTGAGACAACAAATCAATAAAAAAAGCTGAAAAAAATAATCCGAATCAAATATTTATTTATAAAGGGGAACATACATGAACACAAAACAACAGATCAGGCCGCCCGTAGAGGTGCGCTACGCAAAGGAACTCGAAGCGCTGAAAGCAAATGATCAGGCGGTGAAGCCGGTGAACTGGCAGCTTTCTCCCCAGGCGGTGAGGAAGTTTATTCTGGGCAGCCGGGAGCCTGTCTCTTTTCAGGGAGAAGAAATTACAATCAAAAAGAAATACCTGGGCAATGACGCGCTGGTGGAGCGGTGCATCGTCACGCTGGCGGGAAACCGGGGGCTGATGCTGGTGGGAGAGCCGGGAACGGCCAAGACCATGCTGTCGGAGCTTTTGTCCGCGGCTATCAGCGGCGTCAGCACCAATACGATTCAGGGGACGGCGGGAACCACGGAGGATATGATTAAATATTCCTGGAATTATGCCCTTTTGCTGGACAAGGGTCCGGTACGGGAGGCGCTGGTGCCTGCGCCGCTGTATGTGGGGATGGAAAAGGGGATTCTCACCCGTTTTGAGGAGATCACCCGTACGCCGGCGGAGATTCAGGACAGTATGATCAGCGTGATGAGCGACAAGGTGCTGAATGTGCCGGAGCTTGGAGACGACGGCTTCCTGTTCGCGAGACAGGGCTTTAATGTGATCGGCACGGCCAATACCAGAGACAAGGGCGTAAATGAGATGAGCAGCGCCCTGAAACGGCGGTTTAATTTTGAGACGGTGATGCCCATCCGGGAGGCGGCGCTGGAAAAACAGATTATTATCAATGAGGTGGAGAATCTGGCCAGAGAGAATCAGATCGCCATGGAAGTGGACGAGGATGTGGCAGAGCTTCTGGCGTCCACCTATCATGAGCTGCGGGAGGGGATGTCCTCCTACGGCCATCGGATCGACAAGCCGTCAGCGGTGATGAGCACGGCGGAGGCGGTATCCGTATTTTACCAGACCATGATTACCGCCTATTATTATGACGGCGGTGAGGTCAGCGTGGACTGTCTGGTGCAGAACCTGCTGGGAGCCATCGTGAAGGAAGACGGCGACAGTCTGGAGAAAGTGAAAAATTATTTTAACACAGTGATCAAAGATAAAAGCGGTAAAGAAGGCGGTTTATGGACCAGTTATTACGAGGCCAGGAAATGGCTGAAATAATTTATATGCCGATCCGGCATCACAGTCCGGCCTGTGCCCGGCATGTGATACGGCTGGTGGAAGAACGCCGTCCGGACTGCATTCTGGTGGAAGGGCCGGAAAATGCCAACGCCCTGATTCCCGTTATGGTGCATCCCGATACCCGGCCGCCTTTTGCTGTCTATTATTCTTACCGGGACCGGAAAGGGCATGTGTCAGAAGAAAAAGAGGATTATAAATGTTATTATCCTTTTCTGGACTATTCCCCGGAGCTGGCGGCGCTGCGGGCCGGCGCCGAGAAGGACATTCCGGCCCGCTTTATCGACCTTCCTTACGGGGAGATTCTGATTGCTTCCGCCGAGGGCAGGGGGCTGCGCCGGAATGAGGAAAAAAATAATTATAATGACGATTATCTGTTGGCCCGCAGCCGGTATATCAGACTGCTGTGTGAAAAAGCCGGGCTGAGGAACTTTGACGAGCTGTGGGAAAAATATTTTGAGCTGAACGGTCTTTATGAGGATACGGATGCCTTTATCAGCCATATGCTGACTTACTGCCGTCTGTCCAGGGAAAGTACGCCCCAGGAAGAACTGGCGGCGGAGGGCTGCCTGAAACGGGAGGCTTATATGGCCTGGAAAATTCAGGAGGCCGCGAAGCAGTATAAGCGGATTCTGGTGGTGACAGGCGGTTTCCATACGCCCGGTCTTATGGAGCTGCTGGGCGGGGATTCTTCCCAAATGAAAAAAAATCCTGCGTCGGGAAAAATTCCTTCGGGGGATCAGGAGGTCTATCTGATGCCTTATTCCATGGATGCTGCGGCCAGCCTGAACGGTTATGCCAGCGGAATGCCATTTCCCGGTTTTTACCAGCGTATATGGGAGGGGCTGGAAGAAGGCAGCGGGCGTTCGTTTGAGGAGACGGTGCTGGAAGGCATCGTATCGGTGGGGCGCAAGGTCCGTAAAAAGGACGGACTGCTGTCATCTTATGATGAGATCTGCGCATTTTCCATGGCGCAGGGACTGTCGGGCCTGCGGAATAAAAAGGAGCCGGGGGTCTATGAGCTGTGGGACAGCGTACTGTCCTCTTTTGTCAAAGGGGAGTACAATCTGTCCACCGACCTGCCGATGCGTCTTTTGAAAGAGCATCTGATCGGCAGCGGCATAGGACAGCTCTGTCAGGATGCTTCCATGCCGCCGGTGGTAGAGGACTTTGAACGGCAGTGTAAGCTGTACGGGTTAAAGATTACCAGCACGCTGGAGCAGGATGTGGTTCTAGAAATATTTTCCAAAACAAAACATCGGGAAGCCAGCATGTTTTTCAGCCGCATGTCTTTTCTGGGCACGGGATTTTGCCGCAAGACGAAAGGTCCCAATCTGCAGCAGAAGAAAGACAGGAATCTGATCCGGGAAAGCTGGAAATACAAATGGAGCAGCCAGGTGATTGCGGCGCTGATTGACATTTCCGTAAACGGCGCCACCGTGGCCGAGGCCTGTATCAGCCTGACGCTTTCCCGGCTGAAAAAGGAATGCACGGCCAGGGAAGGGGCGGTTTTGCTGACCGAGGCCTTTGAGATGGGACTGGAGGAACAACTGGAACAGATCTACGGCCGTCTTCATCAGTTGCTGCTGGAAGATGAGGATTTTTACTCCGTGGCGGAGGCATTGTCCTATCTGATGATGCTTGGCGAGCTGGCGCGGCTGTATCAGTCGGAGCTGGATGTTCCGCCGCTGATTCGAATCTGTGAGAAGAAACTGATTACACTGCTGCCCGCCATGGCGCAGGTGAAGGAGGAGCAGCTTTTAGACTGCATGAAAGCGATGAAGACGCTGTATCAGCTGACCGGTCAGGAGGAATATGAGGGAGATCGGGAGCTTATGTGTCAGGCTTTGGAACAGCTTCTGGCAAAGGCGCAGATACATCCGGGCCTGGACGGCTGTGCCAGGGGAATCCTTTATGGCTGCGGACAGACGGATCTGGGAGCCGTGGAGGCTGCCGGCAAGGGTTATCTGACCGGAACGCGCGACCAATTGCTGAAATCGGCTTCGTATTTCAGAGGCCTGTTTTATACGGCCAGAGATCTGATTTTTATTGGTAACGGCCTGCTTCGTACGCTGGATGTATTGATTGAGAAGCTTTCGCCGCAGGAGTTTATGGAATTGCTGCCGGAATTTCGTCTGGCTTTCAGCTATTTTACGCCCAGGGAGATCGATCAGATCGGAGAGCATGTGGCCGGGTTTTACGGAAAAGGCAGAAAAGAGCTGTTCGCGCTGGAGGAGGTACCCCCTGCGGTCAGCGAATACGGCAGGAAGCTGGATGCCTATGTGCAAAGAGCGGCAGGACTGAACTGAGTCAGGGGAAAGACAGAATTTTAATCAGCGGAACCCTGTTTGGCAAAAGCCATAAGCTGCGCGGCGGATCATTTTAAGAAAGGGATACATCGTTATGGGTGAGAATATCGCTCAATTAAATAAATGGCGGCTGATTCTGGGGAAAAACGCAGAGAACCAGATGGGGTTTTCCCCGGACGGCGCCGGACTGAATTATATGGATATGGAGGAAGTGTTGGATTATCTTTATTCCAGGGAGCAGTCGGAGGAGCAGGGAATCCGCAAGGACCGCCGGGGAGGACAGGAGGCGTCCCAGCTTACCGTTACTTCATGGCTGCAGAAAATCCGCACGCTTTTTCCGAAACAGACCAGGGAGGTATTGGAACGGCATGCCCTTGACCGTTATCAGATGACGGAGCTTCTGACGGATAAAGAAGTGCTGGAACGGCTGGAGCCGAATCAGGCGCTGCTGAAAACAATTCTGGAGCTGAAACATCTGATGAAAGGCGATGTGCTGCAGACGGCCAGGCGCATCGTAAGGCAGATTGCCGACGAGCTGACGAAGAGGCTGGAACAGGATATGCGCCGTTCTCTTTTGGGGAGGCTCGATAAACTGAGCAGCAGCCCGGTGAAATGCGCCCGGAATCTGGATATCAAAAAAACCATCGCCCGGAACCTGAAAAATTATGACAGGGAGAACCGGAGGCTTTTATTAAAGCAGGTGTATTTTCATTCCAGAATCAAACGGTATAACAAATGGCGGATTATTATCTGTGTGGATGAAAGTGGCTCCATGCTGGATTCCGTGATTCACAGCGCCGTGATGGCCGGAATATTTGCCCGCCTGCCCATGCTGGATACGAAGCTGGTGATTTTTGATACCAGCGTGGTGGATCTGAGCGGCTATGTGGAGGACCCGGTGGAAACGCTGATGAGTATCCAGTTAGGCGGCGGAACCAATATCGCCGGAGCGCTGCAGTACTGTGAACGGCTGATTGAGACACCCAGGCGGACGATGGTGGTGCTGATTTCCGATCTCTATGAGGGAGGGGGATACCAGAACCTTTATGCCGCTTCCAGAAATATCATCGAAAGCGGCGCGAAGCTGATTGCCCTGACGGCGCTGGATGTGGAGGCCAATCCCAACTATGACCGGGCGGCCGGCGCGAAGCTGGCTTCCATGGGCGCCCATGTGGCGGCGATGACGCCGGAGCAACTGGGAGACTGGATCGGGAAGATTATGGGGTAAATGCTGTGCGCCGGGATGGCGGACGATGACCAAAAACGGAGAAAATGACAGGGGTATTGCCGGATGATTATGGTTTGCCTTTCGGATAATGGCAAAAGCAGCCCTGTGATAAAGGGGATGTCACTGTATGATAAAAGACGGTGTGTCTCTTTGTGAACGGGAAACATGGATGGGATGTGGGATAAGATGGATATCAATCAATGGAGACAGGCGCTGGCGGATGCGGATGATGATTATCTGGCAGGGCTCTGCAATAAAGGGACGGTGAAACGGGCTTATAAGGAGCTGGCGGATGTACAGGTGGAGATCCGCCAGCAGGAGGACGGTTTTGAAGTGCGGACAGGGGAGGAGACCTGCCAGATCTGTCTGCCTTTGGGGGACAGCCGGTGTAGCTGCGTTTCACGGAGTATCTGCAAGCATATAATAATTGCCATATTGAAGCTGCGGGAGTATGTGGAGGAGCAGGCAGGGAATACGGGAACGGCAGAAGGCGGAGCGGCTGATCAGGAAGGAGCGGCAGCAGAAAACAAATCCGCAACAGAAAACAAATCCGCAGGTCAGGAAGGAGGAGCGGCAGGGGAAAGCGTGTCCGCAGGTCAGGAAGGAACGGCAGGAGAAAGTGCGTCCGCAGGTCAGGATCGACATGTCTTTCCGGAGATCAGCAGCTTCCCTCTTGATAAAATCAAAAAGACCATGGGAAAACGGCGTTATCAGAAACTGGTCAGCAGCGTCAGTCTGAACCTGCGGCCCCAGATAGAAGTGACTTCGGTGATCACGGTTACATTTCCGGATACGGGGACGAAGGTAAAGCTTTTGGAGCCTTTGGAGCATGCTTCGTGCAGTTGTCATAAGAAGGAGCTGTGCAGCCATAAGGCGGAGGCGATTCTCTGGTATCAGATGGAACGGGGGATTTTGAAACCGGAGCTGCTGCTGGACGCTGCGGAGGGGGATTCGGATCTGTTTGCGGATTTGGATGCCGTCCATGGCCTGGCGGACGCTGTTTTACAGCTTTTGGAGACGGCGCTGCGCACGGGGCTTGCCCGTACCTCGCCGGATATCCTGGATTCCCTGGAGCGGATGGCGATTCTCTGCCACAATCAGGAGCTGGCGGATTTTGAGCGGTATTCCCGCTCTCTGCGGGATAGCTGGCAAAGTTATTTTAACCGTATGGCTTCTTTCCGCGCGGAAGATCTGATGTCCCGGATGATGATGGTTTACCGGAAAGCCCAGGCGCTGCGGGAGACGGAAAAGGGAGAACAGGTGCTTGGGCTGGCCGGCCGGTTCCGGTCGGAATACCGGCAGGCGGGAGAACTTGTGCTGATCGGGATCGGTTCCCGTCGTTTCCTGAGTAAAACCGGCTATGAGGGAGAAACCTGTTATTTTCTGGAAGCCTCCACCGGGAAATGGTACACCTATACCAACGCCCGGCCTGTTTTTTATGAGCAGCATACCAGGAGGCGGCCGGCCGTTTACGGAAAAACGCCCTGGGAGCTGAAAGCGACCCTTCAGGAACTGACCCAATTGCGGATTCGGCTGAAAAATGCCAGGGCGAATGAGAAAAACCGCCTGTCCTCCAGCGGGGAAACCCAGGGGGAGATACTGGGAGCAAGGAATGTGACCCGGAGTGAGATCGCGGGGTGTTATTATACGGATTTCCAAAAGCTGTTTCGGGAGCATATTGGGACGGAGGCGGTTTCCTGGGCGCCTGAGGAAGAAAAGGAATATGGTTTTGACGAGTCACGCCATCCGGTGATGGTGCAGGCCGCCGAGTGCGGCGAAGGGGTGTTCGACGAGATTACCCAGACCTTCCGGATGGAGCTGGCGGACGGGAGAGGCGTGCCTCTGTCCATAGAGGTGGCCTATTCTAAGGAAGAAGATTTTACCATCCGTTATCTGGAGCGTATTCTTCGGCGGATTCACCGTGATAACAGAAGCATTCCCTGTTTTGTGGGGGATGTTTATCTGGAAGACGGGAAAATGAAGCTGTATCCGATTACGTTTCTGGAGCCGAAAGAGATTATAGAGGATGGACTGTCCGGGGCGGAGGCTGTGGGAACGGCTAGGGCGGCGGAATCTGCGGCGGCAGGAGAATGGACAGAGACAGAAGCGGCGGAAAGCATATCATCGCCGGAAGCGATTGAGGCGGTCCGGGCATTTTCAGACCGGATTACCGGCGTGCTCTCAGACCTGTTCCAGAGCGGCTTTCTGACGGTTCATGACAGCACGCTGGAAGAACTGGACGCCGCCGTTTCCAGGGCCGGACAGTATGGGATGGAAATGCTGTCCGCCATGCTGGCAGAGCTTGGAGACGGGCTGAAACGGCAGCGGCATCAGATGAATGTCCGGAATCGGAAGCTGTTTGATCTGTACGGGAAATTAAATCAGTATGTGTATCTGTGCGGGAAGCGTCTGGAAATCGATCAGGCGGCGGCGCGGATGTCAGGATTAACGAATGTTGACAGATGTAACGTCTGAGGATACATGGAGGCCAGGTGATCTGTTATCGGTATCCCACATTTCGTCAGAAAAATCATATATTTTCAACTGACCTTGGAAAGAACCAAAATAATCTTGACTGCGGATTGATAAGACTGTCTTTTTTGTTATGATAATAATGAAAAAGGCGGGAACAAAGCAAGAAATTTTATACGAGGAGGACTGACCTGTGACGGATATGATGCCTGTATCGGAAGTGATAGAGCAGGTTACAAAAATATGCAGAGCAAACGGTGTAAAAAAGCTGGCACTGTTCGGTTCTTTTGCTACGGGTACGGCAGCGCCGACGAGTGATATTGACTTTGTTGTTTATGGATGTGAGGATATGGAAAGCCTGGAACAGGCTGTACTTGAGATTGATACGCTTCGTAAAATTGATATTTTTGATTATGACAGCATACGTAATCCGTTTTTATTAGAGGATATCAGAAAATATGGAAAACAGATATATTAACCGTTATCATTCATTTTGTAAATGTCTTGAAAATCTGAAAAAGAGTCTGAGAGCTGATCCCAAAGCGGATTTTGTACTGGAAGGAACCGTGCTGAATTTTAGTCTTACATTTGATATTTCCTGGAAGATAAGGATAACAGATTGATTCTCCCACCCCCACCCAGGTAAACTGAAAATTCTTTACCAGATTATTTTTTCATGTTAAACTGTAGACAAAGCAGAAAGTGCGGATTGGTTTTCTGTTTGGGGCATTATGCCGGAAAATAATAGCTTGCCGCTGCGTTTTCCAAAAAATAATGCGAACGAGAAAAAGTATTTCAATATACCGGGAGGATCACGATATGCAAAATCCAAATGAACTGCGTCTGCAGAAAATGATGAATCTGTTGTCTCAATTACCGCTGACCCAGGAGGAACTGGATCATGCGGAGTATTATCTGGAGGAGGGAGAAGGGCAGCATCTGGACTGTCTGGATTTCCGGGATTTGTCGGAGACGTCGGAAGAAGTGCAGAAGGGGTTTCGAAGCCTGTTTAAAGAGTTCAGCGACAGGGGGAGAAATCAGGAATATGTCCGTCTGTTTCAGCTGATTTTTCAGTTGGGCCGGTCTACCAGCTATCTGCTCTACCCTTCCGAGCTGCTTCGGTATAAAAGCGGCGGCCTGGAACAGTTGGATGCGGCCTGCCTCTGTTCTCTGTATGCGGAGCAGGCCTGTGAAAACCAGCATTACCTGACCCGTTACTGGATAGACCGGCTGATCGAGCTGAGCGGAAACAATGCGGAGGTGCTGAAGAAGGCTTTCGACTATCATAAGGGGAAATTTGACAATGGCCTGATGGTGCTGTACGCGGCTTATTTCCATGTGAAGTACCGGGAGCAGAAGCGGAAATGGGATCTTGCCTATAACAAAAATGAAGGGAAGAAAGACGGGCAGCAGGAGGGTCTGCTGAAAGGAATCGCAAAGCTGCTGAAAGGAGAGACGGAAGGGGAGAGCCTGCATCTGTCGGACGCGGGGGACCAGAAAATGCTGGAAAACTGCGTGGACAGTATCGCTTCCAGCATCGAGAACCTGTTTAACAAAAAACTTCCCGCCTATGCGTCGGAGGCAATGGAAAAATACGTGCGTCAGCCAAAGGATGAGCCGCTGCCCAAACAGTTGAACAATCTGGCCAGAGGCTATTCGGTGGGGCAGTATCTTCTCAGGCTGCTGGGGGGCTGCGCCTTTTCCTGCTTTGAGCTGTCGCCCAAGCTGCGCAATTTCCTCCGGCTGTGCGCCGCGGCCGACAGAGGCGGCCTGCTGCTTGTGATGGAGTGGTTTAATCTGGACGACAAGCTGACCGCAAGGGGCGGAAATCTGGACTTGCTTTTTGATATTGACCAGAAGGAATTTCTGCTGTGGGCGGCTCAGAAGCAGTATAAAAATATATTATATACCCAGTTTGACAGAGATCCCGCCTTTTTTGCCCGGTGTATGGACCAGGCGGAGGGAAATGGCTTTCAGGCGATGATGGAGGTGGTCAAGGCCAAGGATAAACAATTGTATCGGGGATTGAAAGATGATAAGGCTTCCGGCCAGAGGGATAAAATGATCAAGGTGATGATCCCTTCGGGCATCAACGGTTACGGGCAGCTTTGCTCCTATCTTCGGGGCGAGATTCCGGTGGATGATATTTACCCTTATGCCCAGGATCTGGAGGCAGGCTCCCGTTACGCGTGGCAGGAGCGGAATCTGCTGAACCAGTACCGGGATATGTATGGTAAGGATGCGTTTTACACCAGATGCACGGTCATTCTGATTATGAAACGGGCTTCTTACGCCATGATGGAGGAACTGGCAGTCAATGAGTCAGGCAGGCGGACCCAGCCCAATGAGGAAGGGGCGGTGGCTTTATATAGCAGACTTTCCGAGGCAGGGCTGTCTCTGACTTATCAGTTACAGTGCGGTGAAATGATTTATGAGTATATTTACTCTGACAGCCAGAAAAAGATGGTGGAAAAGGCTACGGTCAAAGCATTTTCCCGCTATCTGGCCGAAGAACCGGAAAAGACCTTACAGGCATTCCGGAGTGCGGGCGCCACAGGGCGCAGCATGGGCGTGAAGACGCTGGGCAGGCTGCCGGACCGGCATAAAGAGGATTTGCTGGCATACAGCGGCGACAGCTCCAAAGCGGTCAAGGAAGCGCTGGCGGAGGTGCTTCGGAAGCAGAAGGACTGGGCGGAAGATATTGCCGGTCTGCTGAAATCCAAAAAGGCGGCCCAGAGAGAGCTGGCCATCCAGGTGATGCGGGGATGGAAAGAACCGGAATACAGGAAGCAGTTACAGGACGCTCTTGATGTGGAAAAAAGCAGCAAGCTGGCGTCGCTTCTCAGGGATGTGCTGAATCTGACCGCCGATGAGGTACAGCAGGTTTCGGCCACGCCGGAAGAAAAAGTGAAGGAATTGCATAAGGGCGGAAAGAAACGGACTCTGGCCTGGGCATATGAGACACCTTTCTGTACGGTACATATGAAGAATCAGGCCGGGGAAGGAACTTCGGGCACAGATCAGTCCGGCGGGGCAAATGAGAATACGCCGGCGGAGGCAGGGGAAGATTATCTGCAGGCTATTCTGCTCTGCTATGCGACCATGTCTACGCCCGGCGTCAGCAAGGATGCTGTCTGGCTGGCGGGAAAACTGAATGAGAAGGAGCTTGCCGTCTATGTCAACGAACTGTTTGACAAATGGATGGAAGCGGGCGCGGAGGCCAAAAAGAAATGGGTGCTGTATGCGGCTTCGATTCACGGCGGCAGCGAGATCGTGGAGCGGCTGAAACATCAGATCAATGAATGGCCGCAGCACGCCAGAGGCGCCATGGCGGCAGAGGCGGTGAAAGCGCTGGCGCTGAACAGCGAGCCGGGGGCACTGCTTACGGTGGACAGCATTGCCAGGAAGTTTAAATTTAAGCAGGTGAAAGCCGCGGCCGCGGCCGCCCTGGATTTCGCGGCGGCCCAGTTGGGGATGACCAGGGAGGAGCTGGCGGATAAAATTGTGCCGGATCTGGGCTTTGACGAGCGGATGGAGCGGATTTTCGATTACGGAACCAGGAAGTTTAAGGTATATCTGACCCATAATCTGGAACTGGAAATTTTCGATGAAAATGATAAGAAGCTGAAAAACCTGCCCGCCCCCGGCAAAAAGGATGACCCGGAGCAGGCGGCCAAGGAAAATCAGGCGTTCAAGGATATGAAGAAACAGATGAAAACTACAGTGGCCAATCAGAAACTGCGGCTGGAGCAGGCATTGTCCGTGGAGCGGAAATGGTCTGTGGAAGGATGGAATCAACTGTTTGTGAAAAACCCGGTGATGCATCAGTTTGCCATCAGCCTGATCTGGGGTGTTTATGAGGAAGGAAAACTGGTTCAGACCTTCCGGTATATGGAGGACGGCACGTTTAACACGGAGGATGAGGAGGAATATACCCTGCCGGAAGTCTGCCTGATCGGCTTGGTACACCCTATCGAGCTGTCGCAGGAGTCCAGGGAAACCTGGGAGGAGCAGTTGGAGGATTATGAGGTGGTTCAGTCTGTCGAACAGCTTAAACGGCCGGTATATCCGCTGGAGCCGGGAGAAGAAAGCCTGCGGCAGTTGGAGCGGTTTGGCGGCTGTATCCTGAACGGACTGTCCCTGTCAGGCAAGCTGCAGTCCCAGGGCTGGTACCGGGGTTCTGTCCAGGATGCCGGCGGTTACTATACCTTTTACCGGGAAGACCAGGAACTGGGGCTGGGCGTGGAACTGCATTTTTCCGGCCTGTTCGTGGGGGATGAGAATGAGGAAATTACCGTGTATGACGCCAGATTTTATCAGGCGGGCGCCATCAAGCGGGGCAGTTATATGTATGACGAAGTGAAGCCGGAAACGGCGATTCCGCTGAAAGACGTGCCGGCAAGGTATTTCAGCGAGATTGTATTGCAGCTTGCAAGAGCCACGGCTTCCAGTCAGGAGAAGAATGAGAACTGGCGGGAGAAGAGGTAGAGAGGAGAGACATATGTCATCACCAACCAAAGAAACCCTTCTGGTCTACAACATGCAAAACACGGCCAAAGGAAAGCTGTTAAAATTAATCTGTATGCAGATGGGCATCCGGGTGCGGGCGGTGGAGAAGGAGGAATTTCTCCAGCCCATCGGTTATCTGGCCGGGCTTAAAGGGGTGGAGCCGTCAGAGGAGCGTTTCGAAGGCGAAGGATTCGACGATGAGATGCTGATTCTCAGCGGCTTTAGCAGCAACCGGATGGATCTGTTGTTTGGCATGTTCAGGCGGCAGAAGATGGAGCGGATCGCCCTGAAAGCGGTGGTCACGGAACACAACTGGTCCTGGGATTCCATTCGGCTGCATGACGAACTGCGGCAGGAGCACGAGTATATGCGGCAGAACAGAAAAGACTGAGATATGCATAAAATCTCAGGTTATCCCCGCGCTTTTGGAAGAAAAGCACAGAAAAACAGGATTTTTATCCTGTTTTTTTGGAGAACGTATCGGTGTAAATCCATTGACAATATTTTTTATCCTTGTTAGAATATAGCGTGCAATGTATTTAATAGCGCAGGCGGGCCGGACAAACACAGGTGCGGCTCGTTTTCATGATTCGAAAATCCGGATCGGTGTGCGTATTCATTTCGAACAGGCAGGTTTTACGGATTTCTACCTAAACAGAAACCTTCGGGCAGAATTTTACTTTACTATTTAGAAAGGATTTGATAATCAATGGAAACTACGGAAGTACGACAGGAAAATAAGATGGGCGTGATGCCGGTGGGGAAGCTGCTGATGTCCATGTCACTGCCCATGATGATCTCCATGTTGATTCAGGCGCTTTATAATATCGTTGACAGTATCTTTGTGGCGCAGATTGGTGAGAATGCCCTGACGGCAGTTTCTCTGGCTTTTCCCATTCAGATGCTGACGATTTCCGTCTGCACAGGTACCGGCGTGGGTATCAATGCGCTGCTGTCCAAAAGCCTGGGAGAGAAAAAATTCAAGGATGCCAACGAGGCGGCAACAAACGGTATTTTTCTCGCCGTCGTGGGCTATGCGGTGTTCGCTGTTTTCGGTCTGTTTTTTGTAAGACCCTTTTTCGCGACCCAGACAACAAACCCTGAGATTTTCCAATATGGTGTATCCTATCTGTCAATCTGCCTGATTTTTTCTTTCGGCATCTTTGCACAGATTACATATGAAAGGCTGCTTCAGTCTACCGGAAAAACCATATATGCCATGATTACCCAGATGACGGGTGCTGTCATTAATCTGATTATGGACCCGATTCTGATTTTCGGTTTGTTTGGCGCACCCAAAATGGGTATCGCCGGCGCGGCGGCAGCGACGGTGATGGGACAGATTATCGCGGGTATTTTCTGCGTTGTGATTAACCAGATAAAGAATAAAGAGATTGACTGTTCTTTTAAAGGGTTCCGTCCCAGCAAAATGACCATCGGCAGAATCTACAAGGTGGGTGTTCCCTCTATCATTATGCAGTCCATCGGTTCCGTTATGACGCTTGGTTTTAATGCGATACTGATGCAGTTTACCTCCACGGCGGTTTCCGTGTTCGGCGTATACTTTAAGCTGCAGAGTTTTATCTTTATGCCGGTTTTCGGTCTGAATAATGGTATGATTCCGATTATTGCCTATAATTACGGCGCCAGAAATAAAAAACGGATCATGGATACGATGAAATTCAGCATTGGGACCGCTGTGGGACTGATGTTGGTGGGACTGGCCATTCTGCAGTTTCTTCCGGCCCAGTTGCTGGCGATGTTTAACGCGTCGGAGGAAATGCTGAGGATCGGTGTTCCCGCCCTGCGGACAATCAGCCTGAGCTTTATTTTTGCCGGTTACTGTATCGTAGTGGGGTCGGTGTTTCAGGCGCTGGGCAACGGTATGTACAGCCTGATTATCTCGGTGGTCCGCCAGTTGCTGGTACTGCTGCCGGTGGCTTATATGTTCGCGAAGCTGTTTGGGCTGGCGGCCGTCTGGTTTTCTTTCCCGATTTCGGAGATTGTTTCCGTTGTGCTCAGTTCATTTTATCTGAAAAAGATGTATGACGGCGTGATTGCACCGCTGGGCATACGAACGGAGGAGAGCTGAAAGCAGGCGGCGTAGGGCCGTTTCATTAAAGAGAGAATCCCTGTGATGCAAAAGAGACGAAAAAGTTCTTGCAGGATTCTCTTTTTTATTTATAATAGTATGTAGCAAAAATCAAGGAGGTCATTTCATGCCACAGAGAACTGATATTCATAAAGTACTGATTATAGGTTCCGGTCCCATTGTGATCGGCCAGGCCTGTGAGTTTGATTATTCCGGAACCCAGGCTTGCAAGGCGCTTCATAAACTGGGCTATGAGATCGTTCTGGTCAATTCCAATCCGGCTACCATCATGACGGATCCTGAGACGGCTGACGTTACTTATATCGAACCGCTGAATGTGGAACGGATGGAGCAGATCATTGCCAAGGAGCGGCCGGACGCGCTGCTGCCGAATCTGGGCGGACAGTCCGGACTGAACCTGTGCGCGGAGCTGTATAAGGCGGGTATTTTAGACAAATATCATGTACAGGTAATCGGCGTGCAGGTGGATGCCATCGAGCGGGGCGAGGACCGGATTGAGTTCAAAAAAGCCATGGACCGGCTGGGCATTGAGATGGCCCGCAGCGAGGTGGCTTACAGCGTGGAAGAAGCATTGAATATCGCCGATTCCCTGGGCTATCCCGTAGTTCTGCGTCCGGCTTATACCATGGGCGGTGCCGGCGGCGGACTTGTATATAATAAGGAAGAGTTAAAGACCGTATGCGCCAGAGGTTTACAGGCTAGTCTTGTAGGTCAGGTTCTGGTAGAAGAGTCGATTCTCGGCTGGGAAGAATTGGAACTTGAAGTGGTGCGGGACGCGGACAATAATATGATTACGGTCTGCTTCATTGAGAATATCGATCCACTGGGTGTTCACACCGGGGATTCCTTCTGTTCCGCGCCCATGCTGACGATTTCAGAGGAATGCCAGAAGCGTCTGCAGGAACAGGCATACAAAATCGTGGAATCCGTGCAGGTGATCGGCGGAACCAACGTGCAGTTTGCCCATGATCCCGTATCGGACCGGATTGTGGTCATTGAGATCAATCCCAGAACCTCCCGTTCCTCCGCCCTGGCCTCCAAAGCCACCGGTTTTCCCATCGCCCTGGTATCCGCCATGCTGGCCACAGGACTTACGTTAAAGGATATTCCCTGCGGAAAGTACGGAACGCTGGATCAATATGTACCGGACGGCGACTATGTGGTGATTAAGTTTGCCCGCTGGGCTTTTGAAAAGTTTAAGGGCGTGGAAGACAGGCTGGGTACCCAGATGCGGGCGGTCGGCGAAGTGATGAGCATCGGAAAGAACTTCAAGGAAGCGTTCCAGAAAGCGATCCGAAGCCTGGAAACCGGCCGGTATGGTCTGGGACATGCGAAAGATTTTGACGGAAAGACGAAAGAGCAGCTTTTGAAAATGCTGATTACCCCTTCCAGCGAGCGGTATTTTGTGATGTATGAGGCGCTGCGCAGGGGAGCTTCGATAGAAGAAATTTTCCGGATTACCAAAGTAAAGCATTATTTTATTCAGCAGATGAAAGAGCTGGTGGAGGAAGAAGAAGCCCTTCTGGCAGAGAAAGGCGCGCTGCCTTCGGATGAACGGCTGACGGCCGCTAAAAAGGACGGTTTTTCCGATAAGTATTTAAGCCAGCTTCTGGAGATTCCGGAAGAGGATATCCGGAACCGGAGAATCAGCCTGGGCGTGGAAGAGGCCTGGGAAGGGGTTCACGTAAGCGGCACCAAAGACAATGCCTACTATTACTCTACTTACAATGCGCCGGATAAAAACCCGGTATCGGAGGGGAAACCCAAGATTATGATTCTGGGCGGCGGCCCCAACCGGATCGGGCAGGGTATTGAGTTCGATTACTGCTGTGTACATGCGTCGCTGGCGTTGAAAAAGCTTGGATTTGAGACGATTATCGTAAACTGTAATCCGGAGACGGTGTCTACGGATTACGATACCTCCGATAAACTGTATTTTGAGCCGCTGACTCTGGAGGATGTGTTAAGCATCTATAAAAAAGAGAAGCCTCTGGGCGTGATCGCTCAGTTTGGCGGACAGACGCCCTTGAATCTGGCTGCTGACCTGGAGAAAAACGGCGTGAAGATTCTGGGTACGTCCCCGGCTGTGATCGATCTGGCGGAGGACAGAGACCTGTTCCGGGAGATGATGGAAAAGCTGGAAATCCCCATGCCGGAATCAGGTATGGCTACCACGGTGGAAGATGCGCTGCGCATCGCGAACAGTATCGGTTATCCGGTTATGGTTCGTCCTTCCTATGTACTGGGAGGCCGCGGTATGGAAGTGGTGTATGACGATCAGAGTATGGCCGATTATATGGCGGCGGCCGTGGGCGTAACGCCGGACCGTCCGATCCTGATCGACAGATTTTTGAACCACGCCATGGAATGCGAGGCGGATGCCATCAGCGACGGAACCCATGCTTTTGTGCCGGCTGTGATGGAGCATATCGAGCTGGCGGGCATTCATTCCGGCGACTCCGCCTGCATTATTCCTTCGGTTCATATCTCACCGGAGAATGTGGAAACGATTAAGGAATATACAAGAAGAATCGCGGAGGAAATGCATGTAAAAGGTCTGATGAACATGCAGTATGCCATTGAGAACGGCAAGGTATATGTGCTTGAGGCCAACCCGAGAGCGTCCAGAACCGTGCCGCTGGTATCCAAGGTATGCAATATCCGCATGGTGCCGCTGGCTACGGAAATCATTACCTCCGAACTGACGAACCGTCCGTCGCCGGTGCCCTCTTTAAAGGAGCAGGAAATTCCCTGTTACGGCGTGAAAGAAGCGGTCTTCCCCTTCAATATGTTCCAGGAGGTTGACCCTGTTCTGGGACCGGAGATGCGTTCTACCGGGGAGGTGCTGGGTCTGTCCTATGACTACGGCGAGGCGTTTTATAAGGCCCAGGAGGCTACGCAGTCCAAGCTTCCGTTAGAGGGAACGGTGCTGATCTCCGTGAACAGGAAAGATAAGCCGGAGGTGGTTGAGATCGCGAGAAGCTTTGCGGAAGACGGTTTCCATATCCTGGCCACCGGAACGACCTATGAACTGATTCATGGGGCCGGAATCCCGGCGGAGAAGGTGAAAAAGCTGTACGAAGGCCGGCCGAACATTATGGATATGATTACCAACGGCAAGATTCAACTGATTATCAATTCCCCGTCCGGGAAGGAAAGCGTTCATGATGACAGCTATCTGAGAAAGGCGGCTATCAAGGCGAGAATTCCCTATTTCACCACGATTGCGGCCGCAAGAGTGACGGCAAGGGGAATCAGGTATATCAAGGCCCATGGAATGGGAGATGTGCGGTCCCTGCAGTCCGTCCACAGCGAGATACACGACAAATAGTCAAAAAAGCGGAGTATAAGGAGAATGGCTTTGTTTTCATTTGAATGCGATTATGCGGAGGGCGCTCATGAGCAGATCTTAAAGCGTCTTCTGGAGACGAATATGGAACAGTTGCCGGGCTATGGGGAAGATCATTACTGTCAGTCGGCAAAAGAAAAAATCCGGGAAGCCTGCGGCTGCCCCGGGGCCGATGTCTGGTTTGTGACAGGGGGAACCCAGACCAACGCTCTGATTGTCGACGCCATGCTGGACCGGTTTGAGGGCGTGGTGTCGGCGAAAACGGGGCATGTGAATGTCCATGAGTCGGGGGCCATCGAATATACGGGTCATAAGGTGCTGGAGCTGCCGGAACATAACGGAAAAATCGATGCGGGCGAGCTGGAAGCGTATCTGGAAGAATTCTGGCGGAATGATACCCGTGAACATATGGTATTTCCGGGGATGGTATATATTTCCTATCCCACGGAATACGGGACCTTGTACGGCAAAAAGGAACTGGAGGCCATTGCCGGCGTCTGCCGCCGGTTCCGGATTCCTCTGTATATGGACGGCGCCCGCATGGGATACGGCCTGATGAGTACTGGGGCTGACCTGACCCTTCCTGAGATTGCCGAATTGTGCGATGTGTTTTATATCGGGGGCACGAAGGTGGGGGCGTTATGCGGCGAGGCCGTAGTCTTTACGAAAAACAATACGCCGTCCCATTTTCTGGCCCGGATCAAACAGCACGGCGCGCTGATGGCGAAGGGACGTGTGCTGGGCATTCAGTTTGACACGCTGTTTACCGACCGTCTCTATTTTGAGATCAGCCGTCATGCTATTGAGATGGCCGGTCTGCTGAAAGAAGGGTTCGGGGTCAGAGGATATGAATTTTTCCTGGATTCTCCGACGAATCAGCAGTTTATCGTGCTGGATAACCGGGAGCTGGAATGGCTGAGGGAAAAGGTGGTTTTCAGTATCTGGGAGAAAAAGGATGATACACATACCGTTGTCCGGTTCGCCACAAGCTGGGCGACGCGGGAAGGGGATATCCGAAAGCTGATGGAGCTGCTGGATGAATGCAGGCGAAACGTTCCTTGTAATTGCGTATGTAAATAAACGATGGAAAAATGATTTTGTTATAACAAAAAAGCTGTTTATTCTGAAAAGAGTAGGCAGCTTTTTTGCAGAATGATAATCAGGGAGTTGTTTTCTGTCCCTTTTCGAAAGGTGAGGAGTACTCTTCCTTTTTTGATAAAACTGTTAAAAGTTCAAGCAGATCTTTCATTCCCTGGCGATACGCTTTTTTTTCAATAATGGCCACACTGATTTGTGCGGCGGAGAAATACCGCATAAACAGATCTTTCTGTTTTTGTAATTGACTTTTAATCCAGTCCTGGGTCATATCTTTAGCGGGTTCTTCGGACAGCATGTTATTTAACTGATCGAATAACAACCCTTCTGTTTTTATTGCTTCGCGGTATGTCTGATCCCGATGAAGTATCTCCCCTAAACGTTCTGTCAGGCACGGCATAAGCATTTCTAATATATCATTTTCCATATGTTTTCTTCACGCTCCTTCTGTGTGGTTCTACTATACCATATTGTGAATATATGCACAATATGGTTTTTTTGTTTTTTAACACATAATGAGACTGGAAGTTACTGTTTTGGTGCCACTATTCCGCGAAGTGAACAGTAACGACTGGAAAGGGTGTGGTCACTTGATCGATTACAGTCCGTTATGGGAAACAATGAAAAATAAAAATATGACACAATATAAATTATTACAGAACGGAATTGACAACAGGACGTTGGATACGTTAAAGAAAAATAATAATATAACGATTCTTACGTTAGAAAAAATATGCAGGATTTTAAATTGTACGCCCAATGATATAGTGAGATTTATAGATGAATAAATAATATTTTTTTGCGATTGATTGCTGTTTGAAATTCAAACAGTTTTATTTTGCGATTGTTTACCATCTGAAATAGAAATATAAAAAAGCTGCCTTTATACCCTTCTTTATAACTGTCCGGTATATAAAAAGTTCAGCGGTACATATTGTGGATATACACACAATATGTGCCGCTGAATTTTTATTGCATAATGAAAATGAAGGGACATGATTATATGATAGATTTTAGTCCGCTGTGGGAAACGATGAAAGATAAAAAGATATCACAGTACAGATTATTACAGGCAGGAATTGATAATAAAACACTGGATGCACTGAAAAAGAATAATAATATTACGCTGCTTACATTAGAAAAATTATGTAAGATTTTAAAATGCACGCCGAATGACGTAGTCAGATTTACGGAAAACTGAATCTTTGCTCTGTTTTTACTTTGCTGAAAAGCGCCGGTTTTCAGTTAATATATGTGACTGTTATATTATAATCGCCTCTGATCTCCGCGGTTACGATCCGATAATCTCCTATTTGCACCGGGATTTCATCATCTACGGAATAAAATTTCTTTTCCCCCGAATCAAAAATGACAAATTCTCCGATCGGCGCATGTTCTGTCACGGTTAAAATATTACTGATACAATTGTCACAGAACAGCGCTTTCATTTTGTGTATGCTGACAATGCCGCGTTTACGTCTTAATTCGATGGTGGTTCTTTTTCGGTCAGGGATTCTGGTGGTAGACAGTTCGGTTTGACTGATTTCGTCATAGCCGTTGGCCATATGGATGGCGCCGTAGTGGATATCCGGCTGAAAGCCGTCCACATATACATCCATCTCATAAAATTCCCCAGTATTGGTACAGACCAGGAAAGCCTGGGCCCAGTCATTGGCGTTGCAGGTAGGACAGAGATCGGAAGTGTTGGGAATATAACGAACAAAGTTGTCCGTATTCTGCCCGAAGTCGCTGTATATCAGGTCGTGGCGGATTTGCCATGAGATTTCGTCATATTCGTCGTCTGTGGCGGAAGCAATGTAGGCTGCCATTGTGTTTATGAGCCGGCGGTTATGCATCCGTTCTATGAGAAGAAGCAGTAATATGGCACAAAAACAGATCATACCTCTTCCGCACAGGATTTCCCTTCCGCCCTGCCGGTTTGGCAGGAATACGGGGGTATCGTCAGCGCGTACGGCAAATATATTATGCCATATTTTTTTTACCCGGTTCCACAGTCTTTTCATAAAAAATCTCCGGTGATAACAACTGCTGTAATCTCTATTATAAGAGTATAACGGAATATAATCAAGTATTTTTACTTAATCTCTATTTATAGAGACTACAAATGTTCTCTGATATTGGGGCATAATTAATTCGGAGATTACAGAAACAAAGGAGAAGGTAATGATTAAGTTTGAGAAACTTTTTAAAACACTAAAGGAAAACGGTATCAGTCAATACCGGCTGTATCATCATTACGGAATCAGCAGATCGCAGATTCATCGTTTGAAGAATAACCAGTCTGTCACTACCCATACGCTGGACACGCTGTTAAATATTCTGGGTGAGGGATTTACCCTTGATGATATCGCAGAATTCATACCGGATCAGACAAATGAAGATATTGAATAATCTATGGAAAAATGCAGGTGAAAAGCTGCATTTTTTCATGTCTGAAAGAAAAGCTGAATTGAAGGAATTGGGCCTGGCATCTCGACGAACGCTTTCTGTTGTGTTATACTGAAACGGTATGTAACCATGGAAGGAGGCATTGTTACGGGCGAACAGGATGCTATGGAAATAAAAGAGCATATTTGCGCGGGTCTGTTGGCCCATGTGGATGCGGGAAAAACCACGCTGTCAGAAGGGCTTTTGTTCAGCGGCGGCAAGATCAGGGAAAAAGGCCGGGTGGATAGTCAGAATGCGTATCTGGATACTTACGCTCTGGAACGGGCCAGGGGAATCACGATTTTTTCCAAGCAGGCGGTGTTTAGGAGAGGGGAGCGGGAATATACGCTTCTGGATACGCCGGGCCATGTGGATTTTTCGCCGGAGATGGAGCGGACGATGCAGGTGCTGGACTATGCCATTCTGGTGATCGGTGCGGCGGACGGCGTTCAGGGGCATACGCAGACTTTATGGAGACTTTTGAACCGGTATCAGATACCGGTGTTTTTGTTTGTGAATAAAATGGATCAGCCCGGAGCGGAGCAGGAACAGATTCTCAGAGAACTGAAAAAGCGGCTGGATGAGAACTGTGTTGATTTTATGCCGGGGCAGGAAGAAGAGGTGTTTCAGGAAAATCTGGCCATGTGCGACGAGACGCTGCTGGAGCGATATCTGGAAGAGGGCGTTGTGCCGGAGCAGGAGATCATCGATATGATTAAAAAAAGAAAGATGTTTCCCTGTTATTTCGGATCGGCTCTGAAACAGGATGGTGTGGAGGAACTGCTCTGCGGTCTGGACCGCTATGCGAAAAGTCCGGAATACCCGGAACAGTTTGCCGCAAAAGTATTTAAAATCGCCAGGGACGCACAGGAGAACCGGCTTACGTATCTGAAAATTACCGGGGGGAAACTGAAAGTAAAAGATATACTAAAGGGGAAGGGAAAGAGCAGAGACGGAGCACAGGAATGGGAGGAAAAGGCGGATCAGATCCGCATCTATTCCGGGGCGAAATATGAGACGGTGCAGGAGGCGGAAGCGGGAACCGTCTGTGCGGTTACGGGGCTGACCCACACGTTTCCGGGGCAGGGACTGGGAGCGGAGCCGGATACGGTATCTCCTGCACTGGAACCTGTCCTGAATTATCGGATCCGGTTTCCGGAGGGCTGCAATCTTCATGATATGCTGTTAAAGCTGCGGCGGCTGGAAGAAGAAGAACCGATGCTGCGGATTCTCTGGAATGAAAAACTGGGGGAGATTCATGTACAGTTGATGGGAAAGGTGCAGGAGGAGATTCTGAAAAGTCAGATTCAGGAACGGTTTGGCGTGCAGGCGAAGCTGGATGCGGGCGGCATTGTGTATAAAGAGACGATTGAAGCTCCGGTGGAAGGGGTGGGCCATTATGAACCGCTGCGTCATTATGCGGAAGTACATCTGCTGCTGGAGCCGGGGGAGGCGGGAAGCGGCCTTCGGTTTTTTACGGCGTGCAGTGAGGATGTGCTGGACGGGCACTGGCAGCGGCTGATTCTGACTCATCTGATGGAGAAGGAACATGTGGGCGTACTGACCGGTGCGCCTGTTACCGATATGAAGCTGACGCTGACGGCCGGCCGTGCTCATCTGAAACATACGGAAGGAGGCGATTTCCGCCAGGCCACCTACCGGGCGGTTCGCCATGGACTTAAAAAAGCGAAAAGCGTTCTGCTGGAACCTTATTATGAATTTACACTGGAAGTTCCGCAGGAAGCAGCCGGACGGGCCATGACGGATATCCGGCGGATGAACGGAACCTTTCAGCCGCCGGAGACAGAAGGGGAGACGGTGATTCTCACCGGTTCGGCTCCGGTGGCCTGTATGGGAGAGTATCAGACAGAAGTAGCTTCCTACACGAAGGGAACCGGCCGGCTGTTCTGTACGCCGAAAGGCTATGCGCCCTGCCATAATGAGGATGAAATCATCAAGGCGGCAGGCTATGATTCGGAGCGGGACCCGGACAATCCCACCGGTTCTGTGTTCTGCGTCCATGGGGCAGGCGTTGCCGTAAGCTGGGAGCAGGTGGAGGAATACATGCACCTGGAAAGTACTCTGGATACGGAGTCGGAAGAAGAGAAGAAAAAGGACCGGAAAGCAATGAAATCAGGACCGGACAGTTATGAGCGGTATCAGGCGGAGGAAAATGAGCTGAAAGCCATTTTCGAGCGAACTTACGGGCCGGTGAAAAAAAGGGTTACGGCTTCGGACGAGCACTGCGGAGAGGTCGGCGGGGAAACCGGACAGACCCGCACTTCCAGGCCCGGTCAGAATACGCGGCAGAGTGTCCGTCAGAGCACTCGCCGGCAGGAGGAATATCTGCTGGTGGACGGCTACAATGTGATTTTTGACTGGGAAGATCTGAGAGAACTGGCAAAGATCAATATTGACGGGGCCCGGACAAAGCTGATGGATATCTTATGTAATTATCAGGGATATAAAAAATGTACGCTGATTCTTGTGTTTGACGCTTATAAGGTGTCCGGTTTTCAGGGGGAAGTGGACAAATATCACAATATTTATGTGGTTTATACAAAAGAGGCGGAGACGGCGGACCAGTATATTGAAAAAACCGTTCATAAAATCGGCCGCAATCATCAGGTAACGGTGGCCACGTCGGACCATCTGGAGCAGGTGATTATTCTGGGAGCGGGGGCGCGCCGTATTTCTTCCAGGGAATTCGGAGAGGAGGTTGAGGCGGTACGGCAGCAGATCAGGGAAGCATATCAGGCCAGAAGACAGTCCCAGTCCGGGCGCAATTATCTGTTTCAGGATCTGGACGAGGAAACAGCGGTTTATATGGAGGATATGCGGCTGGGACAAACGCCTGCCTCTGTTTCCGGTGCGAAACGGGGCAAAAATGTGTCAAATAATGGGGAAAAGAGATGAAAAGAACGAAAAGACTTGCACAGAACAGGTATTTTCTCTTATAATCAACAGCAGAGCAGCATCCATATTCATCAATGAATGGAAGTTCGGAAAGGAAATGAGTGATTTATGAAAGGAATTATTTTAGCCGGGGGTTCAGGTACAAGGCTGTATCCGCTGACGAAGGTGACTTCCAAGCAACTGCTTCCGGTATATGACAAACCGATGATTTACTATCCGCTGTCGGTGCTGATGAACGCGGGCATCCGGGAGATTCTGATTATCTCCACACCGGAGGACACGCCCCGTTTTGAGGAGCTTCTGGGGGACGGTGCTTCCTTTGGCATCCGTTTAAGTTATCAGGTGCAGCCAAGTCCTGACGGCTTGGCTCAGGCATTTATCATCGGTGCCGATTTTATCGGCAGTGATTCGGTGGCCATGGTGCTGGGAGACAATATTTTCCATGGAAACGGTCTGAAAAAGCAGTTGCGCAGAGCTGCGGCAAAGGAGCAGGGCGCGACGGTCTTCGGGTATTATGTGGATGATCCGGAGCGGTTTGGCATCGTGGAATTTGACCGGAACGGCAAAGCGGTTTCCATTGAGGAAAAGCCGGAGCATCCCAAGTCCAATTATTGTGTCACCGGACTGTATTTTTATGATAACCGGGTGGTGGAGTATGCCGGAAATCTGAAACCCTCGGCCAGAGGGGAGCTGGAGATCACCGACCTGAACCGGATTTATCTGGAAAAAGGGGAACTGGATGTGACGCTGTTAGGACAGGGCTATACCTGGCTTGATACGGGAACCCATGATTCTCTGATGGAAGCGGGCAACTTTGTGAAAACCATCGAAACCCACCAGCACCGGAAAATCGCCTGTCTGGAAGAAATCGCTTACCTGAACGGCTGGATCACAAGGCAGGATGTACTGGAAGCTTATGAGGTGTTAAAGAAGAACCAGTACGGCCGATATCTGAAAGATGTGCTGGACGGGAAATATATTGATAAACTGCACAGTTGAAGCAGTGGAACGATAAATCAGAAAAGGAGAACATTATGAAAATTCTGGTTACCGGAGGCGCCGGTTTTATTGGCGGCAATTTTGTTCACCATATGGTGAATCAATATCCTGAATATCAGATTGTGAATCTGGATCTTCTGACCTATGCGGGCAATCTGGAAACACTGGAGCCTGTGGCAGACCGCCCTAACTATCATTTTGTAAAAGGGGATATTGCGGACCGCCCGTTTATCATGAATCTGTTTGAGAAAGAACAGTTTGATATCGTGGTAAACTTCGCCGCGGAGTCCCATGTGGACCGTTCCATTACGGACCCCGGCATTTTCGTGCAGACCAATGTGATGGGTACTCAGGTGCTGCTGGACGCTTCCAGAACTTACGGCGTAAAGCGTTACCATCAGGTATCTACCGACGAGGTGTACGGCGATCTGCCGCTGGACCGTCCGGATCTGTTTTTTACGGAAGAAACGCCGCTGCATACATCCAGTCCCTACAGCAGTTCTAAAGCTTCTGCAGATCTGTTTGTACTGGCCTATCACCGCACCTACGGGCTGCCTGTGACCATATCCCGGTGCAGCAATAATTACGGGCCTTACCAGTTCCCGGAAAAGCTGATCCCGCTGATGATCAGCCGGGCGCTGGCGGACGAGGAGCTGCCGGTATACGGAAAAGGGGAGAATGTACGGGACTGGCTTCACGTGGCGGACCACTGCGAGGCCATCGACCTGATTATTCACAAAGGCCGGCCGGGAGAGATCTACAATGTAGGCGGCCACAATGAACGCACCAATCTGGAAGTGGTAAAGACGATTCTGAAGGCGCTGAATAAGCCGGAGTCGCTGATCCGCTTTGTCACCGACCGACCCGGACACGACATGCGCTATGCCATTGATCCCGCAAAGCTGGAAGGAGAGCTGGGCTGGAAGCCGAAGTATACCTTTGACACCGGCATTCAGCAGACCATTCAGTGGTATCTGGAGCATAAAGAGTGGTGGCAGAATATTATCAGCGGTGAATATAAAAATTACTTTGACAAGATGTACGGGAAGCGGCTGTAGAGATAGGGATATCATACTGGCAGCGGAACAACAGACAGATAGAGAGAGAAGAAATGGGAAAGATTAAAGTGACGCCCTGCCCGATTCAAGGGCTGTATGTGATTGAGCCCTCTGTGTTCGGCGACGAGCGGGGCTATTTTATGGAGACTTATAATCAGAACGATATGAGAGAAGCAGGCCTTTCCATGGTATTTGTCCAGGACAACCAGTCCATGTCCGTAAAAGGCGTTCTGCGGGGCCTGCACTATCAGAAGCAGTATCCCCAGGGCAAGCTGGTGCGGGTGGTAAAAGGAACTGTCTTTGACGTGGCCGTGGATCTGCGGGCCGGCTCGGACACTTACGGTAAATGGTACGGCGTGGAGCTGTCCGAGGAGAATAGAAAGCAGTTTTATATTCCGGAGGGCTTTGCCCATGGTTTTCTGGTGCTGTCCGACCTGGCCGAATTTTGTTATAAATGCACAGACTTTTATCAGCCGGGAGATGAGGGCGGCATGATCTGGAACGACCCGGAGATCGGAATCCGGTGGCCGATTCCGGAAGGTATGGAACTGATTATCAGTGAAAAGGACCAGAAGTGGAAAGGATTCCGCGATACGTTCAGGTTTTAGAGGCTGTAAAAAGGGTTGGAAGTCTGCCGGGAGAGCCGGAAGAACAATTACGAAAGAGAAAACAGATCGGTGAATCTGACCAGGGAGGGAACCATGAAGTGCATCGAATGCCGAATTCCGGATATAAAATTGTTTGAGCCTAAACGTTTTTTTGATGAGCGGGGCTGGATGATGGAGTGCTATCATGCGGACGACCTCTGTTTTTTTGGTGTCAATGAAAATTTTATCCAGGAAAATCATGCGTATACCAGGCTGGCCGGAACCATAAGGGGGCTGCATTTCCAGATGCCCCCCTGCGCCCAGACGAAGCTGGTCCGGTGTACTTCCGGAAAGAGCGTTCATGCGGCGGTGGATATCCGGCCGGACAGCGACACCTTTGGTCAGTGGATTCTGGAAGAACTGTCCGCTGTGAACGGACGTCTTTTATATATTCCCAGAGGTTTTGCGCACGGGTATCTGACGAAGGCAGATCACACCGAAGTACAGTGGCGTCTGGACATGCCCTATATTCCCAAGGCGGCCAAAAGCCTGTACTATGCGGATCCTGCCCTGAATATCCCTTGGGGGATCGGCGATCCGATTCTGTCGGAAAAGGACAGCAGAAAAAAAGCGCTGTCCTGGGGAAGACTGAAACGGATTCTATAATAATGAAATTTTTAAGAAAATTGTAAATACTTTGTCCGGCATATCTGCGGGAAATCTGGTATACTATTCTCGTGGACGCAGTGTGTGGTGTTGAAATGGAAAGAATGCAGGCCTGTGGAAGTACAGCAAAGCCAGGCCTGTGCCGCGTAAGGTGCGGCAGGCATAAGCACCGCGGGAAAGTGAAGGAAAACATTTTGGAAGAAAAAAGAAAACCTGTGATTCAGGTGAAAAATCTGTATAAAGTATACCGGTTGGGGAACAACAAGGTATATGCTCTGCACGGAGTAGATTTTTCCATTTATCGGGGAGAATTCTGCGCGATCATCGGCACGTCCGGTTCCGGCAAGTCCACATTGCTGAATATGCTGGCCGGACTGGAAAAGCCCACAAAAGGCGAGGTCGTAATTGCAGGCCAGCATATTGAGAAAATGAACGAAAAGCAGTTGGTAAAATTCAGACGGGAACGAATCGGATTTATCTTTCAGTCCTTTCATCTGCTGACTACGATGAACGCCAGAGAGAATGTGGCGCTGCCGCTGTCTTTTCGCGGAATTGCCGCGAAAATCCGTCTGAAAAAGGCGGACGCGGTGCTGAAACAGGTTGGATTGGGAAAATACGGAAAACACCGTCCGTTTCAGATGTCCGGCGGCCAGCAGCAGCGGGTGGGCATCGCCCGTGCGCTGATTGTGGATCCGGAGATTATTTTTGCCGATGAGCCCACCGGCAATCTGGACTCCGCCACCTCGGAGGAGGTGATGAACCTGATTAAGAAGATTGTCAGGGAGAAGAATCAGACGCTGGTTATGGTAACGCATGATAATTATCTGGCGGGTTTTGCGGACAGGATTTTTCATATCAGGGACGGTAAGATCATTAAGATAGAGGAAGGCAGAGGCGACGCCCCTGTCCCGGCAAATGAAAACACAGGGGGATTAAGCGATGAGAAAAATTAAGACAGGGATCATTGTGATACTGATGCTGGCGCTGCTGTGGGGACTGCAGGCGCAGGCCGGCTCCATCGTGTGGGTGGACGATTCGGTCAGCGGCAGCAATCTGGAGATGGATATCGCTCTGGAGGTTCAGGTTGAAAATGAACCAAGATTTGATTATGGACAGCGGAAGAACATTAATTTTAAGATTAAATTCCGCAACGGAATGTCGTCTGAGGGCATTACGGACGTAAAGTTCCACCCGATTACGGCAAATGATTCCGTTACATATCCGTTCGAGATTGAGAATCAGGATATATCCATTCAGAATATTCCGGCAAATCAGGATTTTGTATCAAAAGATATTTCCTTTAAGGCACGAAACGACGTGCTCAGCGGTTACCGGACAATCGGTTATCAGATCTACTTTAAATATGCGGGAAAGCAGTATTACTATCAGGATGAATTTCACGTAAACATCAACGGCAACCCTGACCTGAACAACGGAGACAGCAGCAGCGAGCCCACCACCTCCGACCCTTCCGAGAAAAACGATATCAAGATTTTTATGGGTGTAAATCAGAGCACGCCGGTCTGTGTCTACGGACAGCCTGTGGAAATCACGCTGACGCTGTTAAACAACGGCGGGAATACGGCTAACGGCGTTGTAATCACGCCGGTGGTGGATGCGGACAGCGACGTGTTTCCTTTTGAAATTCAGCAGATGAATTATTCCAGGGATCTGGAGACGCTGATCGGAACCGGTGTGCAGCAGGACGCCGCGTCAAGAACAAAGACAGTCAAGTATGCTTTTGTGACCCGTCAGAAAGTCACCAGCGGTTATAAAAAGGTGTCGTTTCAGATTGATTATTATACCGATGCCCTGATTGATAAAACCATCACCAAGGATATCTACGTGATGGTAAAAGGAAATCCGGAGATGGACGCGGAGGCCGAGACAGGGGAAGACGGCGAGGCAAAGACCTCCATTCCCCGTGTGATTGTTTCGGGATATACGACGAAGCCGAAAGATATTCTGGCTGGGGACAGCTTTGAGATTACGCTGCGTATGACCAACACCTCCAAGCAGACGGCGGTCAGCAACATGGTATTTGATATTCAGTCAGAGAATTTTACCATCGACACGACTTCCAATGCCACGGCGGCGGCTTTCCTTCCGGTTTCCGGTTCCAGTTCCATTTTCGTGGACCGGATCGGCCCTGAGGAGACAAAAGAGATCAGCATTGAGATGACGGCCCGCACCGACCTTTCCCCCCGGCCTTATGTGCTGAATGTAAAGATGGACTATGAGGACGGGAAAAAGAATACTTACGAATCCACGGCCAGCGTTTCCGTTCCGGTAAAGCAGAAGGACAAGATGGAGATCAGCAGTCCGGAGATTATGCCGGAGTCTATCGACGTGGGCGGACAGGCCAATATTATGTTCAGCATCTATAACACCGGCAAGACGCAGCTCTACAATGTTATGGTGCGGTTTAAAGGTGATTCGATTGAAGAAACCGAGTGCTTCGTGGGCAATGTGGCGGCAGGAGCCACCGGCAGCGTGGATACGATGCTTACCGGTATCGCGGCCACTGTGGACGACGGCACGCTGATTGCCGAGATCACCTATGAAAATCAGTCCGGCGAGAGTCTGAGCGTGGAAAAGGAATATACCCTGTATGTGAATGAATTTATACCGGGGGACGATATGTTTATAGAAGGTGATATGGGTATGGGAGAGATGGAAGAACCCCAAAAGAACAACCTGCCTCTTATCATCGGCGGTATCGCGGCCGTTTTGGCGGCGGCAGGCGCGGCGGCGTTTGTTATCATAAAGAAAAAGAAAGCGAAGGCTCTGGAATTGCTGGAGAGTGAGGATATCGATGAAGTTTAGTGATCTGCTGAAGATGAGTCTGTCCAGCCTGTGGCGCAGAAAGCTGCGGACGATCCTGACGGTTCTGGGCGTAATCATCGGCACCGCTTCCATCGTGGTTATGATGTCTCTGGGCATCGGCCTGAATAAAAGTACCATGGAGCAGATCGAAAGTTCGGGAGGGCTGACCACCATCGACGTATACGGAGGCAATTCCGGATTTGTCTCCTACAGCAGCGACGGGACCATCACGTCCTCATCTTCGGAAGACAAAGAGCCGAAGCAGCTGACCGATGAGGTGATGGAGGAGATCAAACAGATTCCGCATGTCACCATATCATCGGGCATTATGTCCACTTCCATATTGGTGAAAACCGGGGGATACGAGGCCGATCTGTATGTGCAGGGAATGAAAGCGGAAGCGCTGGAAGCCATGCAGATTCCGTTAAAGGAAGGGAAACTGCCCGCATCTAACGGAACGGAGCTGGAGCTTTTGATGGGCAATATGGTGATCGCCGATTTCCGTAAAACCTCCGGGCGCAGCCAGAGTTACTATGAAACCGGAGAGCTGCCGGATATCGACCTGATGGGAGAGCCTTTGTTTGCGATACTGGATATGAACGCCTACTGGGATTCCCAAAACGGGGAAGGGCCGCCGCCGAAAAAGTATATGGTCAATGTCTGCGGCATGGTGGCAGGCAATATGGATGAGTACAATGAACACAGTTGGAATACCTACGTGGACATCGATACGCTGGCCAATGTGCTGAAAAAAGTATATAAAAACAAGCCGATTCCCGGCCAGCCTACCATGGCCAACGGAAAGCCCTATAAATATCTGGTCTATGACCGCGGATTTGTAAAGGTAGACGAGATGGACAATGTGGAAGAAGTTCAGAAAATCATCGGGGATATGGGTTTTCAGAGCTACAGCAACTCGGAATACTTAAAATCCATGCAGCAGCAGTTCGCCCAGATTCAGGCGGTGCTGGGCGGCATCGGCGCCGTATCTCTGTTCGTGGCGGCGATCGGCATTGCCAATACGATGATGATGTCCATCTACGAGCGGACCAAAGAAATCGGCATTATGAAAGTGCTGGGATGCAGCCTGTCCAATATCCGTTCTCTGTTTCTGCTGGAGGCCGCTTTTATCGGCCTGTTCGGCGGCCTGCTGGGCCTGGGATTGAGTTACAGTATCTCCGGGCTGATTAACTATGTGGTGTCACAGAGCGGAAACGGACAGGAATATATTTCTTATATTCCGCTGTGGCTTTCCGGTGCGGCGCTGGGATTCGCGGTGCTGATCGGCGTTCTGGCGGGACTGATGCCTGCTCTTCGGGCCATGAAGCTGAGCGCGCTGGAAGCGATCCGGACGCAGTAAGGATAAAAGCAGACAGCGGAACATTGCTTCGGGAGACGAATGTATGAAAAAAAGATACTCAGAGGGTTTTTATTTGTAAAAATAAATTGCCTCCGAGTATCTTTTTCTTTTATTTCATTTTAAAATCTAAGGCATCCTATGGTTTGTAAAAATCTGTTATATGATGCTGACAGCACCGTATTTATGAGACGGAATCCGGCGGTTACAGCCGTTCAAGATATCCTTCATATTGGCGGATTACCTGTTCCATAGCCTCTTTTCCCGGTGCCCCTGTGGTGATCCGTTTTTCCACACAGGTTTTCAGGCTGATGGCTTCATAAATATCCTGCTCAAACACAGGGCTGATGGCTCTGAATTCTTCTAAGGTCATATCCTCCAGCGCCATGTTTTTTTCGATGCAGTACAGCACCAGTTGTCCCACGATGCCATGGGCATCCCGGAACGGTACGCCGTGGTTCACCAGATAATCGGCGGCATCCGTGGCATTGGTAAAGCCGTTGGCGGCACTTTTTTTCATCCGGTCTTTCCGGAACTTCATGGTAGACAGCATACCGGTAAACAGAAGGACACAGCTTTTAGTGGTGTCAATGGCGTCGAAGGTCATTTCCTTATCTTCCTGCATATCCTTGTTATAGGCCAGCGGCAGTCCCTTCATAGTAGTCAGCAGAGACATCAGCGCGCCGTATACCCGTCCGGTTTTTCCCCGTACCAGTTCGGCGATATCCGGATTTTTCTTCTGAGGCATAATGCTGCTGCCGGTGCTGTATGCGTCGTCCAGCTCCACAAACTGATACTCATTGCTGTTCCAGATAATGATTTCCTCGGAAAACCGGCTCAGATGCATCATAATCGTGGCCATGGCTCCAAGCAGTTCAATCAGGTAATCCCGGTCGGATACCGAGTCCATGCTGTTTAAGGTGGGGCCGTCAAAATCCAGCAGGCCGGCCGTATATGCCCGGTCCAGCGGATAGGTGGTGCCTGCCAGAGCGCCGGCTCCCAGAGGGCAGTAGTTCATCCGCCGGAAAATGTCGCCAAGCCTGCTCTGATCTCTGGCAAACATCTCAAAATATGCTCCCAGATGATGGGCCAGGGTCAGAGGCTGGGCTTTTTGCAGATGCGTAAAGCCGGGCATATAGGTTTCCGTGTGTTCTTTCATCATGGACAGCAGCGTTTCCAGCAACTGTTTTACCAGTCCGGACAGCTCCGTTATCTCATCCCTGACATACAGTTTCATATCCAGTGCGACCTGGTCGTTGCGGCTTCTGCCGGTATGAAGCTTTTTCCCCACATCACCGATGCGCCCGATCAGGGTAGCCTCCACAAAGCTGTGGATATCCTCGCAGCTTTCATTAATGGTCAGGCTGCCGGTCTCCAGATCGGATAAAATTCCTTCCAGTCCGGTCACGATGGCATCCCGCTCGCCGGCGGTTAGAATATTCTGTGCGGCCAGCATGGTCACATGAGCGACGCTGCCCCGGATATCCTGACGGTACAGCCGTCTGTCAAAGGAAATAGAAGCGTTAAATGCGTCCACAAGCTGATTGGTTTCTTTGGTGAAGCGTCCTCCCCATAATTTCATATCGTTCCTCCTGCTTATTCTAAATCAGTTCCGAATAAAAATTTGTCTTTAAGCCTCATCTTCCTGCTCCCGGGAGGCTTCATTCTCATTCTTTTTTTCAAAATACTGCTTCCATTTTTTCCTGCCCTCGTCGGTCAGCAGCAGCCGCTCGCCAAGGAGAATCAGGCAGATGACAATGACTGTCGAAGACGACAGCGTCAGTCCCAGATTCCGTCCCGGCGCATGATATTCCAGATGAATTTCATGGCGGCCTTCCTCAAGGGGGACGCTGATCAGCGCATTGGCAAAGACCTGTATCTCCTGTTCCTGACCGTCCACTGTCAGAATCCATCCGTTGTCATAGGGGATGGAGGTAAACAGAAGCCCCTTCTCCTGGACATTTACAACACCGTTTAAAACGGTGTCCGAATAGGACGTTACCTGTAATGGCTGCTGGTTTAAAATCTGCGTCATGGCATTTAAGTTGTCATAGCGGAAAATGTAGGCGGACGCCATCAGAGAGGCATCCTGTTCCGTGGTCAGACGGATGGTTTCTTCCGGGGTACACCAGCCCAGATCCAGAAAGAATCCCCGGTCCACATGGCTCCAGCTTTCGGTGCGTTCTCCGATTACGGCATCCACGTCCTCCACCTGGCTGTTATCCACCTGTACAAATACATGGCCGGCTTCCTCCAGGTGAATTTCAAAGGTGCCGCCATTGGTGTTGGTATCGGCAATGGGGTCCAGCAGATTGCCTGTTCCGGCGCTGTGGATGGAGAACGCATTCTGAGCGATTGCCGGATTGGTATATTCCGGCTGCCACTGTTCATTCATGTCTGCCGGAACCATAAAGCCCACGGGCAGGACGGACTGGTTCTGGTAAAGATATGCACCGTTATTTTCACCATACAGAAGCAGTCCTTCCTGTTCGTTCAGAGGTTCGGAGGACAGAATGTATTTAATATCGAAGATTGATCGGATAAAAGGCGTCATTCCTGTGACAGCATAGGCATTCATGGAGCCTTCCATTCCCAGCGTTTCATAAAAATCAGTTAAAGCCGCATTGGCCGTGGAAGAAAAGATGGAGGCGGAGGGGTATCCCACCCAGGCCCCGTCATTTTTGGAACGTCTCTCATCCTTTTCAAACCGGTAAAAGCCCACATCCTCCGTCTGTGCCTGTGCCACAAGCTGCCGGAATTCCGGCGTATGTTTCAGATAGGCGCTGCGGGTAGTAGTGGTGATGCTGGTACAGGCCGTATTGGCCGTCGTCTCCACCACGGCAAGGCAGAGCATAAACACCACTGCCGAAAGCCCAGTGATTTTCCGGTCCTGGTACAGCCAGACGATGATCATATACAGACCGCACAGAACCAGGGCGATGTAAAATATATAAAAAGGGATTTCCTCGCCGTCGATCAGCTTTTGCGCCAGCAGGATAAATATGGCGGCGCCCGCAAAGGCACCGGTCAGCCATGTGGGTTTACAGTCTTTTGGCTCCCGGATACCCTCGTAACACATAGAAAGCACTACGGCGATATACAGGAAAGACTGCCGGCAGGGCAGACTGTTGGGATAGTGGAAGCCATGCCAGATATAGTTGGGGATATTGGTGGAAAAGGAAAACAGCATAAACAGAATCAGCGCCGTCTTTGCCGCTTTTTCCTTCCAGGGAATCCGGCTGTTCATCAGATACACGGGAAATGCGATGATTGCAGCCGTTCCGCAGTAAATATTGGGCCAGTGATCCAGACCGATTTCCGTGTCCACCAGCGCCATATGGCGGGCCAGCATATCGAAAATGGAAAAGTAGGATTTCCATTCTTTCGGGAAGCTGAAATCGCCGGAGGCAGTCAGACTGAGGGCCATCATCTCAGGGACAACCAGACAGGCGGCCAGCCCGCCTGCCAGCAGAGAATACAGGCAGAAATCCACAAAGATCCGAAGATAGGGCGGCCGGGCATACAGGGCCGTCGTTTCCCCGTTTTCCTCTCTGTGATAATGAATCTGGGAGGAAGGGAGGGAAACGGTCAGCACGATGAAATACAGGACGCAGAACATACATACCATGATGGCGATATAGTAGTTGCTTAAAATGCACAGTCCCAGGCTGAGACAGTACAGCCAGCAGCGATGCTCTTTTACCAGAAGTTCCAGTCCCAGAAGAATCAGGGGCGTCACCATGATACAGTCCGTCCACATGATGTTCCAGTTGTAGGCGGCAAAGTAGCCGGACAAGGCAAAAAACAGGGCGAAAAAAGTGGTAAAATAGTCTTTTTTGCCGGATTTGCGGCTTAAGTACAAGGCAAAAAACAGGCCGGTCAGGCCGGTTTTGAATACCACCATATAAGAGAGAAATTCAATGACGGCGTTCAGCGGACACAGAAAAATCAGCCAGTTAAAGGGACTGGCCAGATAATATCCGTACAGGGACAGAAAATTTGTTCCCAGGCCCACGTCCCAGGTATAGGATAAACTGCCGCCGTCGGAAAGCTTTTGCTTCATTAAGGAAAGAAACGGTGCATACTGATGGTACAGGTCTACCCGCAGAAAACTGTTATCCCCGAAGGGGAAGATGGCATTGCCGGCGAATACCATGATCAGCACCAGAACCGGCAGGACGAAAGCCAGGATCAGGGGCATATTTTCCCGGATCTGCTGACGGCTGAAAAAATTCTTTTTCATCATCGCTGTAATGTTATATTCCTTTCTTTTTCATTTTCCGGATAATGAATGTCCCGTGATGTCAAAGACTCACGGGAGGGAGATATTTTACTGATTCTTAAAGATAAACAGCTTGCTGGCTACGTAATTCATCACCACCACGAAGAAGTTGGACAGGATTTTCGCCAGGTCCTCGTTCATCTGCAGGTAGCTTACGGTGATGACCATAAAGGCCATATCGAAGGCCAGAGACAGCAGACGGCAGGAGATAAATGCCGCAAATTCCTTTTGGACGACGGCGCCTTCCCAGCTTTTTGACTGAAACACATACAGCTTGTTTACCACAAAGGCAAAAATCACGGCCACTACCCAGGCGATGACGTTGGAGATCAGATACTGGATGCCGATCAGGTTGCAGCCTTTGAAGACGACGATGTTCAGGATCGTGGTCAGAACGCCGGCCACCAGATAAGTGACGGTTTCACGGTTTAATAGTTTTTTCATCAGTGATTCTAGCATATTGTTTCACACCTCTTGCAATGTTCTTTTATCCCTGCGGGCGGCGGCTCGGACGGTTATGCCGGGCGCTTTACGGGTATACATGGGCCGTCTGCCGCATCAGTGATCGTTCAGGTTTGACTGTTTCAGAATATAGATCGGACGGCTCTTTGACTCCATATACATATGGGCGATGTATTCTCCCACGATTCCCAGAGACAGCTCGATAATCCCGCCCAGAAACAAAACGGCGCACAGGGTAGTCACGTATCCGGGGACGTCGATGCCGAAAATCAGCGTCTGGGTCAGCGTAATCAGGATATAGATGAAAGCGCCCAGGGAGATCACAACGCCCATAATGGACACCAGCCGCAGCGGCACGATGGAAAAAGAGGTGATTCCGTCCAGCGCGTAGCGGAACAGTCCCCAGAAGCTCCACTTGCTGGTACCGACGGTGCGCTCCACATTCTCATAAGGATACCATTTGGTTTCAAACCCGACCCAGGCAAAAATACCTTTGGAAAACCGTTCCACTTCCGACAGCTTCAGGATCGCGTCAACCATCTGCCGGGTCATAATCCGGAAATCCACGGCGCCGTAGGCCATCTTTACATTGGTCATACGATTGCTCAGATGATAGAACATCCGGGAGAAAAAGCTGCGGACAGGCGCTTCGCCCTTTCGGGTGCTTCTGCTGGCGGCACAGCAGTCATAGCCTTCCTCAATTCCTTTTATCATGTCGGGGATCATGGCCGGAGGATGCTGCAGATCCGCATCCATAACAATAACCAGATCGCCGCGGGAAGCGGCCAGCCCCGCGTACATGGCGGCTTCTTTGCCGAAGTTTCGGGAAAATGACAGATATTTCACATGCAGGTCGGCGGCGGCCAGCCGTTTCATTACGGTCAGGGTCTTGTCAGAACTTCCGTCATCCACTAAAATATAGGTAAAGTCATATGTGTCTATCCCGGCCAGGACCTTCTGTGTTTCCTGGTAGAACAGAGTCAGACCATCTTCTTCATTATAACATGGGACGATAATATCTACGGATGTCATATGGCTCCTCTTTTCTTTTTTTGCAATCACTTCTTATTCTAGTACAGCGAAAGAAAAATGTAAATGCCATTATTTTTAAAAATGATAAGAAAATTGTTCTAAATCGGGAGATTGGAGCATAAATATGTTAATGAGTAAACAGAATACACAATGGGCGAGGAGGAAAATACCAGTGTCAGAGAAAGTAATAGAAAACAACAAGGTATGTGTAATCGGCGAAATTGCGGGAACATTTGAGTTCAGCCATGAGGTATTTGGGGAAGGGTTTTATCTGACAGAGCTTTCAGTCAGACGCCTCAGCGATCAGGTGGATGTGATCCCTCTGCTGATTTCAGAACGGCTGATCGACGTATCAGGGGACTACAGAGGGCAGACGATACAGGTAAATGGCCAGTTCCGTTCCTATAATCGCCACGAAGGTACGAAAAACCGCCTGATTCTCTCC
>Ga0137306_100432_pt1 | contig 60452 bp, 49 predicted proteins | sample Inofroosms_March_FD_97187 | JGI IMG/M metagenome (GOLD analysis project Ga0137306, IMG submission 97187) | Mouse cecal microbial communities from Vienna, Austria - N-Acetylneuraminic and N-Acetylglucosamine D2O microcosms_March | ecosystem: Host-associated > Mammals > Digestive system > Large...
ACTCTTCGTCACGAAGCCGGACTGGTTCAACTATGAGACCACGATAACATGTATACGTGAATTCCTCACATCACATCCTGTAGAGGATGGCAAACACCTTTACATCGTGATGGACAATGCTCCCTGGCACAAAAAAGCAAAACGTCTTATCAATGAAGACGAGCAGTATGCAGACATTAAAAAAACCGCAACCATAATTTCCCTTCCGCCATATTCACCTGATTTTAATCCAATTGAACAGGTATGGAGGGTTACCCGTCGTGAGAAAACACATAACCGATTCTGGGAGACTCTTGAAAAGTTAGTTGGAGTTCTTGATGATTGGTTTTCGACTTTTCAGAAGCCAAATGCCAAGCTTGCTGCTCTATGCTCTTTTTCCTAGAGTCAAACAGAAAGAATTAACGTCGTTTACTATAAATCTCTATCACATCATATTTTGACAGCTTTCTAACATTAAAATTTATTGTAAAAATATTTTCTCTCCACTCCTTTATCTTTCCATTCTTCTTTCAGTCATCACATTGTTAAACATTTTTGATTATCTTTATAATACCACTTTGATTCAAATCGTATAAATAGTATTATATTAGAATATATTAGTTTTTTTTTAATATATTCTAATAAGACAATACACAACATTACAAAATTTGTCAATTATTATTTTATTTTGTTTTTCTTTTAAGCAATTTAAAGTATAAAGTGTAGATTAAATAATTTCGAGGGGTCTGGTATTACGAATGTTACGCTTTCCGGCAACATTACTTCTGTTGGCGATTCTGTTTTTCAGAACTGCAAGAAACTGACTTCTGTCACATGGAATGAAGGCATTACTTCCATCGGGCACTCGATCTTTCGTGATTGTACCGCTTTAAGTTCCATACGTGTCGGTGAACAGGAAAAAGCGAATACGGTTTATATTCCAAATTCTCTTCAATCCAACACCGGCTATTATCAAGGATACAATTACTTTACTGGCTGTTCTTCTCTTACAAACCTTGTTTTCCTTGACGGCAGAACCGCTATTCCTGCAAATATTGCTTATAATGCCACGTTTATCACCTCTGTTGAAATACCAGATACAGTAGAAACAATTGGGGCATCTGCTTTTTACAATACCAGCATAAAAAATATTACACTTCCCAGCAGTGTCACTTCAATTGAGAATAATGTTTTTTCCAACTGTAAAAATCTGAGTACAGTCACATGGAACAAAGGCATCACCACCCTTGGCAATAACGTTTTCTCCGGCTGTGCTGCCATTACGTCCTTCTCCCTTGGCGATGAAGAACCCGTGCGGGGTCAGCTCCATATCCCTGCAACGCTGACCCATATGCCAGTAAAATTTTTCAACGACGCCGCCGCAATCCGCACCGTTAAATTTGCCCAAGGTACGGAAACGGTTATGGCAGGGCTTCTGGAAGATCTGAGCCGGATTAACGTGGTCAATATTCCTGACACGGTTGTCAGAATCGGCTCGCGTTCCATCAAGGGTGCTTCCATTACGGAACTTGCACTGCCTGAAAAACTCACTGTCATTGAGGACAGTGCCTTTGAAAACTGTACCAAACTAACCTCCGTTACATGGCACGATCACACACTGGAGAAAATCGGCAATGCCGCCTTTAAAGGCTGCACCGCTGTAAAAGGACTTACGCTGGCACAGGAAAACGCAGCGGAATCTTCCACAGAAGCCGCACAGATAATAGAACTTCCCGACAGTGTTACCGTTATTGGCGAAGAAGCATTTTCTGGATTAAAGCTTCCGCAGAAGCTGATCTGGAGCAGATGCCTCTCCGATTTAGGCGCCAATGCATTTTCCGGCTGTACAGGGATTTCTGTGGTGCGTTTTGCCGACAGCGAAGAAACTATGCATCTTTTAGAGATACCCGCAAGTCTTGAACAGTGCGGCGCGTCACCGCTCGCAGATGCAGATATCACCTCCGCCGTATGGGAGGAGGGCAGCGATACGATTCTCTCTAACATCGTACAGGGACTTGGCATTACAAGCGTAGAAATTCCCAAAACAGTCCTGACAATACAAGACAATGCATTTAAAAACTGTACAAAGCTTGTCACAATTGATATTCCAAAGAGTGTTACTTCGATCGGCGCAGCAGCGTTTCAGAACTGTTCTGCCCTTGAAGATGCGGTCATTCCAAAGTTTGTCAGAAAGATCGGCGGCTCGGAAAATATTTTTGACGGCGCAGTACGCCTCACAATCCGCGGTGTTGTCGGCTCGTATATCAACACGTATGCAGATACTTATGCAATACCATTTGAACGACTGATTTCAACTTGCACAGGACAGCTTTGATATTCCAAAGGGTGAGACTGTCATACTCTCTGTCACTGACCTCTGGCCCGGCGAAGAGCCTGTTTTTACCAGCGATGACAGTACCGTCGCTGTCACTGCCGAGAACGGCATTGTGACCGGCACTGGCGTGGGCGCAACTACATTAAAGGTCAATATTGACAACTCCTACTTTGCCACTGCCACAATCCAAGTATGTTCTCCGATGAAAGAACTTGCGCTGGATTTTCATGAAATGGAACTGCATATCAATGATACGGAGGCAGTCGTTGTCAGCTATCTGCCGGAAGATACCACAGACCAGAAAACAGCGCATTACAGCATTGCAGATACAAATGTCGCATCTGTTGATGATAACGGTAATGTCACAGCCCTCGCTCTTGGAGAGACCACACTTACGATTACAGTGGAGGCAACCACATGGACTGCGGAGACAGGCTACGGCAAAACTGAAATCACTACAAACTGCAAGATACAGGTAATCCCTGATGATCAACTAAAGAAGCATCAAAAGAAACGGCCAAACCCAATTTCCGTAATTACAAATGTCTGCCCGACCACCGGGGAGATTGATGAGGAACTTTTGGAGGGCTGGAGTTTTGTTACCTCCAATGAACAGATTCTTCTTGAAAACGGCGGCGTCAATACGTTTGCAATAGAATATATCGAAAACGGTTATGAAACGCTTACCGTCACCGCTACGGAAATTACAGACCTCTCGTTTATAAACCGCATTTACAGAATACCGCTTGCAGGGTCAAAACCTGTGATATTTACCACCACACCTGTATTTGCAGGCGCGGAACTTCCGGCAGGACTTTACCGCATTGAGTATACTTCCAGTGACGAAGCAGTTGCCCGTATCAATGCCGCAACCGGAGAAATTACACCGCAAGGCATCGGCACCTGCTCAATGACAGCAGCTTTGTCCATATTAGATAACCGTAAATCCGTTGTCTATGATGAGCTGTTTACCGTTTCTGTGCCGGTTACAGTCAGCGCCTCCACAGAGAACACAAAGCCGCGGATTGAGGGCAGTTATATTTTAAATCTGGTTCAGGGAAAAACAAGGCTGGATATTGACGCCGTATACGGAACAGACATCGAAGCCGTATCCCTTACCGGAGACGACGCAGAGAATTTCCGTATTTCCAAAGAAAACGGCGGCTTCTATATCCGTCCCAACGGCACAGTCCGCAAGAAAAATTACAAGAAGCTGGCGCTTTCCGTGAAGTTAAACGAAAGCAGCGAAGCACACGAAAAAGCAATTACAGTAAAAGTTATCAGCGAAATGCCGAAAATCACGATAAAGCAAAACAGTACCATTAACTTATTTGACAAAACCTCTTTTGCTTCCTTTAAAGTAAGCGGCAAATACATGGATATCGCAGATATCTGCATAAACAGCGACTCCGCAGACGCTTCCTTCTTTGCAATTACATACGACAGGGAAAGCCGCACAGGTACCATACAGCAGACAGGGAAACTTGACGGCCTTTCAAACTTAAAATCGCTGACAAAAGCCCAGAAAACGCTGACGCTTAACGCCGTTTTTGACGAATATCCAGACGCTGCAAATCAGAAAATTACGCTGAATGTAAAAACAGCCTACAAAGCGCCCAGCCTTTCTATACGGGAAGGCAAAACACGCATTTACAGCCTGCAAAGCCTGAATACACTAATGACTGTTTATGACAAAACCACAAAGGAAAACTTAACAGATTACACGGTCAACACAGGTACTATGAGCGGCTCCTTTACCGCAGGCTATGACATTGAAACCGGCAAACTGCTTATTGGCATGAAAGAAGGCACCACGCCAGCAAACGGAAATTACAAAATGACTGCTTCGGCTCTATTTGAGAACGATATGCCGTCCCTAAAGAAAAACTTTACCATTTCCGTACACAACAAAACGCCGCAGATTAAGCTTTCAGCAAAGGGAAGCATTGATATATTAAATCCACACAGCGCTGTTTACTACACGCCGAAGCTTACCAATGTCAGCGGAACAATTACCGGCGTTTCCCTCTCCGGCTCTAATGCGGAGGCATTCCGCGCCGATTTGCTTGCAGATAACCGCATACGGCTTACCTTAGCGCACACGCAAAACAGTAACGCCAAAATTACTGCCAATACGAAGTACAGCCTTCAATTCTGCTTTACACTCGACAACAGCTTGCTACTGATGGCCTATCCAACAACTGTCAGTATCAAGCCGATTCAATCCAAAGCAAAAATCACCGCAAGCAGTACCAAGCTGACAATGGATTACTTTGAAAAGGAACTTGATTTTCTCCTAACCCAGCCAGAGACAGCAGAAATTGAGCGCGTTGTGCTTGCCGATACGCAGAACTTCAACTACAGCTATGACGCGAAGGCATTAACTTTGAAGGATAACCACAATTTAACTGCCGGAAAAACATACACGCTGCAATTTAACATATTCTGCAAAACCGAGGCAAAAACTACAAACCCGGTTACCGTTAAAATAAAAGTTACCATACCAAAATAATATTCTAAAATAAAACATCAAAATCCCCCTTTCCTATTTTTTCAACTTGAAAATAGAAAAGGGGGACTTCTGATTTCTAAAATTCTAATATCTGATCACTGCCCGTCCCGCTGATACGCTGCGAGCCGCTCATTCATGAGCGCCGCCTGCTGTTTCTCATGCTTCCACGCAGCCACCGAGACAATCACATAGACCACTGCGATCGAGAGGACCATCGCTAACACCATCGGCAGATTGTCCACATAAAACCACTCAAACAAAAAACCGCACACCAGCACAATCGCATTTGTCAGAACATAGCGCAGAATATGAAATATCAGCATTCCCCTCCTGCCCGCCTCCCGTTCCAGAAAAAAAACATTGACCACGCTGCACAGAAAGGACACAGACAAAATCTGCCACAAAATCTCTACGCCGAGTACCGCCTGCGGCCAGAATATTGTAATATACAGTGCTGTCGCAAAGAGCACACACGTCGTCACACACCCAAAGATAAAAAGCATATCCCTCAATTTCTTCAATGAAATGCACCTCCTCATAACCCTAATTTTTCCTTTAAGGCAGATACATATTGCCTTGAGATCATCACCCGCTCGCCGTTTCTCATGAATGCCTCAAACCGCCCGTTAAAAGCAGGACTCAGGCTCTTTACTTTGGCGAGATTGACAATGCAGGACTTGGAGGCGCGAAAGAAATCTGTTCCCTGAAAAATCTGTTCCAGCTCATAGAGCTTGCGCTTCGTCTCATAGACCTCCTTCTCCAAATACAGAAAAACCTTGTTGTCCACCGCCTCAAAATAATAAATCTCCTCCGGCGCCACCTGAAAATAATTGCCGTCATGCAGCACGGTAATCTTCTCCTCCCCCGCTTTGATCGCATAGATCAATTTCAGAAGCCGCTTGTCCAGATGACGGCAGCGGATCATAATTTCATCTTCCTCTCCGTCCTCCGGCTCTATAATCGTTATTCTCATTTTTTCCTCCATGCCTCCTCACGAACCCTGTCTGAAAAATCCGCCCTTCAAGCGTCCCAGCGGTCACGCAGCCTGCGGCGTTTTGTCACCAGCGCCGATACCATTATCGCTATTATAGCACATATGATCAATTCTTTTCAACAAGCCCCCTTCCCCTTCCATGCGTAAAAAACAGCCTCTTTTGCGAAAAACCGACACTTGTTGCGCCCTAAAGTGCAAGCGTATAATAACATTAGGAACCAGCTTGCAACTACATATTACCCGTTTTCAATGCTTGGAGGATATCACAACATGAAATTAAAAGGAAAAATTCTAGCGCTGTCACTTGTACCAGTCCTCGTGCTGGGCATCACCATGTTCCTAGTCGCTGCTGACCGGATTGCAAACGGCATCTACGATGCAGCCTGCAACGGTATGCAGGCGACGACATTCGCCGTGCGCGACATCTTTGAAGAAGGAAAAAATGGCGCCTACCATATAGATGAACAAGGAATGCTCTGGAAAGGTGACACCCTCAACATCTCACAGGCGACAAACATCGTGGACCATATCAAGGAAAGTTCTGGCATTGATGTCACAATCTTCTGGGGCGATACCAGAATCCTTACCTCAATCGTCGATGAACGCGGCAACCGCCAGATCAACACCAAAGCTTCCGCGGAGGTGGCAGAACGCGTCCTCCAGAACGGTGAGACTTATCATGACAGAAACATCGAAATTCTCGGTCAGCGCTACATTGTCTCCTACACACCGCTCTATCAGGAAAATTCCAGTGAAATCATAGGCATGATTTTTCTTGGCACGCCACAGCAGACAGTTTCCGTCATTATCAACAAAATTCGGGGACAATTTCTGCTTATCATTCTTTGTATGCTCGTTTTGGTGACGGTCACTGCCTATATTCTCATCAGCCGGATTGTGACTGCCCTCAAAAAGAACATGGAACTCCTCGACAGTATTGCCAGCGGAAACCTTCAGATCAAAGTCCAGCCAAAACTCATAAAGCGCAGAGACGAGATCGGTGATCTGGCAAGAAATATCTTAAAGCTAACCGATGCACTGTGCAGCATCGTGTTCAATATCCGCGTCAAAAGCGAAGCGCTCAGCGAAGATACAAACGAGATTGAACGAATATCTGACAATGTCTATCAGGTTATGAAGGAGGTCAACAATGCCACGCAGGAGATGGGCACTAGCTGCACCACACAGGCAGAGGACGCCAATCAAGCAAGCACAAACGTAGCTTGCATGGGGGATATGATCATTGAAAACACTACGCAGATCACACAACTGTATGAGATCTCCGGCACCATGAAAACCGGCGCTACCGCAGCATTAGAGCAGGTTGCAGAGCTCAATAAGGTCATGCACAGTGTGAGGGAATCCATCTCCTTCCTGTCCGAACAAACCAGCCTGACCAATGAATCAGTTGCAAAAATCAGCTCAACAACAGAGCTGATCACCGCAATCGCCTCACAGACAAACCTGCTTTCCTTAAATGCGAGCATCGAGGCAGCCCGCGCGGGGGAACACGGCAGAGGCTTTTCTGTCGTCGCATCCGAGATTCAGCAGCTCTCTGAGCAGTCCAATCGCGCCGCGGGGGAGATTCAGAATATGATCTCGAATCTAAACACCAACGCCACGCACACACTCGACCGCATGAAAGCCGTACAGCATATTATCGAAAAACAAGAATACAACATCCAGAAAACCAGTGAGATCTTCCACGAGGTCTGCAATCACATCGACCAGTCCGCCTCCGGCATGGACGCGATGATGGCAAATTCAGAAAAGCTCGAAGATATCCGAACCGAGACTGTGACTGTTGTACAAGACTCCGCGTCACTCTCCGAAGAAAATTCTGCAAGCATTCAGGAGATGATGGCATCCATCGAAAATATTTATCACGAGCTTGGCGACATTTCAGACAAGACCAAAACATTGAACACGCTCTCAAAAGAAATGACAGCAAGTGTTGATGTTTTTCATATCTCTTAATCAGACAGGGAATACTTCCCGAAGGCGCTGGATTCCCCCATCCGCGCACAAAAATGAGCAGGTCTATGACATGTTTTACATAATGTGCAAAGGGGTATGCCTTAAACTGGCTACCCCCCATTACCAATCAGACACTCCTTACCTTTAAAAGCAAACCCATACTTTCTGATGTTCTCTGGTGCAAATCCATCCGCAATAAGCTTTGCCTCATAGAATTTTTCTTCAATCTGATTCAGAGCATTTTCGACTGTTTTCGCAAGGTCTTTTTCTTTCAAGGGCTTGTGTACTTTAAACTCTATGATATAGGCACAAACCTTCTCCCTGTCTTTTGGAATAAGCATGATATCATAACGCCCAAAGCCGCTTTCTCTGTTCGAAGTAATCTGAAACCTTCCATCAAGTTCCACCATCAACCCTAATACAAAACCATGATAAAACCTCTCTGGCGCATCATCATCTGACACATTTTTCGCAATATCAAAGCTTGAAAAACTATGCAGTGCAATCTTATTCATAAATTCATTCATCGCGTCCACATCATTGATAAGTAATGCCTTAATAAAATTATTATATGCCGTCTCTGTACTTCCTCCAAACCAACCTTTCACCATATCTTCAAACATACTTGACACTTCCATATTTGTGAGTGACAGCGTATATACTTTCTTTTTGCGCTCCCCAACACGCTCAAGCTTTACGACCTTTAAGTACCCCGTTGCAAGCAGTAAGCTCCAGACTGCGCCTGTACTTCCATCCAACTGATTAAACACAATCTGTTCATTTAACTCTGTAGTCAGTGTCCTGCCTGCAAGCAAGTCCTCCATTGCACTTTTGACCGCGACATTTCCCTGTCGTATCAGGGAATTTACAAGCCCGTTTCCGCTTGTGTCTGCCCAATAAGTGTCATATTCACCGCCATTATCAATAAATGACACAATTGACCAAGGATTGTAAATGTCTGAATATGAACCAAAGGTAAAACCGTCATACCATGCCTTTACACCCTGTTTTTCCTCACCAAACCCTGTATCATCAAGTGCCTTAAACACTTCTTCCTCTGTAAACCCAAACGATGTGGCATATTGGCTGGAAGTTGTGGTTATGACTTTCAAATTATTCAGGTCTGAAAAGATGCTCTCCTTTGAAATTCTTGTGATGCCTGTAATCAGACCACGGCAAAGGTAAGGATTTGTCTTAAATGTGCTGTTAAAAAACCCCCTGAAAAACTCAACCGCCTCATTCCAGTACCCCGACAGCCATGCCTCCTGCATTGGCGTATCATATTCATCGAGGATAATAATAACGTCTTTGCCATAATAACGCTGCATGAAATTCGCCATTGAGTGAATTGAGCCTGCTATTACAGCCCCCCTCATTTGCGGACATATACTTTCATAATAATCTCTCTCATTTTTACTTAATAAATTTCCCTCAAGCAGATAACTATTCTGTTCATACAATTCAGCAATAACCTTAGAGATTTTATACTCCATGTCCTCATATTTTGTCGCCTTAATATTGGCAAAACTAAGAAAAATCACAGGAAATGAGCCTTGTAACTGCCTGTACTTTTCCTCACTCCAAATGGAAAGCCCCTCAAATAAATCTCCTCTGTCTTGATACCGACAGGAGAAAAAGCACTCAAGCATACTCATATTCAAAGTCTTGCCAAATCTGCGCGGACGTGTAATCAGCATAACATCTGTACCACTATCCCACCACTCCCTGATAAAATCTGTCTTATCAATATAAAAGGCTTTCTGCTCCCTTATTCTGTCAAACCGCTGTACCCCTACATTTACCAAAATCTTACCTTCCATAATTACACCCCCAGTAAGCAAACTTAACCTACTAACAGTATACACGACATACCTCTTTTTCACAACACAAACATACTATCAATATAAACACACGTTCCCAATAAGAAGCAAGAACTGTCTGAATATTTCTACACCGTTTTTGTCGAGCCTGCTCTGTATCCACAAAATGATATGGTTCATATTCATCACACGCAGACGGGCGGCTGATCGTTACCAATTGGATATAAAATGTGTACAAACATACAAAAAATGCTTACATTAACCATTGAAAGCTAATGTAAGCCATTCTATCAATTCTGGTTCATTCTCGCCAGTTTCGCCGCCTGATCAGCGGCAATACACGCGTCAATGATCTCCTGAATATCCCCGTTCATCACTTTATCCAACTTATAAATCGTCAAATTAATGCGGTGATCTGTCACGCGCCCCTGCGGGAAATTGTACGTCCGAATCTTTTCAGAGCGGTCGCCTGTGCCAATCTGGCTCCTGCGCATCTCCGCCTCCGCGTCGTGGCGCTGCTGCTGCTCGATATCATACAGCTTCGCCTTCAACAAGGCAAATGCCTTCGCCTTGTTCTGCAACTGCGACTTCTCTGTCTGGCTGTACACCACAATCCCTGTCGGATAGTGTGTCAGACGCACCGCCGAGTCTGTCGTGTTGACACACTGTCCGCCATTTCCTGACGCACGCATCACGTCGATGCGGATATCCTTATCTTCGATCACGATATCAATATCGTCGTCAACCTCCGGCATCACTGCCACGCTGATTGTGGAGGTATGAATCCGCCCGCCGGATTCCGTCTCCGGCACACGCTGCACGCGGTGTACCCCCGACTCATACTTCATAACGGAATATGCGCCCTGTCCCGATATCATAAAGGTGACGCTCTTCATACCGCCGATGCCAATCTCCTCACACTCCACCAATTCCACCTTCCAGCGTCTGCCCTCCGCAAAGTGCACATACATACGGTAAATTTCCGCCGCAAAGAGCGCCGCCTCATCGCCGCCCGCGCCTGCACGGATTTCCACAATGACATTCTTGTCGTCATTTGGGTCTTTGGGCAAGAGCAGTATCTTCATCTGCGTCTCAAGCTCCTCGATGCGCTTCTTGGCATCACTCAGCTCCTCCTTGAGCATCTCCTTCATTTCCTCGTCATTCTCCGAATCGAGCAATGACAATGAATCCTCCACGGTCTCATTACATTTCTTATACTCCTTGTATGCCTCCACAAGCGGCGTCAAATCACTCTGTTCCTTCATCAGCGCACGAAAGCGCTTCTGATCCTCTGTGACCGTCGGCTCGTTGAGCTCATTTAAGATTTCCTCAAAACGATGGAGTAAATCTTCCAGTTTATCAAACATATAAATCCTCCTGTCTTATTTTATCTTATATAATGATTCTAATGATTCGTTTCGACTGAACCACTCTTTATTCCATAGACGACCCTGTCCAGCCCTGCATAGTCCTGCAAAACCTTCACTTCGGCAAAGCCAGCCTCCTGCATGAGCTGAATCACTGCCTCGCCCTGCCCACAACCGATTTCAAACAACAGCACTGCCCCTCTGCGCAGATGTGCGGGCGCCTGCGCAACAATCCTTCTGTAGAACTGCAAACCATCCTCCCCGCCGTCAAGCGCACCAAATGGCTCATGTTCGCGCACCTCAGGCATCAGTGTATCAATCACCGCAGTCTCAATGTAGGGCGGATTGGACACAATCATGTCAAAAAGCCTGTCCGATGTACGCTCTGACACAAAATCCGCCAGCGGCTCAAACAGATCTCCCGCCAGGAACACTGCATCGATATCAAGTCTCTGTGCATTTTCCTGCGCCTTCTCTAGCGCCTCCGCTGAGATGTCAATGCCGATACCCTCACACTCGTTACTGTATTTTAGCAGACTCAGCAGGATACATCCAGAGCCAGTACAGAGATCTAATATACGCATTCCGTCGCCCAGATGACGCATCGCCTCCTCCACAAGCAGCTCTGTGTCCTGCCGCGGAATCAGCACATGTTTATTCACCTGAAAGGAAAGCCCCATAAACTCCTGTTCTCCCGTGATATGCTGCAAGGGAAGCCTTGATGCTCTTTTTTCAATGACCTGTTTGTAAAACTGTTCCTCCATACTGCTCCGCTCGCGGTCCGCATACAAGATTAATTCATTCCTGTCAGAGTGGCAGACATACTCAAGCAGCAGTCGTGCGTCCAGTGCAGCCTCCGCTATTCCTGCCTCTGCCAGCCTGCATTTTCCGTACTCATAACACTCTCTGTACGTCATAACTCCTCTTCCTCAAAAGCCTCGTTTGTATAGCCAAACGTTTCAATCAGATACGCTTTCCAGTCAAACACTGCCTCCACAGAAGCGATGGCAACCTTGACCATCTCCTCGTCCGGCTCCTTGGTCGTAAGGCGCTGCATCCACATGCCCGGCGCTGATAATATGCGGATTAAAATGTTATCGCACCTTCCCGCAAGTCTGATCAGCTCATAGGAAATCCCCGCAATCACAGGGATTAGCAAAAGTCTCAATACCAGCTTCAGCGCCATGTTGTCCACCCTGATAAAAAAGAACACAATCACGCTGACAAGCACGACGAACAGCAAAAAACTGGTGCCGCAGCGCTTGTGCTGTCTGGAGCTGCGCATGACATCTTTGACATTGAGCGGCCGCCCGCGCTCGATACAGTTGATACATTTATGTTCCGCACCGTGATACATATACAGACGGCGGATATCCTTCATCAGTGAGATCGCAACAATGTATCCCACAAAGATTAAAATGCGGAATACGCCTTCAAGTATCGCCACAAGGCTGGCATTTCTGATATATTTTCCCAACAGATCAGACAGCCAGAAGGGCAGCAACATGAAAAGCGCGACTGCAATGATGACCGAGAGCACCACTGTTACGCCCATCATAATATCCTCCGACTTACTCCCCGATGCCTTTTTTGCGGTATCCTGTGCGGTGCCTTCCTCCTCCTCATAAAAGGACGCTGAGTGCATTGTCACCTTCATGCCGAGTATCAGGGAATCAATAAAGGCAAAAACGCCCCGTATTAATGGAAGTTTTACAAATGCCTTGTCTGCGCAGACTCCTTTATATTCCTCAACCTGTATGTCTATTTCTCCATCCGGCTTGCGCACTGCCACCGCGTATTTTGATTGATTTTTCATCATCACGCCTTCTAAGACAGCCTGTCCGCCTATGCCGGAATACTGTGTTTGTCTCTTCTTTGCCATAGCATTCCCCTTTATAAAATCTTTTCTGTACGACTATAATCCCCGTGTGCATAATAAGAAAGGTTGAGATAGTCTTTACCTCAACCTTTTTGTGCTACTTATTTGCTTTCTACGCCGTACTTCCTATTGAACTTATCAATACGTCCACGAGCTGCCGCAGTCTTCTGCTGTCCTGTGTAGAATGAATGGCATTTTGAACAAACTTCCACGTGGATTTCAGGCTTTGTAGACCCTGTCACAAATGTATTGCCGCAGTTGCAGGTAACAGTTGCCTGATGGTAATTTGGATGGATTCCTTCTCTCATTGTTTTCACCTCTCTATAGTTAATTCAATTTTCATTTTAACTTGTCTTTATAAACAGCTTTTTTAGTATAGCATAGCTTTTTAAGAAGCGCAAGTATTTTCTATATAAATTTCATCTTTTTCACAGTTTCTACAAATTCCCTGTTATTTTTGGTGCGGTAGAACATATCTAAGATCTTGTCAACCGCCTCGTCGGACTTGAGTCCATTGAGCGCCTTGCGCATCACATTGATCGCCTCAAGTTCATCTGCTGTCAGCAGTAAGTCCTCGCGCCTTGTGCCGGACTTTGGAATGTCGATCGCCGGAAATACCCTCTTTTCAGAGAGTTTTCTGTCAAGCACCATCTCCATATTACCAGTTCCCTTAAACTCCTCGTACACCACATCGTCCATCTTAGAGCCTGTCTCCACGAGCGCCGTCGCCAATATCGTCAGGCTGCCGCCCTCCCGCATATTTCTCGCTGCTCCAAAAAACCGCTTTGGCATATGCAGCGCTGCCGGATCGAGTCCGCCGGAAAGCGTGCGGCCGCTGGGCGGAACTGTAAGATTGTAGGCGCGCGTCAGTCTGGTGATGCTGTCGAGCAGAATGCAGACATCTTTTCGGTGCTCGACAAGCCGTTTTGCACGCTCAATCACCATCTCGGCAACCCGTTTATGGTGCTCTGGCAGTTCATCAAAAGTCGAATAGATCACCTCTACATTGGGTCCCTGAATCGCCTCCTTGATATCCGTCACTTCCTCCGGACGCTCATCAATCAGCAGGATAATCATGTGCATGGCGGGCGCATTTTTCAATATAGACTTTGCCACCTCTTTTAATAGTGTCGTTTTACCTGCTTTTGGCGGCGACACAATCATACCGCGCTGTCCCTTGCCGACTGGGCTCATCAAATCCATGATGCGCATTGCCACACTCGCGCCCGGCGTCTCAAGACGGATACGCTGGTCTGGGAAAATCGGCGTCATGTCCTCAAAATTGCGCCTTCTGGTAGCAAACTCAGGCGGAAATCCATTCACCTTCTTTAGATATAACAGTGCGCTGAACTTCTCGTTCATCGTCTTGATGCGCGTGTTTCCCTCGATAATGTCACCGGTGCGCAGACCAAAGCGGCGAATCTGGCTCGGCGCCACATACACATCATTCTCACCGGGAAGAAAATTATCACTCCGGATAAATCCGAAACCGTCAGGCATGACTTCAAGGATTCCCCTCGCCGTGAGACCGCTGTCAAGCTCAGACGGAAATTTCTCCTCCGAAGCCCTGCCCTCTGTCTGTTCCCTCGCTGGACGTTCTGCCGGCCGTTCCGTGACATTTTCCGTGTGCGGTCTGGCTTCTCTGGCTGGGCGTTCTGTCACGTTCTCTGTGTGCTGCCGCTGCTCCGCACTCTGTTCCTTTGCAGGACGTTCACTGTTCTCGGCACTCTGCCCCTCGGCATTCTGCGGCTTTGCCGGTTTGTTCCTGCGCTCATTCTTATTTGCTGTTGCTGCAAACGAAGGCTCTTTCATTCCGCGGAGTACAGGCTTTGGCTCTACGTCCTTTCCCGCCTCCTTGTCCTTCTCATCTTCCTCGAGCATCAGTTCGACCAACTCCGCCTTTTTCAGCCCGCTTATGCGCTTCATGCCGCGGGACTTTGCGATTGCCCTCAGCTCAGCAAGTGCCAGTGATTCGTATTTTTCCCTCATAAAATGTACCAGTTTTTACCTTTCTTCATTATAAATTTATTCCTGAATCCTTCCCCAACAAAAAATCCTCTTTGAAAAGACGCCGCTTTTTTCATAAATGCCGTTTAGTCCAGCTTCCCCGCAATGAGCGTCTTTCCCTGCTCCATCATATCGTATAAGGATATATTTCTATGAAATAGTATCTTGCCGAAAATGACATGCATTCCCCTTTTGTATATAACACAGCAAGCTCGTTAATCTCAATCATCTCAAGCCAGTCCAAATCAAAACGCACATAGTAAACTGTCTCGTCAATATCTTCACAGATTCCGTGAAAGAGTACATTCTGACCGTCAAAATGCACTGAAGAGCATCGCCTTTTTGAGCGCTCCAAACCTGATATGCCAGCATCAGCAGGCGCATAGATATCCAGCTCAACATGATAGTGCTGACCGATTAACGGCGTCTGTGTATTATGCCACACGCCCTTGATCGTACCAACTGCCGTTCTCCCAGTCACGTAGGTTACGCACATCTGAACCTCGATCTCATCTATCACAAACCTCATCTATCACCTCTTACGCTATCAGGTTCATCACATTCCTGCGCAGCCACGCAAAAATGTAATATAGCACACCTATTTTGTCAATATCAATACTTATATACGGAAAACATTTCGAAATGCTGTCATGAAACAGATGTAGTCCAAAGATTTTATTATGTTCTAAGTACTTGTCGATTTTATTCTATCGCATTGCAGTTCCAGCAACAGACAAAATCCATGCAGCAGTCGCAGTACAAAGGATTTTTAAGGATTTTACATGTAAGCTGTTATTAGCAGTCAATGCTAATTCCTGTCTGAACAATATCATTATAACTCATTTTTCACAAAATAGGAAGAAGAATTTATTGCGATTTTGAAAGATTTATTATAAAGTAGAAGAAGGTTTAGAAAAACTTTTATGAAAATACTTAATAAAAAGGAGAATTTACATATGTCAGCTCAAATGACCACGCAGGAAAAAGCGTTAGCACTCCACAAGGAATGGAACGGCAAAATCGAAACCATCTCAAAAACCCCCGTCAAATCAAGAGAGGCGCTCTCACTGGCCTACACCCCCGGCGTTGCAGAGCCCTGCAAGGTGATTGCAAACGACAAGGAAGCCGCCTACCAGTACACGATGAAAGCAAACACCGTAGCCGTCGTGTCTGACGGAAGTGCGGTGCTCGGACTTGGCAATATCGGCCCCTACGCCGCAATGCCCGTCATGGAGGGAAAGGCAGTGCTCTTCAAGGAATTTGGCGGCGTGAATGCAGTGCCCATCTGCCTTGACACACAGGACACTGAGGAGATTATCAAAGCCGTCACTTGGCTTGCACCCGCTTACGGCGGCATCAACCTTGAGGATATCAGCGCGCCGCGCTGCTTTGAGATTGAAGAGCGCCTCAAGGCTGCTCTCGATATTCCAGTCTTTCATGATGACCAGCACGGCACCGCCATCGTCGTTCTGGCAGGCATCATCAACGCCCTCAAAGTTGTCGGCAAACAAAAAGAAGCCTGCAAAGTCGTTGTCAACGGCGCCGGAAGCGCAGGTGTCGCGATCACAAAGCTGCTGCTCACCTACGGCTTTACAAACGTAATTTTATGCGATAAAGTCGGCATCGTCTCCACCTCCACCGAGGGACTCAACTGGATGCAGGAAAAGATGGCAAAGATTACCAATCCAAACCACGAGACAGGCAGTCTTGCCGACGCGCTGAAAAACGCAGATATCTTTGTCGGTGTATCCGCCCCCAATATTGTCACCCCCGAAATGGTACAGTCCATGGCGCCCGATTCCATCCTTTTTGCGATGGCAAACCCCACTCCGGAAATCATGCCGGACGTGGCAAAGGCAGCAGGTGCACGCATCGTCGGCACTGGCAGAAGCGATTTCCCGAATCAAATCAACAACGTAGTCGCTTTTCCGGGTATCTTTAAAGGTGCGCTCGAGGGACGCGCCACACAGATCACAGAGGAGATGAAGCTCGCCGCCGCAAACGCAATTGCAGGACTTGTGCCGGACAATGAACTCTCCGACGACAACATCATGCCAGAAGCCTTTAACCCGAAAGTCGCAGAGCTTGTCGCAGAGGCGGTCAAGTCCCATATTGTCAAATAGACATGCGCTGGAATGACAAACCCTACCACACTCTCGACTATGAGATGAAAAAAATCTACGGCGAAAAAATCTACAAGATTGCCCTTGATGCCGGCATGACCTGTCCGAACCGTGACGGGTCATGCGGCGTCCGGGGCTGCATTTTTTGCAGTGCCGGCGGAAGCGGCGATTTTGCCGCGAAAAAAATGACTGATGAGGACGCTGTGGCTGCACAGCTCGAAAAAGGCGTTCAGTATTTTCACGGCAAGCAAATCGGCAAACGTTTTATCGCCTACTTTCAGGCATACACAAACACCTATGCGCCGCTTCCAAGACTTGAAGCTCTCTACCGCGAAGCGCTTGAGGTGCCCTCCGTCGCCGGCATCTCCATCGCAACCAGACCAGACTGCCTTGGCAGCGATATCCTCGCGCTGCTTGACCGTCTGAACAGAGAATATGCTGACAAATTTATCTGGCTTGAGCTTGGACTACAGACCATGCACGAGCACACTGCCCTGCTCATTCGGCGCGGCTATCCGCTGCCCGTCTTTGAACAGGCGGTCAAACGGCTGCAAAGCATTTCCATTCCAGTAATAACACATGTCATTATCGGGCTTCCCGGCGAGACGAAGCCCATGATGCTTGACACTTGCCGTTATTTAGGCAGTCTGGGCATCAGCGGTATAAAATTACAGTTGTTACATATTTTAAAAAATACAGATTTGGTCGAATTATACGAGAAAAAAACCTTTGAAATTCTTGACATGATGGCGTATATTGATATCATCATCTCCTGTCTGGAAATCCTTCCTGCTGACATGGTGATTCACCGCGTAACAGGTGATGGTTCAAAAGAACTGCTCATCGCGCCTCTTTGGAGTCTTGATAAACGGCGTGTCCTAAACACCCTCCACCAAGAGATGAAACGGCGCGGCACTTGGCAGTCAAAATACAGTTCAACTTAATACTTCACTTAATACTTCAAATTAAGAAAGGCGTGACAACGATATGACCACAGACCCCCTGACTCTCTACAAACTGATTGTATTATATATGCTCGACAAGGTGAAGTTCAAACTCACCTACTCTCAGATCAGCGGATTTATCCTCGAAAAAGAATACACAAATTTCCTCACCCTGCAGCAAGTCATCTCGGACCTTCAGGACGCGGAGCTGATCAAGACAGACACCTCGATGAACCGTACCTTCTTTTCCATTACCGAGGAAGGACGCAATACACTTTCTTACTTTGGAAACCGAATCGGTGATGCCATCATCGGTGACATTGACACCTTTTTATCCGAAAAACACCTTGAAATCAAAAACGAAGCCTCCATCACCGCCAAATACTACAAAGCGACTTCCGGTGAGTACGAGGCAGAACTGATCGCCCGCGAAAAAGAAATCGAACTGGTCAGTATCAAGATTTCTGTTCCCGCGGAGGATATGGCAGAGACTATCTGTGAGAACTGGTATCAGAAAAATGAACAAATCTACAAATATTTAATGGAGGCGCTGATCTAAAGCGCCTCCTCCTTTATCCGCTTCATATGTTCTCTGATCTTCGCCTCATAGCCGTTCCACGACGGCTCATAGAACGTCTTTCCCGTTAATTCATATGGAAGATACTGCTGTTCTACATAATGATTTTTATAGTCATGTGCATATTTATATCCTGTCCCGTGTCCCAGCTTCGCCGCGCCTTTGTAATGCGCATCCTGCAAATGCGTCGGAATGGGCAGATTCCCCGTTTTTTGAACCTCCTCCTTCGCCGCAAAAATTGCCACGCACGCCGCGTTGCTCTTGGGTGCACACGCCACATAGGAAACTGCCTGTGCAAGAATGATCTGTGCTTCCGGCAGACCGACGCGCTCCACCGCAAGAGACGCACTCACCGCTACGTTAAGCGCCATCGGATCCGCATTGCCCACATCCTCCGCCGCACAAATCATAATACGCCTTGCAATAAATGCCGCATCTTCGCCCGCATAGAGCATCTTTGCCAGATAGTACACGGCCGCATCTGGGTCGGAACCACGCATACTTTTGATAAATGCCGATATCGTATCATAGTGGTTATCACCATTCTTGTCATATAACACACGTCTTTTTTGAATGCACTCCTGCGCCACCTCCACTGTAATATGAATCTTGCCGTCTGCGCCCCTGTCTGTCGTCATGATGCCAAGCTCCACAGCATTCAGCGCGTGTCTTGCATCGCCGCCTGAAAGCTCCGCCAGAAATTCCAGCGCCTCCTCATCAATCTCGGCATCATAGCTGCCCATGCCTTTCTCGCTGTCATACACTGCCCTCCGGATCAGCGCCTTGATATCCTGCTTCTCCAGCGGTCTTAATTCAAAGACAATCGACCGCGAGATCAGCGCCCCATTCACTTCAAAATATGGATTCTCTGTCGTGGCGCCGATAAATAGAATAGTCCCATCTTCCACAAACGGCAGTAAATAATCCTGCTGGCCTTTGTTAAAGCGGTGGATCTCATCAATAAATAATATCGTGCGTTTTCCATACATAGCAAGCGTTTCTTTTGCCTTGCTGATAACCGCCTCCATATCCTTCTTGCCTGCAACTGTCGCGTTGATCTGCGTAAATTCAGCGCTTGTCGTATTGGCGATCACCTTCGCCAGCGTCGTCTTGCCTGTTCCGGGCGGACCATAAAAAATAACAGAGCTGATCTTATCTGCCTTGATTGCCCTGTACAGAAGCTTATCCTTCCCGATAATATGTGACTGCCCCACAACCTCCTCCAAAGTCGCAGGGCGGAGTCTTGCCGCCAAGGGAGATTCCTTCTCCTTGGCGGTATTGCTCATATACTCAAATAAATCCATCTCATATTCTCCAATAACATCTGTTTTTATGACTTGTTCTGTGCTGCCACGAGACTCTCGCCGCCGTAAACCTTCCTGAGCTTCGGCTTCTCAATCTTGCCCGTCGGATTTCTTGGTATGTCTGCAAAGATGATTTTGCGCGGACGCTTATATTTCGGCAGCTTCGTGCAAAATGTATTGATTTCCTCCTCCGTACAGTCCATGCCTTCCTTGATTTCTATAATAGCAGCTGTTATCTCTCCGAGACGCTTGTCCGGGATTCCGATTACCGCCGCATCCTTAATCTTATTGTTTGTGCGGAGAAAGTCCTCGATCTGGACAGGATAAATATTCTCACCGCCGCTGATGACAACATCCTTCTTGCGGTCCACCAGAAAGATAAAACCGTCCTCATCCTCCTGTGCCATATCGCCTGTGTACAGCCAGCCATCGCGCAGCACCTCGTTTGTCGCCTGCTCATCATTATAGTAACAGGTCATGACACCGGGTCCCTTCACTGCGAGTTCTCCGACCTCGCCGCGCGCCACCTGTCCGCCATCCTCGCCGACAATCTTCACCTGCCAGCCATAGCCCGCTTTACCGATCGCCCCAACCTTATGAATATTCTCGACGCCAAGATGCACGCAGCCCGGTCCGATGGACTCACTCAATCCATAATTCGTGTCGTACTGGTGGTGCGGGAAGATCTTTTTCCAGCGCTGTATCAGACTCTGCGGAACAGGCTGTGCACCGATGTGCATCAGTCGCCACTGTGAAAGTTCATACGCCTCCAGCCTGACATCGCCCCGATCGACCGCATCAAGAATATCCTGCGCCCACGGCACCAGAAGCCACACAATCGTACATTTTTCTTTCGAGACAGCATCTAAGATAAACTCAGGCTTCGTTCCCTTTAACAGCACTGCTTTTCCGCCCTCCAGAAAACTGCCAAACCAGTGCATCTTGGCACCGGTGTGATACAGCGGCGGAATGCACAGAAAAATATCCTGTTTGGTCTGCCCATGATGATTCTGCTCCACCTTGCACGAATGCATCAGACTTTCATGATTATGTAAGATCGCCTTGGGGAATCCTGTCGTGCCGGACGAAAAGTAAATCGCGGCATAATCGGCGTCGGTGAGTGCGATCATCGGTGTCTGGCTGGAGCAGTTCGCCGTGAGGCTGTTGTAATCCTCCGCAAAACTTGGGCAGCTGTCCCCGACAAAAAATAACAAGCGTTTCTTGCTGATACTCTCTGCGATTTCCTCCACGCGCCCGATAAATTCCGGTCCAAACACAAGAACATCTGCCTCCGCCAGATTCAGGCAGTATTCAATCTCCTCCGGCGCATAGCGGAAATTGAGCGGCACCGCAAGCGCTCCTGTCTTTAGGACACCAAAATAAATCGGAAGCCACTCTAAGCAGTTCATCAAAAGGATTGCCACCTTGTCCCCTTTTTTGATCCCCCTCTCAAGCAGCAGATTGGCAAAGCGGTTCGCCTTCTCATTAAACACACTCCATGTGATTTCCCGTCGGTAATGTGTCACCGGGTTTGGCTCCATCAGCTCATATTCTTTCCATGTAACCCGCCGCGTCTCCTTGATTTCCGGGTTGATTTCCACAAGACAAATATCATTTCCATATAATTTACAGTTTCTCTCTAATATGTCCGTAATCGGCATCGTTGTTCTCCTTTTTCATATTTTTTATATATTGCCTCCGTGCAGCTTATCCATACACATTATGCCATTTTAAAGCATCGAAGTAAACCCCATTTTAACATCTTTATGGTGTCATTCTTACTTTGTGTTACTGTTCACTCCGTTCCAGTAACAGGCAAAAATCCGTTCAAAATTTGCTTCGCAAATGGATTTTTGCTCTTCATGTTGTACGTTTTTTACGGAATGCGCAGTTCAGCGCATTCCTGACCTGTGAATAATAACTACTTTTCTCTTTCCTGCAATACAGGTGTGCAGTTATTTTCCAACATTTCATTACAGAAGTTTTTGTAAATTTTGCAAAATAAATTGACGGAACTTAATTTTTTCACTATCATAGTTATTAGTGTGTTGACTATAATATTATACAATGAAAAGAAAGGAATCAACAAATGAGTGAAACCAAAATCATGCTGGGCAATGAAGCGATTGCCCGCGGTGCTTATGAAGCCGGTGTCAAGGTCTCCAGCGCGTACCCCGGAACGCCCAGCACCGAAATTAGTGAAAATATCGTAAAATACCCGGAAATCTACGCAGAGTGGGCTCCGAACGAGAAAGTTGCCATGGAGGTTGCCATCGGTGCCTCCATCAGCGGCGTGCGCGCTATGGCATCTATGAAAATGGTCGGTGTCAATGTGGCAAGCGACCCTCTCTACACCGTGTCCTACATCGGCGCAAACGGCGGACTGGTTCTCGCAGCGGCAGATGATCCCGGTCTGTACTCCTCTCAAAATGAACAGGACTCCCGCTGCGTGGCACGTGTCGCACAGGTTCCGGTGTTAGAGCCCTCCGACTCACAGGAAGCCAAAGATTTCACAAAACTTGCGTTTGAGTACAGTGAAAAATATGATACACCTGTTATGATACGCACCACCACAAGACTTGCCCACTCACAGGGCCCTGTCACCCTTGAACCGCGCCAAGAAATTCCCGATAAGCCTTACGAGCGCTGCGCTGCCAAGAATGTCATGATGCCAGCCAACGCCAAAGGACGCCACGTTCATGTGGAGAACCGCCTGAAACAGATGGCGGAGGACGCCTGTGATTTTGCGATCAATAAAGCAATCTACAAGGATACTGCTGTCGGCTTTATCACCAGCGGCATTCCTTATACATATGTCGTGGAGGCGATGCCAAATGCCAGCGTGCTAAAGCTTGGACTCGTGCATCCTCTTCCCAGAAAATTAATTGAAGATTTTGCCTCCAAAGTAGAAAAGCTCTATATCTTTGAGGAGCTTGAACCCCTGATCGAAGAGCAGGTCAAATCATGGGGTATCGACTGTATCGGCAAGGAGCTGTTCACCCTTCAAGGCGAGTACAGCGCCAACATGATCCGCGAGCGCGTTCTTGGTATGGAGATTGAGACAGCCGCACCTGCACAGGTGCCAGCGCGTCCGCCAATCCTCTGTCCCGGCTGCCCGCACCGCAGTACCTTCTCCGTATTGAAAAAACTCGGCATTCACGGTGCCGGCGATATTGGCTGTTATACGCTCGGAGCGGTTTCCCCATTGAATATTATTGATACCACGGTATGTATGGGCGCCTCTATCTCAACTTTGCACGGCATGGAAAAAGCAAAGGGAAAGGACTATATCAAGAACTGGGTTGCACTGATCGGCGACTCCACCTTCCTGCACACGGGTGTCAATTCACTGATGAATATGGTTTACAATCAATCGACCGGCACCGTGCTGATCCTCGACAATTCCACCACTGGCATGACAGGCCATCAAGACCACGCCGCGACTGGAAAAATGCTAAACGGCAAGGAGACGAAAGCCATCAGTCTCTATCACTTATGTAAAGCCATCGGCGTAGAACACGTATATGAAGTTGACGCCTTTGATATCGAAGCGCTCGAAACGCTTGTCAAGCGTGAAGTTGCCCGCGACGAAGTGTCTGTCCTGATTGTCTGCGCTCCCTGTGCCCTCCTAAAGTCACAGGCTACCAAGGCAAAATGCATCGCTCTTCCTGAAAAATGCAAGAAATGCGGCATGTGCCTCATCCCCGGCTGCCCTGCTCTCACACAGAACGAGGACGGAACTGTCAAAATCGACGACACCATGTGCAACGGCTGTGGCTTGTGTATGAAACGCTGCAAATTCGATGCTATTGAGCGCGTAGAATAGGAGGATTTTTTATGACTACAAAAAATATTATGATCGTCGGTGTAGGCGGTCAGGGTACACTGCTCACAAGCCGCATTCTTGGCGGCATCATCACGAAAGCGGGCTATGATGTCAAGCTCTCTGAGGTGCATGGCATGGCACAGCGCGGCGGAAGCGTTGTCACCTTCGTTCGCTATGGTGATGCTGTGGCAGAGCCCATCGTGGAGGAAGGACAGGCGGATGTGCTGATCGCCTTTGAACGGCTAGAAGCGCTGCGCTACGCTCATTTTCTAAAAAAGGACGGCGTTATCATCGTCAACGACCAGCGGATTGACCCAATCACCGTTGTGACTGGCGCTGCACAATATCCAGAAAATATCATTGAAACGCTGAAAAAAGAACACAATGTTGTCGCTGTCGATGCGATGGCAGAAGCCAAAAAGCTTGGAAATGCAAAAATATTCAACACCATCATCATCGGCGTTGCAGCAAAACGTATGGACTTTGACAAAAAGCAGTGGCTCGAAGTCATTGAGAACACTGTGCCACCGAAAACCATTGAGCTCAACAAGGCAGCCTTTGAAGCTGGATATGCACTCGTGTAAACTCATTTTTACTCATTTTTTATTAAAATAGGAAATAAAGGAGATATATATGCCAAAAAGAAATGATATCAACAAGGTTCTGATCATCGGCTCCGGTCCGATCATTATCGGGCAGGCATGTGAGTTTGACTACTCTGGAACACAGGCATGCAAGGCGCTTCGCAAACTTGGATATGAAATCGTTCTGGTAAACTCAAATCCCGCAACGATCATGACAGACCCCGAAATCGCAGATGTGACCTACATTGAACCTTTAAATGTGCGCCGTCTGGAACAGATCATCGCAAAAGAACGCCCCGATGCACTCCTTCCCAATCTCGGCGGTCAGTCTGGTTTGAATTTATGTTCTGAACTCGCTAAGGAGGGTATTCTCGACAAATACCACGTGCAGGTGATCGGCGTGCAGGTCGATGCCATCGAGCGCGGCGAGGACCGCATCGAATTCAAAAAGTCTATGGATGCCATCGGTGTTGAGATGGCAAGAAGCGAGGTTTCTTACAGTGTCGAGGAAGCGCTTGCCATCGCGGACAAGCTTGGATATCCTGTCGTGCTGCGCCCTGCCTACACCATGGGCGGTGCAGGCGGCGGACTTGTATACAACAAAGAGGAATTAAAGACTGTCTGCGCGCGCGGCCTACAGGCAAGTCTCGTCGGTCAGGTGCTTGTGGAAGAGTCTATTCTGGGCTGGGAGGAGTTAGAGCTGGAAATTGTGCGGGATGCAGACGGGAACATGATTACTGTATGCTTTATTGAAAACATCGACCCGCTGGGTACGCACACCGGCGATTCCTTCTGCTCTGCCCCCATGCTCACCATCTCCGAGGAGCTGCAAAAAAGGCTGCAAGAGCAGGCTTACCGCATCGTGGACTCTGTCAAAGTCATCGGCGGCACCAACGTACAGTTCGCCCATGACCCTGTCACAGACCGCATTGTCGTGATCGAAATCAATCCCAGAACCTCCCGTTCCTCCGCACTCGCCTCCAAGGCGACGGGCTTCCCGATCGCACTCGTCTCCGCCATGCTCGCCGCAGGACTGACGCTAAAGGAAATCGAGTGCGGCAAATATGGCACGCTCGATCAGTATGTACCCGGCGGCGACTATATTGTAATCAAATTCGCGCGCTGGGCATTCGAGAAATTCAAGGGTGTCGAGGACAAGCTCGGCACACAGATGCGCGCTGTCGGTGAGGTCATGAGCATCGGCAAAACCTACAAAGAAGCGTTCCAGAAAGCAATCCGAAGTCTTGAAACTGGCAGATACGGGCTGGGACACGCGAAGGATTATGACGCAAAATCAAAAGAAGAACTGCTGCTCATGCTGGCACATCCCTCCAGTGACCGCCATTTTATCATGTATGAAGCACTGCGCAAAGGCGCCACTGTGGACGAGATCTTTGACATTACCAAAGTAAAACACTACTTTGTAAAACAGATGCAGGAGCTTGTCGAGGAGGAGGAAGCACTCGCGCAGTCCAAGGGGGCGCTTCCTTCCGACGAAGCACTGATTTCCGCAAAGAAAAATGGTTTTTCCGACAAATATCTGAGTCAGATCTTGGCAATCCCGGAAGAACTTATCCGCAACAGGCGGCTTGAACTTGGCGTGGAGGAAGCGTGGAAGGGCGTCCATGTCAGCGGCACACCCGACAGCGCGTACTACTACTCTACCTACAATGCATCGGACAAGAATCCTGTGCACACAGACAAGCCAAAGATTATGATTCTGGGCGGCGGACCAAACCGTATTGGACAGGGCATCGAATTCGATTACTGCTGCGTTCACGCCTCTCTTGCCCTAAAGGAGCTTGGTTTCGAGACCATTATTGTCAACTGCAATCCTGAGACGGTCTCAACAGACTATGATACCTCCGACAAGCTCTACTTTGAACCGCTGACGCTAGAGGATGTGCTCAGCATCTATCACAAGGAGAAGCCGCTCGGCGTCATCGCGCAGTTTGGCGGTCAGACGCCGTTAAACCTCGCCTCAGAGCTTGAGCAAAACGGCGTAAAAATCCTTGGTACACCGCCTTCTGTCATTGATCTGGCGGAGGACCGCGATCTGTTCCGCTCCATGATGGATAAATTAGGCATTCCAATGCCCGAAGCAGGTATGGCAACGACTGTTGAGGAGGCACTGGCAATCGCCGGCAAAATCGGTTATCCTGTCATGGTACGCCCCTCCTATGTGCTAGGCGGCCGCGGCATGGAGGTTGTCTACGATGATGAGAGCATGGCAGGCTACATGAACGCTGCTGTCGGCGTGACACCTGACAGACCGATTTTGATCGACCGCTTCCTGAACCATGCACTCGAGTGTGAGGCAGACGCCATCAGCGACGGCACACATGCTTTTGTCCCAGCCGTCATGGAGCACATTGAGCTTGCTGGCGTCCACTCCGGCGACTCTGCGTGCATTATCCCGTCGGTGCACATCTCAGCGGAGAACGTGGCGACTATCAAAGAATATACCAAGAAAATCGCTGAGGAGATGCATGTCAAAGGTTTGATGAACATGCAGTACGCCATCGAGAAAGGCAAAGTCTATGTGCTTGAAGCCAACCCGCGCGCGTCGCGCACCGTGCCGCTTGTCTCCAAGGTATGCAATATCCGCATGGTGCCGCTTGCGACAGATATCATCACCGCCGAGATTACCTCGCGCCCTTCACCAGTTCCCACGTTAAAGGAGAAGGACATTCCGTACTATGGCGTCAAGGAGGCTGTATTCCCGTTCAACATGTTCCCGGAAGTGGACCCTGTCCTCGGACCGGAAATGCGCTCGACTGGCGAAGTTTTAGGGCTCTCACCCTACTACGGGGAAGCATTCTACAAGGCGCAGGAGGCGACGCAGACCCAGTTACCGCTTAGCGGAACCGTCTTAATCTCCGTCAACAGCAAGGATAAGCCTGAAGTTGTCGAGATTGCGCAGCTCTTTAAAGAAGCAGGCTTTGAGATTATCGCTACCAGCGGAACATACAAAGCCATCTCCGAGGCAGGCATCGAGGCAGAACCTGTCAAAAAGCTCCACGAAGGCCGCCCACACGTCCTTGACCTGATCACCAACGGCAAGATTGATCTCATCGTGAACTCTCCTGTCGGCAAGGAAAGTGTCCATGACGACAGCTATCTCAGAAAAGCTGCAATCAAGGCGCGGATTCCCTATATGACCACGCTTGCCGGAGCAAGAGCCACCGCGAAGGGTATTCTGTATATCAAGAAAAATGGAAATGCGGACGTGAAATCCTTACAGCAGCTTCACAGCGAAGTTCGGGATAAAATAGCAGAAATTGACTAGAAAACAGAAAACATTTCGAATGAAAAAGGACTGTGGCTTACAGTCCTTTTTCATTCCACTGTGATTTGATATACCTCTTTCGACTATTAAAATCAGACGCGATATCCATTTAGCTTTCCCACAAATCTGCCTCATAATCCTCCGCTTCCTGGATTGAGATATGATACGCCTTACTGATAATCTGTTTTATAACCTCCTCTGGCTGTCCGCACTCCCTTAACGCCATTATCGTATTTCTTATTCCTTCTCTCGTGACTTCTTTCGTTACTTCTCTTGTTACTTCTCTCGTTACTTCTCTTGTTACTTCTCTCGTTACTTCTCTCGTGACTTCTCTTGTTACTTCCTCTTTGACATTTGCCTTAATCTTATTGATCTCCGGTTCCATTATCTCCAATAATGCCTGACACATAGTTTCATCTCCTCTCAGTTCTTCCACAACCTGTTTATTTGCACTGATACTCACCTGCAACACTGAATCTGCAAGTTCCCTGTCCAATTTTTGACTCAGCTTCTCAATCTTTTCAAGCAGACTTCTCATCTGTTCTTTTTTCATTTGACCAGACAGAGCTTTTAGCCATACATGGCCTTCTGTATTCAATTCTCTCGTGACTATAACCTGCGTTGGAAATAAGACCGCATCAATTACATAATATATTCCTTGGTATGGATTGGTAAACGCTATGTCATGTTCTTTGAAGTATTCAAACAGCCCTGTGGGTCTGCCTTCGCGGACCAGCGTCACTGTGATATCATCAGCCTTACAGGCATCCACCGTTTTTCCATATGACTTGTACAGACTTGCATATGCACCTGCCTTATAGAATGTATCTATATTCAGATGGTCCAGTGGTGACTTGTATTCCACGATATTGTGCCCCCGAAACAGTTTTCCGATTTCATTTGTGATCTGTATGTCCGCTTCCTTCTTGATGACCAATAAATCCACTTCCAATGGTTTTGTATTCAGGTTATATTCCTTATGGTATATCAAATCTGACCGATTCTGTGCCAGCTCTAAATTCATCGCTGACACAAACGCCGCGTGCCATTGTATTTTTGTATCTTCCATTCTGCTCTCCTTTTTTAAATATAGTATAGCCTATACAGATTTCTATTTCAAGAAAAACCCCCGTCCACTTTTTTGTGATTAAATTTTTGACCAATCTTCCTTTATATGATATACTAAAGTGTCAAAACACATAACTGCCCAAAATACTGACCGCAGTTATCACTATATTTAAAAATACGAGATATAAAGGGGGATCTAAAAATGGCTTGGTACGATGAGGCTATCTTTTATCACATCTATCCTTTGGGACTGACAGGGGCGCCCAAGGAAAACGCTTATGGGGAGCCGGAGCATCGGTTAAATACACTGCTGCCTTGGATTGACCACATCAAAAGCATTGGCTGTAACGCCATCTATATCGGACCATTGTTTGAATCTGTCGGACATGGCTATGAGACGACAGACTACAAAAAGCTCGACTGCCGCCTTGGCGACAATCAAGATCTGAAAAATTTCGTGGCAGAATGCCATAAAAAAGACATCAAAGTGATTTTTGACGGCGTGTTCAACCACACGGGACGTGATTTCTTTGCATTTAAAGACATCAAAGAAAAACGCGAAGGCTCGCAGTACAGAGACTGGTACTGCAACGTGAACTTTGGCGGCAACAATGAGTACAACGACGGCTTCTGCTATGAGAACTGGGGCGGTTATAACCTGCTCGTCAAACTCAATCAGCGCAACCCTGCCGTGAAGGACTATATCTGTGATGTTGTCCGCTTCTGGGTCAGCGAATTTGACGTGGACGGCATCCGTCTTGATGCAGCAGATGTGCTTGATTTTGATTTCATGAAGGCGCTGCGCCATGTCGCAAACCAAGTCAAGCCGGACTTCTGGCTGATGGGAGAAGTTATCCACGGTGACTACTCGCGCTGGGTCAACGAAGGCACCCTGCACTCTGTCACAAATTACCAGCTTCACAAGGCACTGTATTCTGGAAATAATGACCACAATTTCTTTGAGATCGCACACACCGTAAAGCGCCTGTACGAGATGGGCAGCAGCAACCCGAACGGCTTCAAGCTCTACAACTTTGTGGACAACCATGATGTAGAGCGCATCTACACCAAACTCAACAACAAAGCCCACTTTACACCAGTGCATATCCTCATGTATACACTGCCGGGTATTCCTTCATTATATTATGGCTCAGAGTTTGGCATTGAGGGCAAGAAAGAAAAGTTCTCCGACGCTTCCTTGCGGCCTGCACTGAATCTCGAAGATTATAAGAACGCGCTGACTGACAACTCCTTCACAGCGCTCATCGCCGCACTGGGACGCACCAGACAACAGTCCAAGGCACTGTCCTACGGCGATTACAGGGAACTCAAACTCATGAACCGCCAGTATGCTTTTTCACGAAACTTTGAGGGAGAGAGTGTCGTTGTCACCGTCAATAATGATGACAGCGACTTCACAATGACCGTGCCAGCTGGAAATGCCGCTGAATACGTCGGCGCACTCTCCGGTCAGAAGATTCGTGTGGACAACGGCAATATCTGCGTCAATGTGAAAGCAAACTCCGGTGAGATCTGGCTGCCCGTCACCGACCAGACTGCTGACAAGCTCTCCAGTGTGACACCTGTCGAGCTTCATGTGGAGGATGCAGCTAAGACGGTTGCACCAGTCGAACCTGCACCGCAAAACAGCACAAGTGCTCCGCAGACCGCAACCACAGAGAAAGCACCTGCGGCTGACACTTCCTCCGCGCCAGAGACGACTGCAAACAAAGCAGCAGCTCCTGCGCCTGCGACAGCGGCACCTGCACAAACTGCCGTTTCAGAAGATTTTGAAAAAGGAAAAATAGCCGGACTTCAGGAAGCAATCCTCGCCATCATGGAGAAAAATGGTCCCGTCACCGACCAGATGCGCAAGGATGTCACCGATAATGTATATCACGACTCTCTGATCAACTGGATCAAGAGCTTCCGGTAAAAAATGAAGCAGGGGAAGACAAATCTTCCCCTGCTTCATGAAATCCCCATCATTTTCCCAATCCAGTAGATCAGTCCCAATCCCCAGCTTGTAAAAATACCATACAATATTACTGGTCCTGCAATCGTGAAAATCTTACATCCTATCCCGTACACCTGCCCTTCCGTCTTGTACTCAATCGCCGACGCCACGACGGAATTTGCAAATCCTGTGATGGGCACAAGCGCGCCTGCACCGCCCCATTTCACTAATTTTCCATACAGATTAAAACCTGTCAGTACCGCGCTCAGGAGAATTAAGAACATGGAACACCACGCTGCCGCGGTATCTTTCTCAATCCCAAACTGATTTATAGCCATATTGACGATAAACTGCCCCACACAGCAAATCAGACCTCCCATGATAAACGCTTTCCCCATCTGTAACGGCAGATTGGTCTTTGGTGAAGTTTGCTTCACATACTCTTGATATGCTTCCTTTTTCTGTTCTGATGCCATCCATGTTCTCCTCTCTATATCCCTTCAAAAAATCCATTGACAAAATAGACAATCGACCCTGCGATTTTTCCGACTGCCACCATCAGCACCGCGATACTGACCCCCATTTTGAGCCGTATACGTCTTGCAAATATCGGGATACCGTCAAGCACCTCAGAGAGTGCAATGGACAGGCACCCCACAAAAATGCCCGCAAACACGCCAATCAATACCAGCAGTCCAGTGAGCAGCAGATTCGGACTGCTTCCAAGAGATCCCTTGATCGGAAAAACACTGAGCACATCCGCCAGCACCGCACCAAAAATCAGACACTCTTCATAAAAAATTTCGCACCAAGCCGTGTCCGTCCGCCCTGCAAACCGCGGCACCAGCCCCACCACAAAAAGTACGGTAAATACTCCTGCGGAGACCATAAGGCCTGAACTGATGCCCATTATCCACAGCAATATCAGTTTCCACGCCATCTACTCCACATCCTCTTCCAGTTTTTGCCTGTCTGCCATCTCCACAATTGCCTGATTGACATCCCGCTCATAGTTTCTCATCTCCACTTCAAGCGGTGTCGGGTCCGAAGTCAGCCGCCTGCCGCCGACATGATTGTAAAATACGATGATTCCCAGCGCCAGCCCGATGGAATACGAAATCTCAATTGCCGTGTATCCATCTGATTCCACCCCCATCACCAGCTCGTAAATCCGGCTCAGCACATCCGCCAGCCCGACATCGTTGTGGAATGCCATAATGGTAAAGGCAGAGCCAAAAAAACAAATCAGTGCCACAATCGCAATCTTGATGTACGCCCACGGACTATATTTTTGTTCTGGCTTGTCATGCTCCAGCGAAGCTTTTTGTATGATAATGTCCGTCTCTCCAATGCTCTCCACTCTGATGCCCGGACACAGCTTAGTAATCTGCTCGATGATCTTTAACACACTGATGACCACTCTCGGCTCCCCATCATGTCTGAATCGGTATACTTTGAGTGCCCCCGCCTTTGCTCTGACCGTCTCATCCTCACAGTAAACACTTGCGACATCGCTCAATTCCACATCTGCCTTCGCCAGTGCCACATTCTGTTTTGCCATTAAATACAATACTACATTTGCCACAAAAATAACCATGCCTTTCGAATAAACTTCTACTACATGGTTATTATCTCTAATGCTTCAATTTTTATTCATTTAAATATCGTTAAACTAAGACTCCACGACCTTGACAAATTCCAGTCTGCCGTCCTTTCCTGCCCCGTGTATATGTCTCCCGTCTCTGCGAAAACATTCGATGTACTCCCACACCTCCTGACTGATCTGTTCCCCGGGATAAATCGCTGGAATGCCGGGCGGATAGGGCGCAAGCACCTGACCGGACACCTGACCTGCCGCCTCCTGCCAGCGGACTTTTTTTGTATTGGAAAAATACGCTTTTCGGGGTGTCAGAATCTGCTGCGGAGGTTTTGGCACTGGCGGATACTCCTGATTTTTCTGCAAAGCCATATCCATTGCACCATGCTGGCTGGCGCGGCGAAGTTCTGCACACGCAGCCACCAGCCTATCCAAATCCTCCCGCTCGTTTGCATAGGTGACAATGGCAAGCACATTTTTATCATCCGCCAGCTCCATATTGACTGCATACTTTTCATACAAAAGTTTTTCAAGCATATACCCTGTCAGCCCTAACTCACACGCAGAGAGTACCAGCCGCGTCCTGTCAAGACGTTCTCCCTCCATACAGCGAAAACCCGCAATTTTCTGAATCCTTTCGCGCGCATACGACGCAAGCGAAAGCGCCTTCTCCATCATCTCGCTCCCGTGCATCGCAAGCTCATACCTTGCGCAGTCAAGAGAGGTCATCAGCAGATAACTTGGGCTCGTGCTCTGCACCAGATGAAGATTTTGCGCAATTCGGTCAAACACCTCACTGCGCACGCCATGCTCTTTACAGTGCAGCACCGAACTCTGCGTGAGCGCCCCAGTCACTTTATGCATACTCTGAACACAGAGATCTGCGCCCGACGCAAGCGCCCCTGCCGGCAGTCCGTCATGAAAATACAGATGTCCTCCATGCGCCTCATCGACCAGCAACAACGCATTATACGCATGACAAACCTCCGCAATTCCAACGAGATCAGAGCACACACCATAATAACTCGGGCTCACCAGAAACAACGCCTTGCAGTCAGGATTCTGCTCAAATGCGCTCTGGACATCTGCCGCTGTGAGTTCCCCCTGTATTCCCCATTCTGGCAGAACCTCCGGCATTACATACACTGGCACCGCCCCGGACAGGATTAGCCCCATCATCGCTGATTTGTGCGCATTTCTCGCAACCAAAATCTTCTCACCCTCCAATGCCGCGCTCAAAATCATCGCCTCATTTCCGCAAGTGCTTCCATTTACGAGAAAAAAACTTTGATCTGCGCCATAGAGTACAGCGAGCAGTTTCTGCGCCTGATCAATCGCCCCCTCCGGGCTGTGCAGATCATCGGTGAGCGGCGTCTCTGTCACATCATAGGCAAACAGTTTTGTTCCAACACTGTCCGTCCAGCGCGGACTGATTCCCCGCCCGAGCCGGTGCCCCGGTATCCTGAAATACGCAGGCTTTGTGGCAATAAAATCTGTGACCGCCTCCAGCAGCGGTGTCTGGTTCTGTTCCATCATTTCCTGATTCCTTTTCTATGATATTTGTGCTATAATGACCAATGAAATCCTATTTCCAATACATTCCACAAAGGAGGCATAAAAAACGATGTCCTACATCTATGAAACGCACCTGCACACCACTGCCGCCAGCGCATGTGCCCGCAGTGCAGGCTCTGAATATATTTCATTTTACAAAAATCTTGGCTATGACGGTATCATTGTCACAGACCACTTCTTTAACGGCAACTGCTGCGTTCCCGAAAACCTGCCGTGGAAGGAGCGTGTGGAGATCTTTTGCAGCGGCTACGAGGACGCCAAAGCGGAGGGCGACCGTCAGGGACTCAAAGTGTTTTTCGCATGGGAATGCCGCTTTGACGGCGACGAATTTCTCGTTTACGGACTCGACAAACACTGGCTCAAAAGCCACCCTGACATGATGACATGGGACCATATCACCCACTATGAGAAAATCAAAGCAGACGGCGGTCTCGTCGTACAGGCGCACCCCTTTCGGGAACGGGGCTACCTGTCCGAAGTGTACGTACACCCCTATCAGTGTGACGCCTTTGAGGTCGCAAACTGCGGCAACCCGCATGAGCAGAACCGCATGGCATACCGCTATGCAAAAGAGCACCAGATCACCATGACTGCCGGTTCCGATATCCACCACGTCGGCAGAACAGACAATGGCTGTATCTACGGTATGGCATTTGACACCCCCTTAACTTCTGTCACAGACTATGTGGCACGCATCAAGAGCGGACATGGCTTTTCTCTCCACGTCCCGCCAGAACACCTTGCATGGGTGGAAGGCACGGCAAGCCATCTGCCTGTATTTATTTTTGACAAACAGAATCAGCCAATACCTTTTTCAGCCTTTTAACCGTCCCCATGTACTCCTTGAAAATAATATCAAGATCGGGAAAATTTCCAGTCTGCCAGCAAGCATATCCACAATCAGCACGAGTTTTGACAGCCCGCTAAACTCCCCGAAATTGCAGGTAGGTCCCACCGCCTCAAGACCCGGTCCGATATTGTTAAAACAGGAAAGCACGGCTGTGAGATTCGTCGTAATCGAAAAGTGATCAATTGACACCAGCAAAAAGCTGAGAAACAATATGATAACATAGGCGGACAGATAGGCGTTGGTATTCTCCAGCACCTTCTCATCGACCATGTGGTCATTGATTCGGACCACCTGCACCTTCTGCGGCGAAATTGCGCGCCGCAGGTTTCTTCGAAGCCCTTTGACGACAATCAGCACACGCGCGCACTTAAAACCGCCGCCGGTACTGCCCGCACTCGCGCCAATCACCATCAGCCCTAATATTATCGCCTTTGAAAATGTGGGCCACAGATCAAAATCCGTCGTGGCAAATCCCGTCGTCGTCACAATACTCGCAACCTGAAACGCCGCATGGCGCAGTGTCTCCTCGAACGTATCATAAAACCCTCTCAGATTCAAGGTAATGAGCACAATACTGCCAAAGATCACGCCCAGATAAAGCCGGAGCTCCTCATCTTTCAATACGCTGCAAAACTGGCGCAGCAAAAGCATATAGTAACAACTGAAATTGACGCCAAACAGCAGCATAAAAACCGTACATACATTCTGTATATACGGGCTGTAACCCGCTATACTGTCATTCTTGATGCCAAAGCCACCTGTTCCTGCAGTGCCAAATGCCGTGCAGACCGCATCGAACAACGGCATTTGTCCGATTAGCAAAAACACAATATTCAACACTGTGAGCAGTATATAAATCAAATACAAAATCTCTGCGGTCTTTTTCATCTTAGGCACAAGTTTTCCTACCTGCGGCCCCGGGCTCTCCGCGCGCAAAAGATGCATTGTAAAGCCTTTGCTGCTCTCGCCCAGCACACCGACTGCCAGCACAAAAACCAGAACCCCCATACCGCCTAGCCAGTGCGTGAAGCTTCTCCAATAGAGAATGCTCATCGAAAGCACCTCCACCTCCGGCAAAATCGAAGCCCCTGTCGTCGTAAACCCTGAAACGGTCTCAAACAGCGCATCCAGAAAAGACGGAATCTCTCTTGATATATAAAAAGGCAGCGCTCCCAAAAGACTCATCACAACCCAGCTGCTGCTGACACAGACAAGACCCTCCCTCGCCTTAAAGCTCCGCTTGCTGCCCCTGCAAAGCACCAATAACAGCAAAGACAACAGCATGGTGATGCCTAGACTAGCCACAAACCCCACACACGCCCGCTGCTCGTGTTTGAACAGACTAATCAGCAATGCCGGAACCATAAATACCGCCTCAACCAGCAGAATATGACCTATAAATCTGCCCATCATCTTATAATTCATAATCGTTCTTATCCCTTTTAACCCTCAATAATTTATTCAAATATGTCATTCAACTTATAGATCACCCGGTCTGAGCCAGTGACAACGATCACCGTATCCCCCCGCTCAAAGCTGGAATCACCGCTTGGGATCTCAAGCTGCGCCCCATGCATAATACATACCACCAGCACATTTTTCTTGATCTTGAGCTGTTTGAGCGGCTCACCGCAGTGAAGCGTATTCTGGTCCACCATAAATTCCACCGCCTCAGCCTGTCCGTCTGCAATCGTGTACACGGTCAGCGCTGCCCCTGTCTGGTTCTGCATCGCGCGCACATATTGTACAATATTATTACAGCTCAGCTCTTTGGGGCTGATAATACTGCCCAGCGGCAGCGCATCCAATATGGTATTATTTTCCAGACGGCCAAGTTTTGTGATGATCTGCGGAACTTTACAACTGCTGCCATACAGAGAGATAATAATATTCATCTCATCCACCCCGGTGAGCGTCACCAAGGCGTCACAGTCCGAAATTCCCTCATTGTCGAGCAAAAACTCTTTCGTGGCATCCCCATGAATGATGGACGCTTTGGGAAGCATATCTGCAAGCTGGACGCACTTGTCGTAATTCTGCTCGACAATCTGGACGCCAATACCATTTTTTAATAACAATTGTGCCAGATAAAAGCTCACGCGCCCTCCTCCGCACAGAATCACGCGCTTGGCTTTGTGTGTGATAATCCCCAGATTTTTGAGCAGTGTTGTGAGCGCATTGGTCGGCGCCGTCACAAAGATTCTGTCTCCCTCTCTCAGAACGAAATCACCGCCCGGCATAGCGGCTTTGCCGTTTCTGATGACAGTACACACCAGAATCTTACACTTGACAATGCTGTATAGGTCATTCAATGCCGTGTTGCACAGTTTATGCCCCGCCTCCACGCGCAGCTCGACAATCTCCACCCTGCCCTTTGCAAACGTATCGCGCTTTAAAAAGCCCGGATATTTCAATAGCCGCTCGATCTCGATCGCAGCAGACCGCTCCGGATTAATCATCATAGACAGCGCAAAAAGGCTCCGCATCTTGTATATCTGGTCTGTATACTCCGGATTTCTGATGCGGGCAATCGTATGTAGCTTAGGATTCATCCCGTGTGCCGTCATGCAGCAGATCAGATTCACCTCATCCGCATCTGTCACCGCAATAAGCAGGTCCGCCTCCTTGACGCCCGCCTGCTCTAATGTTTTCATGGACGCACAGTTTCCTTGCACGCCTATAATGTCATACCGCTCCTCCGTCGATTCAAGCACTTTTAAGTTGGCGTCAATCAGTGTCAAATCATACCCCTCCGCAGAGAGCTGTCTTGTCAGCATTGCACCGACTTTCCCTTCACCTGCAATTATTATCTTCACTTCATTTTGTCCTCCTGTTTTATGCAATCCATGTATCATATTATATCATCTATCTCTAAAAAAGCAACGCGAGCAGAGGAAAAGTTTTCCCCCGCTCGCACACATTTATTCAGGCTTATTTATTTCTCATTTACAGTTCTCTTTTTATAATTCTTCCTCAGGTTTTGCCTGCTGCTCTGAATCAAACTGTTCTGGATGCAGCTTCTTCTTGATTGCCGCTACCAGCTCTTCAATCGAGAAGGCCTCAACCTTCTCCGTCTCAAGCTTTTTCTGGACGACTCTCTCCTCGCGCTCCTCCTCAGCCTTTTTCCGCTCAGCGCGGCGCTCGCTGATACGCTCTTTCTGCGCCTTGCTGTTTGCTTCCAGATCTTTCAGAAGCTTCACTGCATAAGACACATTTCCATCTTTGTCCATTGTGATGCTAAAGCCCTTGATTTTTTCAGCATCTTCCCCGAGTTCTTCCTTCAAGGTATCCAGTTCACCGCCGGCACCGCTGAGAACCTTCTCATATTTTTCTCTCGCAGCCGGGTCTGTCGCCATCTTTTCTAAGAGCTCTGGATTAATCAGCACGCTGTAATCCTTATTTGACTGCTCTGCATAATAGTCCTGCTCTTCGTCTGTGGACCACTCCGCCACAGAAATGTCCATATTGCCATACTTTTCGCGAAGCTCTTCCAGCAGGCTCTTTGCGGCGTCGCTCAGCTCAACACCTTCCTGTATGCCGTCCGCATTCAGTGGTTTGTACTCCGACGATTCTGTTTTCTTCGGTCTGCTGTAACCTGCCTTCACCTCGCGCGCCTGTCCGCTGTACTCATAGGTATCCTTGTCTGTGTTGGTCTGTCTGCTGTCCGATGCTGCCCTCCTGCCCTGTGCTTTTCTGTTGACACCTGCAAGATTTCCTATAAAGGCTGCCTCATCCTTATTTGTCGTTTGATTTGAAAAAAGTCCTATATTGTTGAACAGTGAATTTTGGTTGATCCCATTCATTTTCATACCAGCCTTTCTTGTTTTAAAAGATTTTGTTATAAATCTTGATTCAAATAAAAATATACCTTCAAAATATATTACCAGTTACTTCTAATATCGGCATTCTTCGAAGCAAACTTTATAGCCGCCGGCACACAAAAAACAATTCTTTCCAAATATTCACACCGCCGCTGCCTGACGCAGCCGCAGCAGTACCTTTTTCTCCATTCGGCTCACCTGCACCTGACTCATTCCCAGCTTCCCGGCGACCTGCATCTGCGTCTTATTCTCAAAGTAGCGAAGCTGTATCAGATTCTTTTCGCGCTCGTCAAGTCCGCTCAAAAGCTTCTCCAGCAGCAGCCTGTTCACAATCTCATCGCTCTCGCCCTCCCTGCCAAGCATGTCCACCAGAAGCACCTCACTCCCGTCGGACTCATACATGGTCTTGTAGATCGACTCCACTTCACGCCCTGCGTCGAGCGCTGTGACAATATCCTCCACGGCAATTCCAGACTCCTCTGACAGCTCTGAAATCGTCGGTTCCCGTCCCGTCTTTTGGCAAAATTCCTCCCGGATTCCTTTAAGCCTTCTGCCGTTTTCCTTAATGCTTCTGCTGACCCTGATCATCCCGTCGTCTCGTAAAAATCTTCGGATCTCTCCCATAATGACGGGAACGGCATACGTTGAGAAACACACGCCATACTCCAGATCAAACTTCTCAATCGCCTTCACCAGCCCCATCGCACCGATCTGGAACAAATCCTCCATATCGGCGCCGCCCCTGCCTGCAAAGCGCTTTAACACATGGTGTACCAAGCCTGTATTTTTCTCATAAAGCAGCTCTAGTGCATCTCTTTCTCCTCTCTGTGCCCTGATAAAAAGTTCCCTCTCCTCCATAGCTCATACCCTGCCGCTGCTGTTCCACACTGCCGCCTGCAAAATCGGCATTAGCTCTTCCTCGGCGCCAAAACTTTTCCACATATGTACAACGGTTCCCTCGCCAATGCTGCTCTCGACCTCCAAGCGGTCCATAAAGGCCTCCATAAAGGAAAATCCCATGCCAGAACGCTCATTTTCCGCAGCGGAGGTATAGAGGGGCTGCATTGCCTGTGCTACGTCTGCAATGCCCACCCCCCTGTCAATAATCTCCACCGACAGCTCATTCTCCTCCGTGAGATGTGCCCGCATGACAACACGTCCTCCCTGCTCTCTATAACCGTGTATAATCGCGTTGGTGACTGCCTCTGACACTGCTGTCTTGACATCCTCCAGCTCATCGAGCGTGGGGTCCGCCCGCGATATAAATGCAGCAATCACTACTCTTGCAAGCCCTTCATTTTCCGATACGGCATCAAACTCTATGCAGATGTCATTCTCCACAAACTGTTTTCTGCGCCTTGTTCCATTCTCATTTTCCATATTCTGATCTCTCCTATTTTCATGTAAATTTATCTTATTCTTAAAAATACTTTTATCACCTCATGTCAGTATCTCGATAATAGATGACATTCCTGACGCCCTCAAAAGCCTTCCAATGCGCTCGCTCGCATTGATGGCATAAACCTTTCCGCCAAAGCAGGAAATCTTTCTGTACCTTCCGATGATGATTCCCAGCCCCGAACTGTCCATAAAGGTCGTGTTCTCAAAGTCAAATACAATATTCTTCACCTTGTCATCCAAGATAAGCTGGTCCGCGCACTCCCGAATCGTTGCGGCGCCGTGATGGTCCACTTCCCCGGGCATCTTGATACACAGATAATCATCAATGATCGCATATTCCTCCATCTTCATTTCCATTCATATGCCTCCTTAATATATAAAAAATTGAGCAGAGAAGATAAATCTTCTCTCTACCCGCGCGTGCCGGACGTCCGTCAGCTTCTGCTGATACTCTCCTTTGCACGGGTCTGTGCATAAAAAAGACATGTCCCTTCTGACATGTCCTCTTCTGTGTATTATTCTCCTTTAATCTCCTTAATGTAGCCCTGTGATTTCCTCGCTTTTGCAGTCCCCGGAAAAAGTTCTATCACCTGCTCATAAATCTCAACTGCCTTGTCCAGATTTCCTGTCTTATTGTATGAATTGCCAAGATTGTACAGGGCTTCCCCGTTGGCAGGATCGTAATCGTATGCCCGCTCAAGCTGCTTGATCGCGGTCTCATAGTCCTCTTCCCGGAATGCCGTATATCCTATATCATAACACTTCCTTGCGACAACCTTTCCTATACTGCCCTTCATGGCATCATACAGTGCCTTGAAACTGTCTGCAGCTTCATTTTGCAGATATTCGTCACTGATTTTTTCCAGCGCATCCGCAACTGCCATCTCATCTCCAGTCTTGTTCATGTGCATCAAAACAGCTTCGATCAAATCCGTGTTCGCCTGTATCTGCACCTTATTTGCCTGTGCCTCCGTCAGACTATTCGTCAGTGAATCCTTTTCCTGTGTCAGCTCACTAATCTGTGCCATCAGCTCAGTCGCCTCTACAGTCTTGGCATCTAGCAGCTCACTAACCTCCTTGTACTTTTCATTCACCGCATCGCGTGCCTGCTGTATCTTCGCCGGAAGTATCATAAACCATGCGACACCAACACCGATCACCAGCCCAATCAGCATATTGACCACGGTCTGCAACACGGTCCTGTCCTTTTTATTGACAGGCTGTATCACGGTCTCATTGCCGCTCTGATAGACAATCGCTTCTTTCTTTTTGTGCGTGCGTTCCTCCTCCGCCGGGGTCAGTTCCTCCACCTCTTTGAGATAACGCAGCGTCATTGTATTGTTCGCATCAATGCTGAGCGCTTTATCAAGCTCCTTTTTCGCTTTGTCTAACTCCTGATTCTTGAGGTACAAAAGCGCTAACAACTGCCTTGCCTGCACAAATCTCGAATTCATCGAGACCACCTTTTTGAGCTGTATTACTGCCAGATCAAGGCTGTCCTGCTGGCAGTAGTTCAATGCCATATTATATTTCTTGATGGTCTGATTATAGGCATCAAGCCGCCCCGGATTATTTTGTATCATATCTATGTAATCATTGGCAATATTTTTCTCACTCCTGATATTTTTGCTCATGACCCACTCACTCAGCGCCGCCACGACCTCGCCCCGCTCAAAATACACAAGCCCCAGCAGATTTCTGGCTTCTGTATGGTATTTATTCAGTTTGAGGCACTGCCGCAAGCTTGCCACTGCCCCCGACAAATCCCTTACCTTCGCTTTCTCCAGCGCCTCATTATAAAAGCGGTTGGCAGCATACATGATCTTTTTATATAATCCTACGTCAGCGCCGCATCCAGTGCAAAAATCCTTCTCCGACAACAGACATCCACAATTAAAGCAAAACATCTCAAGCTCCCCTACTCTTCCTTTGATTCTTTGACCAGCTTGACCAGCACATCCGCAAGGTCTGTCACATCCTGATTGTATATCGCATCCTCGACATCCTCCACCTCAAGGCTTGGATGAAATTTTTTCAATTCTTCCTCAAAATCTATCATCATAATCCTCCATCATGCTCTCCACAAGACCTGCCAGATACAACGACCCGACAATATATATCCTGCCCGTATCCTCGCGGACTGACAGGCTGAAAGCAAGTGCATCCTCTATCTTTTCATAGGTATGTATCTTCTGGGTCCTTTGATTCATATACTTCTCAAACAGTCCGCGAAGCGCGCTCAGATTGGCTCCCCGCCCGCCGGGAATCTGTGTCACCACAAAGTCTGTCACCATCGTAAGCCCGCAGAGCATCCGAATCATCGGCTCATACTGCTTATCGCTGACCACAGAAAAGATCACCACGCACCTTCCTGTATGCAAATGTTCTTCAGACAGCTCCTGCTGCAATTGCAACGACTGTACAAACGCTTCGATGCCATCCTCATTGTGCGCCCCGTCAACAAACACACCGGGGCGAAGCTCGTCCATACGGCACGCCCAGCGCATTCCTCTGATTCCTTCTCGGACAGAGGCCGCCGTTATCTTGTCCAGCTTGTGCTGCTGCCGCAGAACCTCGGCTGTCCGAACCGCCACCGCCGCATTCTCCGCCTGATAAGCCGCCGTCGTATGTGCAATCAATCTACCATAACCATAATAACGACTGACAACAGAAAAATCAATGAATTTTTTCTGAATTTCATTGATTTTGTAGTCATTTTCTGACACGCGGTAACAGATGCAGCCAAGTTCCTGCGCTTTTTTACAAAGAAGCTCAGAAACCGCACTTTTTCTGTCAGAGAATACGACAGGCACGCCCGCCTTGAAAATCCCTGCCTTCTCAGCAGCGATTTTCTCAAGCGTATCGCCAAGATACGCCATATGGTCCAGCCCTATTTCTGTGATCACACTCACCGACGGGTTTTTGACTACATTGGTCGTGTCCAGTCGTCCCCCAAGCCCCGTCTCTAAAATCGTGATCTCGACGTCTGCCCGTGCAAACACATAGATGCCCATAAAAAACAGCCGCTCAAAATACGTCGGGCTATAATCGGGCTTGGTTTTGCGGTATTGCCTAAGCTGCGCAGAAAGCCAGTTAAACGCCTCGAGAAACGCCTCCTCGGAAATCATACTGCCATCTATGCAAAAACGCTCTCTTGTCGTCACCAGATGCGGCGACGTGAACATTGCTGTCCTGTATCCGCTCACTCTGCATATGCTCTCTAAAAACGCGCACACAGACCCTTTTCCATTCGTGCCTGCCACATGAATTATGACGCCGAAACGCGCCTCTTGAAATCTGCCATTTTCACAATTCTGTATAAACTCATAAAATCCTCTCGTTTCCTCCAGAGGATTCTTTTTGGTGAATCTTGGAACCTCCTCCAACAAATGCTCTGCCTCTGCATAGCTTCGCGCAAACTTCTCCTGCATTCCTATCCCCCTGAAGAATTTAAAAAGATCCGCCTTTTACCGCGAACCTTTTTCTTTGATCATTTATATGAAAACCTTTAGATAACCACCACGGTTCCGACAATCACGCCATTCTGCGCAGAGTATTCCATAAAACTTGTGTCACGGTTAATGATCATCTTATTGTCATCAATGCTGATTACCGTGCCTTTATGAATATTCCCGCTTATCCTGATTTTCGCTTCTCTCGACTTTAAAATCGTGCTCTCCAGATCATCAACCTGTTTCTTGGTTCTGATACAGCGAATATAGATCTCGCTCTTCTTCGTCTTTAACTCATTCAGATGCGCCTGCAACTGTTCGCTAAGTTCTCCTGTCTGCTGTCTGACACGCAGTATTTTCGCCATTCTTGCCGCCACTTCATCGAGTTCCTGATTCAGTTTTGTGTACTCCTCATTCATTGCGATGCGCTGCTCCATAATCTCAGGCATCACCCCCACATGAATACCGGTCTTGATCTCAGACATATTGCCTGCGTTCTGGCAGTTCACGCCCATCATTGCATGGACATATCCGCCCGCGATCAGACCTTTTTTTCCAGTGAGCGTAATCTGTTCTCCCGCAGTCACTTTAGAATTCAAAATAACGTTGGACTGTACATTACCGCCCGCGCTGACCGTCGCATACTCTATAAATTCTGTGAAAATATCTCCGCCCGCAACGATTGCACCCTTGCCGGCTCCCTGCATACCGCGCTTGAGACACACTGTACCGCCCGCTGAGATATTTGCAGACTCAACGACACCCTCAACAGTGAGACTCTTTCCTGCGCGCACAGTGACACCAGCCTCCACGTTGCCGTGAATAATGACATCCCCGTTAAAATCAACCAAGGCATTGTTGGCATAATCGCAGCCGCCCTGTATCTCATAGACCTCTACCACAGACAGTTTGTTATCACCATCATACTCAATCTTGCCAGACTTTGACGCATAATATTTATTGGGGTCTCCCTCATTGCTGATCCCCTTCCCGCTGAGCGGCCTTAATTCCTTATATGTATTGACCTTCTCCACTGCGCCTGTGACATCTCTTCCCGAAGTGCCCTGTACCGCCGGATGATAGATTGCAAGCAGCTGTCCCTCCTCCACATTCTGTACCAGAGACATACTCCTGTAATCTACCGTGCCATCTTTTCGAATCTCAGGCTTTGGCTTCTCTGTGCTGAAAAAGAACTCAAACCGCCCTGCGCTTCCCGGGTCTCCTTTTTCGCTGGTTGCAATCTTCACCTCGCGCTCATAGATTTGCTTCTTGCACATCGCCGCAACATGCGACTCATTGATCCCTGCCACTACCCCGTTTAACTGAAGATATCTGATAATCTCCGGCTTTTCATACTTTGTGCCTTCCTCGGGCGCACACAAGTAAAGCCACGCTTCTGTTTTATCGTCCGCTATTCTGACATAAGATTTGACATTAACCATCTTGTTCACCTCCGAAAAGGCATAATCCGCCCCTTTATGTCTTTATTGTACCACTATTTACCTCAATTGCGCAAGCCGTTCTGTAACTTGTTCTTTCATTTGTACATATTTTGCTAATTTTTCCTTCTCCTCAGCAATTTTTGAGGCGGGCGCTTTCGACATAAACTTTTCATTGTTCAGCATGCCATTCACACGTGCAAGCTCGCCATCGAGACGCTTTGCCTCCTTTTCGAGACGCTCAATCTCCTGTTTTAAGTCCACCAGCTCTGCAAAAGGAATATAGATCGTGGCATTGGCGATCACCACAGAAACCGCATCCTCAGCGATTCCTTGCTTGTCCTCCTGAATCGTGACATCTGACGCATAGGCAAGCGCGGCAAAGAACAATTTCCCCTCCTCAAAAGTATCTCTGATCTCCTGCTTCTCAGAGACAACAAATACATGTGCCTTCTTCGAGGGTGCGACGTTCATCTCTGTCCTCACGGTTCTGATTCCGCGCACCGCTTCTTTGAGAATCTCAATATCCTTCTCATCCTTTGCGTAATTGCGCGCCTCCTCGTACACAGGCCACTTTGAGATCATAACAGACTCCTCCTCAGACTGGAGTGTGCAGAAAATCTCCTCCGTGATAAACGGCATGTACGGATGCAACAGCTTGAGCGCATCAATCAGCACTGTCTTTAACGTCCAGAGCGCTGCGTTCTGTGATGCTGCATCGTCCGAATTGTAAAGTCTTGGCTTCACCATCTCAATATACCAGTCACAGAACTCGTCCCAGATAAAGTCATAAATCTTCTGCACCGCGATGCCAAGCTCAAAGTTTTCCATATTGTCCGTGACTTCTTTGATCAGATGATTCAGCTTGGAGATAATCCAGCGGTCCACCGGCTCTAATGCTGACGGTGCTGTCACTTCCTTGCCCGCCATATTCATCATGATAAAGCGCGACGCGTTCCAGATCTTATTGGCAAAATTCCGGTTCGCCTCCACCCGCTCATAGTAAAACCGCATATCATTGCCCGGCGCATTTCCGGTGATCAGCGTCATGCGCAGCGCGTCTGCGCCGTATTGTTCAATCACCTCCAGCGGGTCGATGCCGTTGCCGAGCGATTTTGACATCTTCCTGCCCTGCGCATCACGCACCAGACCATGAAACAGCACTGTCTGGAACGGCTTCTCTTTCATATGCTCATATCCGGAAAAAATCATACGGATTACCCAGAAAAAGATGATATCATATCCTGTCACCAGCACATCTGTCGGATAAAAATAATCCAAATCCTCTGTCTTATCAGGCCACCCCAGTGTGGAGAACGGCCAGAGCGCCGATGAAAACCATGTGTCCAGCGTATCTGGATCCTGCGTAAAATGGCTGCCTTTGCACTTAGGACAACATTCCGGCACCGCTTTTGCAACGACAATCTCGCCGCAGTCGTCGCAGTAATATGCCGGTATGCGGTGCCCCCACCAGAGCTGTCTGGAAATGCACCAGTCCTTGATATGATCTGTCCAGTTATAATAAGTCTTGTCCATTCTCTCTGGAATCAGTTTGATATCACCATTTTTTACAGCCTCCACTGCGGGTTTGATCAGCTCGTCCATCTTGACAAACCACTGCTGCTTCACAAGCGGCTCAATCGTCGTCTTACAGCGGTCATGCGTGCCTACGTTGTGGCTGTAATCCTCCACCTTCACAAGAAGCCCCATCTTGTCAAGTTCCTCGACAATGGCTTTTCTCGCCGCATAGCGCTCCATGCCCGCATAGGCGCCGCCATTTTCATTGATGGTCGCATCGTCGTTCATAATATTGATAATAGGCAGATTGTGTCTCCTGCCGACCTCAAAATCATTTGGGTCATGTCCCGGCGTAATCTTCACAACGCCCGTGCCAAACTCCATGTCCACATAGGTATCCTCAACGACAGGAATCTCGCGGTTCATCAGCGGCAGCAGCAGCTTCCTTCCTCTCAGATGCGCGTACCGTTCGTCCTCCGGGTGAATGGCAACTGCCGTATCGCCGAGCATCGTCTCTGGCCTTGTCGTCGCAAATGTCAGATACTCGCCAGACGCTGTGCCGTCCTCATTGAGCACTGGATATTTAATGTGCCACAAATGCCCTGCCTGTTCTTCGTACTCAACCTCTGCGTCAGAGATTGATGTATTACACACTGGACACCAGTTAATCATTCTAGCCCCTTTATAGATATAGCCCTTCTCATGCATTTTGCAGAAAACTTCTGTGACAGCCTTGTTGCAGCCCTCATCCATCGTAAAGCGCTCTCTGTCCCAGTCACACGAAGAACCCAGCTTCTTGAGCTGGCTGATAATGCGCCCGCCATACTCTTTTTTCCAGTCCCACGCACGCTCAAGGAATTTCTCCCTGCCAAGGTCATGCTTGTCGATGCCTTCCTCCTTCAGTTTTTCAATGATCTTAACCTCCGTGGCAATGCTTGCATGGTCTGTCCCCGGCTGCCAGAGCGCATTGTATCCCTGCATTCTCTTAAAGCGGATCAGGATATCCTGCATCGTGTTATCCAGCGCATGTCCCATATGAAGCTGCCCTGTAATATTTGGCGGCGGAATCACAATCGTAAACGGTTTCTTACTCCTGTCAGCCTCCGCATGAAAATATTTCTTATCAAGCCACTTCTGGTAAATCCTGTCCTCCAGACCATGTGGGTCATAAGTCTTTGCCAACTCCTTGCTCATAAAGTTCTCCTTTCTAACCTCTCTTTTCTGAAAATAACACTAATGAACTATTTCTGTCACTGTGCAGCCGAGCAGGGAACTATCTTCCCCTTACTCATGTGACGGGCGTGTCAGCTTACCGACATGTTATCTGAAAATGCCCGTATAAATATGAAAAGCCCTTCACTGTAAACGCTACAGCAAAGGGCGAATAAACGCAGTACTACCTCTGTCTTAATGCACGTCAGGATGCGCCCTCTCAGCAAATTCCCGATCGAGCCCTGCCCCGTAACGCGGACAAGACAGCCAGTTATGATATTCATTTAATTATAGTATTAAATCTCTATCCAAATGTCAAGCCAATTGCCCAGAAAATTTATTTAATTTTTATATATAATCTTTTCTTCGGGCATGATATACTATAAACTATATTGTTGAAAATATGCAAAATCTGGAAAAAATAAATTCAGGAAATAAACCCAGAATACAAGGAGGATTCTCTACATGAATCAATTATTCAAGAACAAAACCATACTTCAAAAAATAATTGTGTACACCACAGCGGCAATGCTCTTCACCACCCTGCCTGCGCCTTCAATCTATGCAGCAGAGGAAAGCGCCCAGCTTCCAAGCACACCCACACCGACCGCACCGCCGCAAAATACACCCGGTGAAAATGTTCCCACACCCCCAAGCACGCCAGCAGAAACAAATCCTGCTGAGAGCCAGCCCAGCCAAACGCCCCCGCCTGAAAGTACACCCGCTGAGAGCACGCCAGCAGAAAGTACTCCAATAGAAAGCACTCCCGCTGAGAGCCAGCCCGACCAGACACCGCCCGCTGAAAACCAGCCCAGCCAGACACCGCCTCCTGTGCAGAATCCATCCAACACAGGAACACCGCCCGAAAACCAGCCCAGCCAGACGCCACCTCCTGTGCAGAATCCATCTAACACAGGAACGCCTCCTGCGCAGCAGCCCTCCACTCCCAAACCGTCTGACCAAAACAATGTTCAAGTTACCCCCATGCAGAGCACAGTCTATGCCGCAACCCAGAATGGTCTGAACGTCCGCAGCGGTCCATCGACAAAGCACAGCAAGCTCGGTACTTTACAATATGGTCAGGCAATTACTGTCACTGGAAAAACCACTGACAACTGGTATCAGATCAAATACGGAGGAAGCACAGGCTATATACTTGCTGATTATGTATCCGACACTCCGCTTACCGGCACAGAGCATTCTGACACGGACACCACTGGTACGCAGCCCTCTGCGCCTGAGGAAAATCCTGACAGCGAAGCCGTTCCGACCACCCCCATCATAGATGATATAGACGAGCCAGACACTGATGATTCTACTGACATAGAAGGTGAAGCGGATACGGTCTCAAGCCTGCTTGGCACGCCTATTGTCGTGCTTCTGGCGGTTGCCATTATAGGAGTACTCGCGTTAATTGCCTATTCCGTATACAATCTGTTTCGCAGAGACAACATGCCTTCTGACGAATACGGGTATGATGAGGACGGGCAGTATTACGAAGAGGAATACTATGAGTACAATGACAACGGACAATATTCCGATGAGGAATACTATGAGAACAATGACAACGGACAATATTCCGATGAGGAATACTATGAGGACAATGAGGACGGGCAGTATTACGAAGAGGATTCTGATGCGGAAGATTCTGACACACAATATAATGATGAATACTACGAGCAGGATTCTGACATGCAATATAATGACGATGAATACTACGAGCAAAATTCTGATACGCAATATACCGACGATGAATACTACGAGCAAGATTCTGACACATCATATGCCGACGATGAATACTATGAAGAGGATTCCGATACGCAATACGCTGACAACGAATACAATGAGGATTCCGATACGCAATACGCTGACAACGAATACAATGAGGATTCCGATACGCAATACGCTGACAACGAATACAATGAAGATTCCGATACGCAATATGATGATGACGAATATTACGAGCAGGATTCTGACACATCATATACCGACGGCGAATATTATGAAGAAAACCCCGATGACACGCATAACAATTCTCCCAAATCATAAAGATCATAAAAAAGAGTGGTTCCCTCCACTCTTTTTTCATGATTCAAAATCCTATATTATTATATGATTTTGTCTTTATGATTTTTATGTCTCCCTCGATTTCCCCAAGTCCTTCCAAAACGCTATCTGCTGTCTCTAAATGGGCTGAATTAATACAGAATACAACTCTCACCTTTCCTCCGCCAAATATTTTGGACAAAAGCCCCGGCTTCTCCCACCTGAGAAAATAGGATACCCGCGCTTTCATAAATGCCTTTTCCAGCATTGTCTTAACCTCTGGCTCCGTAACTGAACAGAAATCAATCTCATTGTTCACTTTTACCTTGCTATACTCGTTTTCCAAAATCGTGACGCCTTCTTTCGTTGTATAATTTGTACTATTAATAATATGTCTTACCTTCTTCTGTAATAACCATCTGACCGTTCTTCACCTCAACGATGGTAACTGCACAATTTTTATGCACACCGCTTCCCCAAAAGTCCTCAATTCCAACCTGACTGATATTGGATAAAAGTCCCCTGAGCGCTGCCCCATGCGTTGACACCAAGATCGTATCATGTTCCATATCTTTATTATACACAATTTCCTGTAAAAAATCAGCAGTTCTTTCCTTTAATTCATCAATTCCCTCAGCCCCTCTGGGAGGCTTGTACGCCTCCGGCTTATGAAAAAAATTCATAAATTCGGGATCTGGAATATTGTAATGTTCCTTTCCACAGCAAAGTCCCTCATAATCTCCAAAACCAATCTCAATAATTCTGGGTTCTTCGATCACAGGAATATCGCGTTCTCCCTTTATAATCATTGCTGTCTCATACGCTCTCTTTAACGGGCTGGTGTAAATCCTCGCAAAAGGCACTTCGCTGAGCGCCTCCGCCGTAATGCGCGCCAGTCTGCGTCCTTCGTCATTTAACGGAATGTCACTTCTTCCCTGAAAGCGCCGCAATACATTCCATTCAGTCTCCCCGTGACGGATTATATAAAGTCTCATGCTGCTCACCCCAATCGTTTCACCTGTATTCTCAAATACCTGATATATTGAGTATAATATAAAAGAATCAAAAATACAAGATTTCAAACGCAAAACCATAGGTTGCTTTTTCCTTTAGAAAAACGTATAATGATACAATAGTTTATCATTCTTATAAAATATGGAGGAAATTTATAATGAACGACAAAATCAAGCCCCGCTCATTGACTTTTTGCTTGGTCATGGCAGTATTATTGGTATTTACTTCAATAATGCCTGTTACCGCTGTTAACAAAGACCCCGAAAACCTTGGTCTTGGTGCTCCCGTTCAGGCAGGAGATGTGATTATGTGCTCTACCCCCATTAAAGTTACCTATTATGACAGTTATGGAACGCGGATTACTACAGTCTCAGGTACTGAACAACTGGAAATTGTAGAACAATATGATCCTGAAACAGGTGCAAACTACAAAGACTATACCGTCACTGCCGTCACTGCTTCAGAACGTGAACTGAAACTCTCCTTAACAGGAATTCCGCCAAAGGATCAGCCATCTTTGCAGCACGATCTTACCGAGATAATCATAAAGAAAGCACCTGATAAAACCGTCTATACGGAAGGAGAATCATTCAGCAGGAGCGGAATGATCGTACGCGCATTCTACTCTGACAATCGCTGGCGAAATATAACAAATTATACGGTTGCCCCCTCTGGCCCGCTCTCCGTAGACACCAGTTATGTGACCATTACTTTCAAGGAAGAAGATATATCAAAATCTGTTACCCAGAACATAACCGTACATTCTAAAGAAGATGCAGAAAACAGTAATGCCGACTCTTTTAATATTTATGCTGTTGCCGCTGCCGGCGGCTCTATTTCAGATTCGGGAAACCGCTCTGTAAGCCGCGGCGGCAGCAGAACATATACCATCACGCCACATAACGGATATCGGATCAATTATGTGGAGGTTGACGGCAATCATGTCGGCGCAGTCTCCTCCTATACTTTTAACAACGTTCACGAGAGCCATACCATTCGCGCTTACTTTCTATCTGGAAGCGACGAAAACAACCTTCCCAAAAAGAAACTTTCTGTGATAGGAAGCTTTTCGGGCGTAAGCGGCGAAGGAATGTACACCCCGGGAACGAAAGTGAACATTGATGCTGGAAGTGTTCCCGGATTTGCATTCGCAGGGTGGATTGCATCAGACGGCATCACTTACCCCATGCCTGCACTATCCTATGTCATGCCTGCCTATGATGTGCTGTTATATGCAAACTGGGTACAATCCGAAACGCCAAATGCACTCAGCCAGATTACCACCACCAATTTAAAAGGATCGCAGCTAAGCGGTTGGAATGATATTATAAACAAACTCGCAACATTTCATATAGAAGATCTGGAGCAAGGCAGCAGCCCTGTGCTGAAAGCCACCCTTGCGGGTCCCAACTGCTACATTGATGCCCAAACGATCGCAGCGCTCAATACCAGACAAGGACTTGCCTTTGAAGTCTCTTATGGAAACGATGCAAGCTTTACATTCTACAGCGACATGGACAATACACAATTTACAGGAACCGATTTAAACTATACCTGCAACGACAATACCGCTCTTTTCTTTCATGAAAAAAGCCTTACCTTCACACAGCCGGGTGCTATCAACACAGGCATATGCATCAATCTGCTCCTGCCCGATGCCCAAACAGGACAGATCGCCTACGTATATCTGGTGAATGAAAACGGCACAGAAATGATGTATCTTCCTGCAATTGTTGACAATGAAAAAAAGATATCATTTCCAATTAGTTTAAAAACAGATCTCAGCATCAAGTACTAGGTTCACAGCATGATGTACCTATATAAAATTAAGCAGGAATTTTCCCTGCTTAATTTTATATAGTCCCTTTTATTCCCTATGATTATCTATCAGAAACTTTACTTCAAAATACAGATTGACTGTGCTGGCATTGAAAGCGCACCGCTCTCAAGTGCCACCACTTCTCCGTTCAGTGTCAAGTATCCGCGAATCGCCATCTCGTCAAGCGTTGTCCCTGCCAGATGTACTGTCAATGATTCATCTGACGTATTATACACAATCCCAATCGTACTGTCCTCATATGTCTTTGTGATCGCAGCCTGATTTCCCTCTGTCAGCTCCGTGACAATCTCAATCTCTCCCCGTGCAATCTCAGGATTTTCATTTCGAAGCCGCACGGCCCTCTTATAATAATTCAATATCGAATACGGGTCTTTTAACTGCTGCTCGACTCCTGCAAAAGCCGATACAATATCCTTGTCCGCATCCACAGGACCGTTTGTCATCCCCGTCGTATCTGTGTCTGACCAGATCATAGGCAATCTCTTGTTCTCGTCCTTCTTCCCTGAGCTTGACATGCCAATCTCCTCGCCATAGTATACAAATGGGCTGCCGTTCATCATCATCAGAAGACCACACGCCATCTTCATATCGTTTGCGTCTTTCTTGAGTCCATTGGCAACGCGTCCCATGTCATGATTGGCGATAAATGGCGCATCAATAAAATCTGGATTCTCCTCCGCGTAGTCTGTCAGATATCCGGCCATGTTCTCCACAAAATTTGCAACCTTGTATGTACCGCGCGCCGTCTTGAGAATCTTTCCCTCTGAATCAGCCGCGTCAAAATTAAACATGCTGGGCGTGCCGCTCGCATAATAATCCGCAATCGTCGCCTTGTTTGCCCAAACCTCCGACACCATATAAAAATCTGGATTCAAATCTGTACAATAGCTGTACAGCCAATCGAGCGCTTCCGTATTAAAATCTACATCATTCTCCTCAAAATGCAGCGCTGCATCCATCCGAAAACCGTCTACGCCCAAATCAATCCAAAAGGTAGAAACTTCCTCAAGCTCCTCTCTGAGCGATTCATTTGCCAGATTTAAGTCTGGCATCTCAGACCAAAATCCGCCTTCATAATACCAGTCTGTTCCACTGACAGGATAGTACGTTCCATTCACCTTCTCCCTGTCAAAATGATAGTACTCTACGTAAGGACACTCGTCCGCATCTGGCTCCTCATCCTCTGGAAGCGCTCTCAGATAATCACACGCCTCCACAAACCATTGATGTTGTGAGGAGGAATGGTTAATGACAAAATCAATCACTACATTGATGTCCCTCTCATGACATGCTTCCACCAGCTTCTCGAAATCCTCCATCGTGCCGTACTCCTTATCAATGGAGCAATAATCTACCACATCATATTTGTGGTACGTCGTGGACTGCATAATCGGCATCAGCCAGATTCCATTGAATCCCATATCTTTAATGTAATCCAGCTTTTGCGTCACACCATTCAGATCGCCGATTCCATCCCCATCAGAATCATAGAATGAATAGACAAATATCTCATAGTAATTTCTATAATTATCATCTATGATGTCTAATTCCTGTTCATAGTCATACGAGATTGCACCGACAATTTCCTTGCTTTCCTCCGCAGAAACCTCCTCCTCCGAGGGCGCTTCCGCCGAATCACTAGAATCTGTTGTTTCCGGTGCAGCTTCCTTTGTTTCAGTTGTTTCCGATGCAGTGTTCTTTATTTCCGCTGTCTCCGCAGAAGTATTTTCCTCCACAGGCACAGCGCCTGCCGGCTGATTTCCTGTATCACCCGCACTGCCGCAGGCACTAAGCTGTGCTGCCATCAAAACTGACAATGCCACAGCCCCAAAACGCATTTTATTTTTCTTGTTCATACCAATCCCTCACTTTTCATCATACACTTTATTTATGCTGTTCTCTGACAGCAAAGCCGCTTGAAAGCAACACGACCCCTGCTATAACCATAACAGGAGTCGTATTGATACTGTCTATTTATCTTTCTTATCGGTTTCCTTAACCCTTTACAGCACCGCCAGTTACACCTTCTACATAGTACTTCTGCAAGCACATAAACAGAATTGTAATTGGTACTGCTACCAAAAGACCACCTGCACAGAATCTTGTGAAATAGCCCTGATAGTCGTTTGTCATAACCCAGCGGTACATAGCAACCGCCACGTTGTAGCTGTCTGAATAACCAAAAGCAATGTAGGAAGCAAAGATATAATCACACCATGGTGCCATAAATGCAACCAACGCTGTGTAAATGATAATCGGTTTTGACAGTGGTATCAGCATAATCGTAAATACCTGAAATCTGTTTGCACCGTCGATTCGAGCAGCCTCATCAAGTGACTTTGGAATCGTATCAAAATATCCCTTACATACATAGTAACCCATACCAGAGCTGGCAAATCCAATCAAGATCAAACCGGGTATCGCACCTGCCTGTGTCAGACCAAACTGCTTTAACAGGAAGTACAGACAAATCATCGTAAGGAATCCGGGGAACATTCCCAGAATCAACCAGAACCGCATCAAAAGCTCTCTGCCCTTAAAACGCATTCTTGAAAGCGCATAACTTACCATCAGCACAAAGATTGTCTGCATAATTGTTACGCATACCGCAATAATCAATGTATTTCCATACCATTTAAAGAACTGGCACTCCTCACTGAAAAGGAACTTGTAAGAATCCAGCGAGAACGTCTTTGGCAGCAAGTAATTTACCTGTCCGCCCGGCTCTGTGATGTATGAACGGAAACTCTGCAAAATTAAACATACAAATGGAAACAACCAAACAATGCTGACTAATATTAATATAATATATGTAATTGTATTACCAATCTTCGCTCGTTTTGACATTATTGGAATCCCTCCTCATCCTTAACTGATGGCAAGATATTGTATACCACCAATGAAATTACCGCAGTTACCAAGAATACCATAATACCGAGAACAGCCGCCATCTTGTAGTCTGTATTCGTCAATGTCAACTTATATAACCATGTTACCAGCAAATCTGTGTGTCCAGCGCCGCCAGTCAGCTTCATTGACTTAGGACCACCACCGCTCAAAAGATAAATGATGTTAAAGTTATTCAGGTTGCCAGTAAACTGTGTCAACAGGAATGGACCTGTAACGAACAACATATAAGGAAGTGTAATTTTGCGGAACATTTGGAATGCATTTGCGCCGTCAATACGCGCACTCTCATATAAATCCGCAGGAATATTCATCAAGAGACCTGTACAGATCAACATAATGTATGGAATACCAACCCAGCAGTTCAGAATGATAATCAATACTTTTGCAATCGTCGGATCTGTCCAGAATGGAATTGCCTGATCAATCCATCCCCATCTCATCAGATATCCATTTACCAATCCATCAGCCGCAAACATCTTACCAATATACAAAAGTGATACAAACTGTGGTACAGCGATCGTCATTACCAAGATGGTTCTCCAGAGTTTTTTGAACTTAATTCCTTTCTTGTTAATCAGCATCGCTACCACCATGCCCAGGAAATAGTTCAAAAACGTTGCAAAGAATGCCCAGACAATCGTCCATGCCAATACTGTCAGGAACGTGCTGCCGAACCCTGTCGAGCCCATAGAGAACAGATTTTTAAAGTTATCCAGCCCAACCCATGTAAAAAGCTGTGCCGGTGCCTGATGCTGCGCATCATAGTTTGTAAATGCTACACAAACCATGAATATAATAGGCAGTACAATAAAAATGAATACCCCCATAAATGGCAGCGCCAATAATGTCTTATCAAAATGCTCATCCAAAAGAGAAAGTAAATCCTGTTTTACGGTCGGAAGTTTCTTCCCCTCTGCAAGAAGCTTCTCTGCATTCTTATTCTGGCGCACATTGATCCGCCATACCAAAAGAAATGCAAATACAATAATAATACTCAGGATACTATACAGCAGAATAAAGAAGCTGTTATCACCATATGATACCGTTCCATCAGGATTGAAGCCTCTTCCCTGTGTACCAAGTGTTGTAATGTCCTTTAAATACCCAGCGCCAAAAGACACCATATAATAAATAAATACGATTTCAGTTAATAATAATGCAATTCCCCTTACAAACTGCTTGCGAAGCAAAGGACCGAAGCCCATAATCAGAAACGATACCTTTGTCATCCAATTTCCTTCTACAAAAGTCGTACCAATATCTGCCAAATCTGCGCCAAACGCTTTAAAAAAGCCAGCTATTTTATTGCCAGAAGGCTGATTTTCTTTACTCATTTGCTGTCCCCCTTCAGACCATATACTTTTGATCAATTAAATTTCTTTACTCTATTCTCCCGCGCTGACACACTGATACACAGATAAATCTCTATTTCGTTCCCCGTTCTGCCAATACACGATGTACTGTGTTTATCTGGATATAAGAGTGTCAGCACTGTAATGAGAATAAAACCGGGGAGAAGAGGTACTTCCCCCCGTTCATTTATTTTTGTATATTCTTCATATGTGTCTTAACTTATTCTAGCAGGAATACTTACTGTGCATATGACTGGCATGTAGACTGGAACTCCTGAAGTACTGCCATCAGCTCATCATCTGAAGCATTGTCGTACTCGCCAGCAATAACAGAATCGCCAAGCGCTGTTGCAAGTGACCAGTAATCATTTGGATACTGTCCCTGAGGAATCGTCTCTGCAAGCTGCTCTGCAAGTGCAGAAAGCGCCTCGTCTGCCTGAACATCGCTGCTCTGCTGAGCTGCTACATTAGAAGGGCCCCATGAAACTTCTTTGTAACGGGCAAGCTGTGTCTCCTCACTTGAAAGGAACTGAGCCATCGCCATACATACCTGCATCTTGTTTGCGTCTGTCTGAGGCTTCACACCCAAGAGCTTAAATCCGCCGAATCCGCCAAGCTGATAATCTGTTCCGTCCACTGTGAACTTCGGAAGCTTTGCACAAGCATAATTGTCGCCAAGTACACCCTTAATCGCTTCAGCATCCCATGTACCATCAACAATTGCTGCAAAATTTGTCGCATTGTTTGCCGCAGAACCATTTACAAATGCAGGAGACTTGTGAAGATTAATGATTGCCTTCAAAGCTGCAAGTCCCTTATCAGAAGCATAGTCCGTATTGCATGCTGTGAAGTTTCCTGCATCATCTGCATCATAAGTCAATGTACATCCTGCGCCGAAGAAGAATGCTGGCTGATACCATCCAGAGTTGATCTCCATATAGAAGCCCTTGCCTGCTGCTTCGCAGTCCTTTACGATCTGATCCAGAGAAGTAGGATCTGTCACAACGCTCTTGTCATAATACATAAAGTATCCGTTATCTGACGTAATTGGGAAAGCATATGTAGTGCCGCCTACGACAGCCGCTGCTGCTGCACCCGCATCATTCTGCTCTGCAACCCAAGTTGCATAATCACCTGTAACTGGCATAATCGCACCTGATGATACCAGACGTGCCAACTGGTCCTGCGCAAATCCATAGATATCAGCGCCACCCTCAACGTCAGTGATCATGTTTGTCGCCGCATCGCCTTCACCTACAGGCTCAACAGTCACTGTATAGCCAGCATACTGAGGATTTGCCTCCTGGAAAGCCTTGATCTGATTCTGTGTGAATGTCTGAACATTCTCCGCAACCCAGATTGTGATCTCGCCTGTGCCATAATCAACATTGGACGTGTCTGCTGCTGCATCATCGCCTGCTGCGTCTGCCGCCGGTGCATCATTGTTTGCTGAATCTGCTGCCGGTGCGTCATTGTTTGTGTTTGTGTTTGTGTCCTGTGCCGGCGCATCATTCTTTCCGCCACATGCTGTCAACACAGATGCAATCATTGCTGTTGACATTACTAATGCTAATACACGCTTTTTCATATTTTCTACCTCTCCTTGCTAAATATGTAGTTTGTAATTTTCTATTATTAAAATCCTTTGTGCAGGATTATAATAAACATTAGGTAAAAATGATAAATTAATATGACGTTGCTGAATCCTATTTACTTTTCTCTTATATTTTCCAACATATTGCACAGAAATTCCATATCCAATATAATCCTTTTTCGAGCAATTTCAAACATTGGAAACGATACCAGTCTTTACCATAAATAAAACAGTTTCAGCACTGTTTTTATTTAATTAAATATTCAATTAACAAATGATTAAAAATGCTATAACTTTTCTCTTATTTAATGATATCAATTGTGCACTTTATTTTCAATGGGAAATATTGACGATAAATTATATTTCAATTTGTTAATAATGCACGTAAAATATTTCGTTTATTTTCGCAATGTAAATATTTTATAAAAATTCTGCTCATAACGCATTATATTTATAAAAAATGACAGACTGTCAAAAAAAGTCTTTCTGACTGTTATACAAACTAACAGCATGATTGATCAGTTAGATTCTGTACTTAAGGAACTGTAGAAAAATAAACCTGCTGCGGTATCATCTGAAACAAAAATGAGATACAAAAAAATAAAGAACTGGCTCTCCAGTCCTTTAAACGTGCGTTAGAGGATTCGAACCCCCGACCTTTTGGTCCGTAGCCAAACGCTCTATCCAGCTGAGCTAAACGCACAAATATTAATTTATTAGATCGTGCCGGCGACCGGAATCGAACCGGTACGGGTATTACTACCCACGGGATTTTAAGTCCCGGGCGTCTGCCAGTTCCGCCACGCCGGCATAATAAATATACATGGGACCTATAGGGCTCGAACCTATGACCCTCTGCTTGTAAGGCAGATGCTCTCCCAGCTGAGCTAAGATCCCATAAATGTGAAAATCTCACATCAACGACCCCGATCGGACTCGAACCGACGACCTCCGCCGTGACAGGGCGGCGCTCTAACCAACTGAGCCACGAGGCCAATGTCTTTGCTTTACAAAACCATTTTCATAACCAATATATACTCTATAAAATAATTATAACAAAATGGACCTTCGGGGACTCGAACCCAGGACCACCCGGTTATGAGCCGGGCGCTCTAACCAACTGAGCTAAAGGTCCAAAAAACTAAATGGTTAAGCCGATGATCGGACTCGAACCGATAACCTGCTGATTACAAATCAGCTGCTCTGCCAATTGAGCCACATCGGCACAAATGACTCCAACGGGAATCGAACCCGTGTTACCGCCGTGAAAGGGCGATGTCTTAACCGCTTGACCATGGAGCCCAAATGATAACTAAGCGAAACTGGGCTAATCCACGCTTAACTCCCCGAGTAGGGCTCGAACCTACAACAACTCGGTTAACAGCCGAGTGCTCTACCATTGAGCTATCGAGGAAAACTGAGAGTATTCCCTCAAAACCGAACACAAAAATTTATTTCTTAACTATCATTTCATTCATCCATTCTCTTCCAACATCTTCTTCCCATACCTCTCAGGATAAGCCTTCGACCGATTAGTAGTATTCAGCTCAATGCATTGCTGCACTTACACCTATACCCTATCTACCTTGTCGTCTTCAAGGGGTCTTATCCACTTTTGTGGGGGATATCTCATCTTGAGGGGGGCTTCACGCTTAGATGCCTTCAGCGTTTATCCCTGCCGGACTTGGCTACCCTGCCATGGCGTTGGTCGCCAACAGGTACACCAGCGGTCCGTCCATCCCGGTCCTCTCGTACTAAGGACAGCTCCTCTCAGATATCCTGCGCCCACGCCGGATAGGGACCGAACTGTCTCACGACGTTCTGAACCCAGCTCGCGTACCGCTTTAATGGGCGAACAGCCCAACCCTTGGGACCTGCTACAGCCCCAGGATGCGATGAGCCGACATCGAGGTGCCAAACCACTCCGTCGATGTGAACTCTTGGGAGTGATCAGCCTGTTATCCCCAGGGTAGCTTTTATCCGTTGAGCGATGGCAATCCCACTTTATGCCACCGGATCACTAAGTCCTACTTTCGTACCTGCTCCACCCGTCGGTGTCGCAGTCAAGCTCCCTTCTGCCTTTGCGCTCTCCGAATGGTTTCCGTCCATTCTGAGGGAACCTTTGAGCGCCTCCGATACCCTTTCGGAGGCGACCGCCCCAGTCAAACTCCCCGTCAGACATTGTCCCCCGCCCGGCTTACGGGCGCAGGTTAGAAACCCAGTACTGTAAGGGTGGTATCCCAACAGCGGCTCCTCACAGACTGGCGTCTGTGGCTCTTAGCCTCCCAC
>Ga0137306_100434_pt1 | contig 60319 bp, 56 predicted proteins | sample Inofroosms_March_FD_97187 | JGI IMG/M metagenome (GOLD analysis project Ga0137306, IMG submission 97187) | Mouse cecal microbial communities from Vienna, Austria - N-Acetylneuraminic and N-Acetylglucosamine D2O microcosms_March | ecosystem: Host-associated > Mammals > Digestive system > Large...
GAAAGCATCACAGGCGGCGCAAAAAAAATTGAGGGAGGCTATAGGCGGCAAATTTTGCGTTTCAGTTGAACTTTCAGAGAGCAACCCATATTTCAGGATAGAGGATGATGGGGAAGGCGCTCTTGACCTTTACACGGAGCTTCCCGTTACACAGGATATGATCGATGCCATTATGGAGATCAGAGGCATTGAAAAATATGATGCATCAGCCCAGACACTTGTCTCTACAAGTCTCACTATCTTTCCCGGCAATGTTCCATTAAAAGGGGATCTGAATAACAAGGTATATGCTAGGACTGTTGCCAGTACGGAAAATAGCAGCTTCTTTCAGTCCGGGGTAATGGAACTAAAAGAAGGGAATCATATTACAGGAAATGAGCGTAATGCAGCGGTTATCAGCAAAGATATAGCAGATCAGAACAACTTGAAAATAGGCGACACCATTTCCTTAAAGGGCGATGAGGAGACAGAAGTTCAGGTTATTGGTATTTATGAAATCCTGAAACCTGATTCGCTATTTGAAAGTATTGTTACGTATGAAAAACTGGAAAACCAGATTTTTATTGATATAGATACCTTACAGAACTTATTCGGGGATATGCCAGTGGGATTTTATGAGGTGGTATTTACTGTGAATGATCCGGCACAGCTTGACAGCATGATGTCAGCAGTAAAAGGTCTTTCTGCTATTGACTGGCGTGCTTTTGCAGTTGCAGCAGATAACCAGACATATCTGGATGCTGCCGCACCATTGCAGAAATTACAGGCTTTGATGTCATCTATAATATGGGTGATCGTATTGGTAAGCACAGTCATCCTCTCGCTGATTCTTGCCATGTGGGGAAGAAGCCGCATCCATGAAACGGGTATACTCCTTTCCGTTGGAATTGGGAAGACAGAAATAATAGGACAATATCTCACAGAGGTTTTGATGATAGCGGTGGTTGCTTTCAGCTGCGCTTATTTTACGAGCAGCGCAGTTGCGGGACAGATTACAGACGGATTCTTGCAGCAGGACATTTCGGTCAATGAGGAACAGACAGACGATGATATTGTCGTGTATGTAAAGGAAGGGTATGGGGAGGACGTCGCGGTCAGCATAAAGGAGGATTCTGCCCTGTCGGACGTGCCTTCCGGTCAGGATACCGCCCCGGAAGTAGAAGCTTCGATAGACGGGGCAGAGGTAGATACAGCACAGATTGGCGTTGCGATTGATTTTTACAATGTGCTGCAGCTCTGTTTTATAGGTATTGCCGTTATCATTGTTTCAATGGGGGGGTCCTCACTGGCGGTAATGCGCCTGAAACCATATGAAATCTTATCGAAAATGAGCTGAAAAGGGAGGATGATAAAATGGCTGTTTTGGAAATGAAAGAGATCTGCTATGCCTATGAGGAAGGCAGACCGATACTGTCAAACGTGAATATGGAATTTGAAACAGGGAAAATGTACGCCATTCTTGGGCCGTCCGGTTCCGGCAAGACAACGCTGTTGTCATTGATCGGCGGGCTGGATATCCCACAGAAAGGTGAAATCCTCTTTGAGGGTGAAAATATTTCACAGTGCGGGCTTGCCTGCCACAGGAGAAATCATGTCGCACTGATATTTCAAAGCTACAACCTCATTGACTATATGACGCCGGTTGAAAATGTGGCATTGACAGCAAGACAGGATGCTCTTGCACTGCTCCTGCGGCTTGGGTTGACGGCAGAAGAAGCAAAGCGCAATGTGATGAAACTGTCCGGCGGGCAGCAGCAGAGAGTGGCAATCGCCCGCGCCCTGGCTTCTGATACCCCTGTTATTTTGGCGGATGAACCGACAGGGAACCTTGACGAGGACACGGCGGGCGAAATCGCGGGTATATTGAAGGAAAGCGCACATGAACTAAATAAATGTATGATAGTTGTCACCCATTCAAATGAACTGGCAGCAAAGGCGGACGTTGTTTTGTACTTAAAGTGTGGCAGTATTCATACGGCATGAAAATTCTGTGCTGGATTTCTGCCTTTCGTTGTCAACGCTCAGAAAACGGAAAATTTCTGCAGATATAAGGAACTGTAGAAAAATAATAGATACATGGGTTTTGGAAGTATAAGCTCCCTGTGACGGATAAATAAAAATTTGTCTAGTACAGCGTTTTCTTAATCCCCATATACTTAGCACTCGCTATTTTCGTCAGCGCAAGGCGGAGGAAGGAGGCAATGCGGTGGCATTGTTGACTGACGACAACGCGGCGATGGCGTAAATAGCGAGTGCTAAGTGTATGAGGGATTAGGAACTGTTCAGAAATTACTCATGACAATTACTTGTCACAAGTAATTTCATCACAGTTCCTTAGGAAATGCTGTACTAGTCACAAACACTCGCAGCATCCAGACAGCATTTCGCAACAAACGGGTTGCCTGAAGGATTCGGGCAGATTATAATAGCTATTATTTCTATGATGATAAACAGGAGGTACTTATGAAATTAAAAAAAGCAATACTCTTATTCGGCGCTGTCTGTATATTGAATATAGCAGCCGTAGGCTGTGGTTCCGTTGCTGAAACTGCTGTTAAAACAGAAGAAGCCCAGTCAGGTGAAATATTGCCGGAAGAAGAAACTGACACGCCATTAAAAGATAATGACAAAGACACGGCAGAGTCACAGGAAAATACATCGGGAAAATGGCAGGTTTTAGAACCGGATATTGCCGCCGTTGTTGATGCGGATTTCCTGGGGAAGGTTTGGAAGATAGAAGAGGATTCATTTTTTATTGTGGAAAGGAAAGTAAAAATTTCAGAAGATGGTTCCTTAATATACAGTTCTCCAAGCTCTGACGCTGATCTTCCTGATTCCCAGCTGATTCATGTAATATTTGAAGAGGATACCGGTTTTTATAGGAGAAACATTGATGAAGATGAAGAAAGTCATGAATACAAAGAAGCCGGATTCCAAGATTTGAATAAACATATGTTTGTTGAGATGAAAGGCAGCTTTGTAAATGATGAATTTCATGCCACAGAAATACGGTTCTTTTAGAATATGGGAGAAAAATAATGAAAAAGAAAATGAAAAAGAAGTTGATACTGATGTCTATGATTGCTTTGGCAATGGGAACGACCGCCTGCGCATCAGAATCAAAAGGAGATGGCGTATCTGTAGAGACTGATTTCCGGCAGGAAACGGATAAGGAAGAAATTGCAGATACGAAAACGGCAGAAATGAATGATGTGGAACTGCCAAAGCCAGAGATTACAGAAGCCGAAGAAAACACAGTGTGCGATCCCATTGCCGGGATTGTTGAAAAGTATGAAGGCAGCACAATCACAATCAAAAATCCGGACGATGACATGCTCTATTATTTTTCCACAGAAAATGCCCAGATACTAGAAGGATTTTCCACGGAGAGCGCTCGGGAACCAGAAGGAGATCTCTCGATTGCCGTGGGCGATAAAGTAGAGGTTAGTTACCGGGGGCTGATTGATTTTGATGAGGAACACCCAAGTGAGGCCGTGAAGATTGTAGTGATTACAGTTGAATAAATTTTCAGGAATCCCATAGCGAAGGGCAATGGGATTTTTGTCGTTTTGGCGTACTTTCTTATGGACTGTTTTGCTAGAAAATGAGAAAACATATATCTTGACAACTGTCTTTTAGTGTCTTATACTGTGCTTGTATATGCAATACAGTATAAGACAGATAGGCGGTGATGGTTTGGAGATTGTTGTAAGTAATAAGGCAAGCCGTCCTCTTTATGAGCAGATTGTGTCCCAGATAAAGACGCAGATTATGAGCGGTGAATTGAAGGCGGGTGAAGCGCTTCCCTCTATCCGAGCGTTGGCAAAATCACTACAGATCAGTGTTCTGACCGTGCAGAAGGCATATGACAGTTTGCAGGAAGATGGCTTTATTGAGACGACGGCAGGGAAAGGCTGCTATGTATCTGTTAGGAATCAGGACTTCTATTTGGAAGAGCAGCAAAAAAAGATAGAGGGCTGTTTCAATGATGCAATAGAAATCGCCCGTATGAGCGGAATACCGCTTGATAAATTAATCAGCTTATTAACATTATTGTACGAGGAGGATTCGCGATGACAAATGCTTTGTTGATCCTAGACGAAGCCACCAGCGGCTTAGACCCGGTTGTCAGGGATGATATTCTGGATATGCTGCTGGATTTCGTGCAGGACGAGGAGCATTCCTGTTATCTGGTTCTTTATCTCGTACCGGATTGCGGTAAAGGTATATCAAAAACGGGATATCAATTGACTGATATAAAATGAAAACAACTGAGTGCAGGCAATGATGCATCCGTTATTCCTGTTTATGCAATGCAAGGATTGTAAAATTATGTGAGGACAAAATCATGCACTATGTTCATGCAAAGGGAATTTTATCAGTGAAAAATGGAATGAACTTGTATCGTGGCTGTTCACATGGGTGTATTTACTGCGATTCCAGAAGTAAATGTTACCATATGGAACATGATTTTGAGGACATTGAAATCAAAGCAAATGCGATTGAGTTATTAGAAAACGCACTAAAACATAAACGTACAAAGTGTATGTTGGGCACCGGCTCTATGACAGACCCTTATATTCCTCTTGAAAGTGAAATTGGAAATGTCAGAAAGGCACTATTATTGGCGGAGCAGTACGGCTTTGGTTTTACATTGATAACAAAATCAAGTCGGGTTTTGAAAGATTTAGACTTGCTGAAACGTATCAATGCGAAAACAAAATGTGTGGTGCAAATGACGTTAACTACCTACAACGAAGGTTTATGCAAAAAGCTGGAACCAAACGTCAGTACTACACGAGAACGCTTTGAAGTGTTAAAAGAACTGCATAATGCAGGTATTCCGACTGTTGTATGGCTATGCCCCATTCTTCCATTTATCAATGATACGGAAGAAAATATAATGGGTATTTTGAATTACTGTATTGAGGCAAAAGTATATGGCATTATCTGTTTCGGCATGGGAATGACTTTGCGCGAGGGAAGTCGGGAATATTTTTACAAGCAATTAGACCAATTATTCCCACATATGAAAGAAAGGTATATACGTACTTTTGGCAGTCAATATGAGCTGAATAGTCCGAGGAACAGCAGCTTAATGAGATTGTTTCATCAAATATGCACAGAAAAAGGCATCGTGCATGATAACAGACAGATATTTGAATATCTAAACACCTTTGAAGAAAAAAATAACTATGTGCAGTTAAGTCTGTTTGACAAAATAAGGGAAAAATAATTCCCTGTAACATTTCGAGTGGGTATGATTTGTCGGTCTGACTGTGTTCTGGCTGAACGTATCGCATAAAGCCGGAAAGGAGTATGTGCATGAAGAAGATTTTACTGGTAGAGGACGATGCCCTTTTAAATAAAACGCTGACCTACAACCTGATTTCTGAGGGGTACGATACCGTATCAGCCCTGAATGCAGGCACAGCTGCCCAGTTACTGACGCAGACGGAATATGACATGGTACTTTTGGATATCAATCTGCCGGACGGCAGCGGCTATGACCTGTGCAGGCTCATAAAGCCAGAGAATCCTGACACGCTGGTGATTTTCTTGACTGCCAACGACCAAGAGAGCGACCAGATTCGGGGGTATGAAGTCGGGGCGGTGGATTATATCACCAAGCCCTTTTCCATTGGGGCGCTGCTGCGGAAAATACGGGCGATGTTCGCCATGCTGGAACACCGTGGGCTGGCAAAGGATTTCTATGATGACGGCAGACTGTTTTTGGATTTTTCGCAGCAGTCCGCTTCATTAAATGGGAATTCCCTTACCCTTTCCCCGATGGAGTATAAGATGCTGTACCTGTTCTGCAAAAATCCCAAACAGATTCTTACTAGGCAGCGCCTTTTGGAACGGTTGTGGGATACGAATGAAAACTATGTGGACGAACACACCCTGACTACCTCCATCAGCCGGATACGGGGCAAGATTGAGGCTGATGGCGATACTTATATTAAAACGATTTACGGAATTGGGTATCAGTGGATGGGAGGCGAGCGAAAATGAGTCTGGGGCGGATCTCTGTAAAAACGATATTCCTGTTGACATGTGGCGGTATGGCGGTTTCCATGCTGGCCATTTGTGCCGTTCTCTTATGGATGACAGGTGAGCGTTGGGTGCTGATTGGCGGCGGGCTGCTGATGCTCTGTGCTCTTGCATGGATGTTCCTTCTGACAGTTGTTTTTAGTAAGCGGCTTTCCGTATTTACCAGGGAATTGTGCCGGGCGATGGATCAGATGATAAGCGGAAGCGAAGAACCGATACGTGCTGCGGACAGAGAAACACTTTTTGCTCGTATCGGCTTCCGCCTGTCCCGGCTGTATGATATCATGCAGGAGAATCGGCGGAAGGTGGATGAGGAACGGCAGGAGCTGCAGATGCTGGTATCGGACGTTTCCCATCAGGTGAAGACACCAGTAAGCAATCTGAAAATGGTGACGGATACGCTGCTTTCAAAGCCTGTCACAGAAGAAGAACGGCGGGAGTTTCTGCAGGGCATCCAGAACCAGACGGACAAGCTGGAATTTCTTTTTCAGGCTCTTGTGAAAACCTCCCGGTTGGAAACCGGGGCAATCCGGCTGGAGAAGAAAGACGCCCCTCTGATTGATACGTTGGCGATGGCCTGCAGCGGTATTGTATATGCGGCGGAGAAAAAAGATATTTGCGTTACAGTGGACTGCCCGGAGGGGCTCATCCTTTCCCACGACAGCAAATGGACGGCGGAAGCCGTGTTCAATCTGCTGGACAATGCAGTGAAGTATACCCCGGCAGGAGGCGCTATCCGGGTCTCAGTAGAGCAATGGGAAATGTATTTAAAACTTAGCGTGTCTGATACTGGCAAGGGTATTTCCGAGAGCAATCAGGCTAGTATTTTCCGGCGCTTCTACCGTGAGGAAGAAGTACACGAACAGCAGGGCGTGGGCATTGGCCTGTATCTGACCCGCGAGATCGTAACACGGCAGGGCGGCTATATCAAAGTGGTTTCAGAGCCGGGCAAGGGTTCGGAATTTTCCATTATGCTCCCTGTAAGATAATACATGGCAGATGTACCAGTTGCCCGACGTATATTTTTTCGCAGCAGTGTGCAGACAAGCTGCCAGTGGCAGGTTGTCTGCTGAAATGTCCGAGTCTTGTAACATTTCAGCCGTATTTTTTATGCTGCTTCGGACATTTCTGTGACATTTGGATTTTACAATGTCCTTATCAATAAAGAAAAGGAGCATTTGATTATGACGGTGTTACAAACAATCGATCTGGAAAAGTATTATGGCACAGAGCCAAACATTACCCGCGCCTTAGACGGCGTCAACCTCTCTGTGGAACAGGGTGAGTTTGTGGCGGTGGTAGGAACATCCGGCAGCGGCAAGTCTACCTTGCTGAACATGATGGGCGGGCTGGATACGCCCACGTCCGGCAGCGTCATTGTCCGTGGAGATGAACTGGCAAAAAAGAAGGATGAGGAGCTGACCATTTTCCGCCGCCGCAACATCGGTTTTATCTTCCAGAACTATAACCTTGTGCCGATTCTGAATGTCTATGAAAATATTGTCCTGCCTGTGGAGCTGGACGGCGACACGGCAGATGGGAAGTTCATGGACGAGATTGTGGAGATGCTGGCATTGGAAGATAAGCTGAAAAATATGCCAAACAACCTTTCCGGCGGACAGCAGCAGCGTGTCGCTATCGCCCGCGCATTGATTACCAAGCCGGCTATCATTCTGGCTGATGAACCTACGGGCAATCTGGATTCCAAGACCAGCGCTGATGTACTGGGACTTTTAAAGCGTACCAGCATGGAGTTTAACCAGACCATTGTCATGATTACCCATAATAACGAGATTGCCCAGCTTGCCGACCGGATCGTAAGGATTGAGGACGGCAGGATTTCCGGAGGAGGACAGATGCGAAAAGGAGGCGGAAGATCATGACATGGCCTTTTGAAAATGACACCAGCAGGGTGGAAAAGAAACTGGCAGGCCGCAGTATGAAAGCCGACAGGCGCCGAAGCATCTTTATCATTCTTACGATTGCCCTTGCCGTCTGTCTGATGGGAACCCTGTGTTTTATCTACTCGGCACAGCAGAAGAAGACACTGGACAATATCCTAGGACAGTATCAGGCTGGCTGTGACGGGCTGACCAGAGAAGAGGTCACACGGCTTGTGGATACGGGCAGGTTTGAAGAATGGGGATATACAGTCGATGCCGGTTCTGTCCGCCATGAGGACAGCGTTTTGAAGGTCAGCTTTGTAAGCCCGGAGATGATCGACCTGATGGGATACGGCAAAATTGTCGGGGCTTATCCTCAGGCAGAAAATGAGCTTTGTATAGAGCGCTCTTTTTTCAGTTATTTTAACCTTCCGGCAGAAATTGGCCAGACAGTTATGCTAAATCTTGGCGGCGGCGAGAATCGCTATACTGTCACAGGCATTCTGGAATCAGAGAATAGCAGCCGGATTTTCACGGTCTGGATTCCAGAAACTGCTGTGGACACAGGCATTCATCAGACTCCTTATGAACTGCGATTCCGTTTTGAAGGGAGTCAGGTAATGGAGCCGGAAAGGCTTCGCGCAGACATCGAACGGTTCTTCTCAGAAATGGAAATACCGGCGGATCGAACCTTTTACAGCTCCAGCTATTTTGGAATGGTGGATCTTTATCTGGGAAGCGGAATGGAGATTTATGTCCTGTCAGTACTGATTGCCGTCATTTGCGCGATTGTGATCTACAATATTTTCTACATCTCCGTGATGGGAAAAATGCGGGAATATGGACGCTTAAAAGTGCTTGGAACAACGCCGCAGCAGTTAAAGCGGGTGGTAAAGCGGGAGAGGCGATTCCTGACTGCCATGGCAGTTCCCCTTGGACTGATTCTTGCCGCAGTGATCGCACTGATTGCTGTACCGGGTTACTGGTCATGGCGTGACAATATCCGGTCTGCAATGGTCATTCTTTTTCTGACTTATGGAATGGTTCTGGCTGCCACTAGAAAGCCCTTATCTATGGTAGGAAAAGTATCTGCTATTGAAGCCATCCGTACCACTGCCTATTCCGGGTATCAGGGACGCAGTATCTCCGGACAGATGCACCGCCGCCTGACCATAACCAGGCTGGCGCTGATGAATTTTTCCCGAAATCGCAAAAAAGCTTTTGTGACGGCGCTGTCTTTAAGTCTGACCGGGATTCTGCTTCTGTGTATTTCCGCCTATGCAAATTCGGTGGACGTAGAAGAAATGGCGAGAGCCCAGTTTGGAGACAGGAGCCAGTACCTTTTACAATATGAAGACTACGCAGGCCGGGAATTTTATGAGATGCAGAAAGATAATCCTTTGGGACAGGATCAGCAAAAAGAGCTCGCCTCTATTTCGGGCGTGGATTACGTCACGGCATACAGCATGGCCTGTGTGGAAATTCCTGCCATCAGCGAAATCCCGGGCAACCGTGAGCATGAGCCTTTTATTGTCAGGGGAATTGACCGGGAGGATATGGTGAAGATGTATGCTGGCGGGGCAGTTCTTGAGGGAACCGCAGATTACCGGCAGCTGGTGGAGGGAAGCGGCATTCTGGTCTGCCCGTCAGGCAGCACGCTCAAAGAGATTTACAGGACAGACTATCAGGTTGGGGATACCGTCACCGTCTCCTGTTACAACGGACAGAGGAAGACTTATACCGTGATGGGAATTGTCGAGAATGTTCCAATCTGCAACACAGCTCATTTCTTTATTCTGCCGGAGGAAGAACTGTCCGTCCTTTATCCTGAAATATCGGATTTTACAGGCTGTGTAAATCTTCACACAGAACAGGACAGTGAACAGCTGCGGCGGGCAGTATTTGGCGCTGTGCCTGATGAACGGGTGGGAGTCTCCAGTCTTTATGATCTGACGGCTGAGCTTAAAATCGGCATGCGTGGGGAACTGACCCGGCTTTACAGTATTCTGGTCTTTATCTTTGTGTTTGCCCTGATCAATCTTGCCAACACGCTGATTACCAATCTTCTTACCCGCCAGCAGGAATTCGGCGTGTTCCAGTCCGTTGGCATGAGCGGCCGTCAGCTGTCCCGGATGCTGTCCTTTGAGTGTCTGTATTATGTGGAGATCACGCTGCTTGTGACCCTGACACTGGGAACTGTGTGCAGCATGGCGTTGTGCAGGGTGTTTGATCAGATTGGCATGTTTGGGAAACTCACGTACCATTTTCCGATATTACAGGTTCTGGTGTTTGCAGCTGCGCTGCTTCTGGTGCAGGCAGTGTTCTCGGTCTGTGCGGTTCGTTATACCAGAAGGCTTTCCCTAGTGGAGCGGATTAAAGCGACAGACTGACTTCGCTCGAAGCAGCGATATTAAACCATGGGAGGGGAACAAACATGACATGGTCTTTGCAATCTGATAGTAAAACGCCCTTGGCTACATCGTAATGCATTTTACGGCAACAGATAAACATTTCACAGCAATCAAATTGTTTTGGCATTGCTGACAGGCTATAATAAGATGTTCGTCTATGTCAGCGGCAAAAGTTTATCTTTTGCCGCTGACATAGACTGATGAGGAGGTAACGCATTGATCCGTATTGCAATCTGTGATGATGAAAAACATATGTCTGATCATATAAGGTCTTTTGTTTCTGATTTTTTTCGCAGAAAGAACCAGGAGATCAGCCTCCGTATATTTTCCAGTGGCGAAGAGCTGTTAAGCTACAGTGGGCAGATCGACATCCTGTTTTTGGATATCCAGATGAAGGACATGGACGGTATGGAAACGGCAAGGAAACTGAGGGCGAATCAGTTCCGGGGCTTTCTGGTATTCATTACGGTACTCAGAGAGATGGTATTCCAGTCTTTTGAGGTACAGGCCTACGACTATCTGGTCAAGCCGGTGGATAAAAACCAGTTTGAAAAGACGATGGAGCGCCTTTATGCTTCCATGCAGAACGCCAGCGAAGACAGCCTGCTGGTGCAAAAGGGATATGAGGGGCGCATCATTGCAAAGGATCAAATTATCTTCTGTGAGATCATAGACAGGAAAATATATCTGAACCTGACATCCGGCGAGGTTGTTGATTATTATGAACGGATTGAAAAGCTGGAAACAAAGCTCGACAACCGTTTTTACCGATGCCATAGGAGCTATCTTATCAATCTGAAACATTTAAAAGGCTATAAAAACGGGACAGCCTATATGGATAATGGCAAAGAAATTCCAGTATCACGGCTGCGGAGCAGGGACTTCTCCGGCGTTGTTCTGCAATACATGAAGAACAATTGTGGGGGGTGGTAACATGGACGAGTATTTAGATTTTTTTAATAGATACATTATGGGCGTGATTGAGATGTCCTTCCAGTTTTATTTTCTGGTAAAGATCCTGAGAAAGAAACTATGGCTCCCGTTTTCTTTCCTGTTTGGAGTATGCGCGGTGATTGTCACTAGCTTTCTTTCAGTTGGCACGGTGACTGGCTTCGTGGCGATTGTATTGTTTCTTACGGTATGTGAGATTTTGGTCTGCCATGCGGATTTTAAGCCTTCCCTTCTGTATGCGACCCTGACAACTGAGATCATGCTGCTCTGCTATGGGATTGTGAAATCTCTGATCGGTCTGTTATACGCATGGCTGATATATTTTTTCTATGATACGGCTGGTATTGCGGTCATGCTGGTCAGCGAGGCCGCGTCCCTTTTGCTGACAGGGGTTTGTTACTATATGGTGTATCGCTATTTTTCTAGGGATGTTTTTTATACCGCAGCGGAAATGCAGCAAATGTTTCTGGTTTTCATTCCGATCCTGATGATCTTCATTATGAGTGAGTACATTAATACGTTTTCATTTGATTACCAGTATATGATCTTGGAGGAGGACGGATCTTTTGAGTATCTGATCAGTTACTGGCAGTTGCTTGCTATGCATCTTTTGGGACTTTTAAGCCTGTTCTGTATTCTGTTCTCTTATAAGAAACTACAGCAAAATTTCCGCCTCAGCACTGAAATTTCACTGTTGGAACAGGAAGAACATTCCCTGAACCGGTATGTGGAGGAAGCGAAGGCTCGTTACGATGAAACAAAGTCGTTCCGCCATGACATCAGGAACCACATCGCAGTGGTGAAAAATCTTTTGCAGAGCGGGAAACTGGAAGAAGCCGTAAGCTATATGGAGGCTATGGACGATATAGCAGAGAAAATGTCATTCCCCTGCAGTACCAATAACCCAGTAGTGGATATTTTGGTGGGAAACAAAATGGGAATTGCAAAAAGCATGGGGATCGACGCGGATTGTTCCCTCCTTCTGCCATACCCTTGTGACATTAAGGACATTGACATCTGCATTGTCCTGTCAAATGCACTGGACAATGCGATCCATGCAGTAAAAAGTCTGGATGCCGGTATAGAAAAATATATCCGTGTGTCCGGGCGTATTCAGGGCGATTTCCTTATGATAGAAGTGGAGAACAGCTTCCATGGAAAAGATACGTTCAAGAAAGGAACAGGCTTGTCGAATGTAAAAAAGGTAGCCGAAAAATATGGCGGCGCCATGAGCATCGAGACACAGGAGAATAAATTTGTTCTCCATGTGCTGCTGATCCTTTCACAGCACCCAGAAGGTATTCCACTGCAAATGGATTAACGTGTTACGTTCTCCGGTCGAAAAAGAAAAAGGAAGCCATCTATTGGGGTGGCTCAAAGCGACATCTACGAAGTTGCTAGACAATATTAAATTAAAGGAGGAACATGCTTATGGCAATGCAGGTGAATGGAAACTATGAACATTCCAAAACTGACTATGCAGAAAGGGTGAAGGAAAAACAGGCCGCTGAGAGGGCGGAAAAAGCAAAGGAAGCAGAGAAGGCTGCAGAGGAGAAAAAATCCGGCACGCTGTCCGAACCACAGGATGAATACATCAGCAGTGAAAAATCGGGAAAAAAGCCTACAGGACTGTACTGGGTAGGCAAGGACGAGAACGGCAGCCGGAAAATCTTTTTTGATGACCCGAAAGCTGACCATGCAGATGGAACGGATGACCGTTCTGTGGAAGGCGAAGATGGAAAAGAGCCGAAGGTAAGCGGGGACAGCCAGGGAAAGCCGGCGGAGAAATGTGTTGCAAATTCGGATAAAGTTGACAGGGAAATCAAAAAGCTGAAAGAAAAGAAACAGCAGCTGGAACAGCAGATCCGGTCGGCTTCCGGAGATGAAAAGAAAATCCGGGAACTGGAGAAAAAGCTGGCGCAGGTAGAAAACGAGTTAAGCCAGAAAGACAATGATACCTACAGGCGGCAGAATACTTCTGTTATCAGAATATAAAGAGATTCTGATTTTTAGTGTAGTACCAATACCGGGAGATGGTGGCAAATGCGCACTGTTTTCCGGTAGTGTTGAAATCGTAGCGTCAACTGGACTTTTCAAAAGGATTATGTACGAAAATATTCAGATGGAGGTACAATTATACATGCGAAGACGATGGAAGGCCTTGCAGGGGCAAGTATGAGTATGAAACTGATGAATACACCGATACGTGTCTATAAGGAAGCAGAGCGCAGAGGAGACACAGCCGTCATGGAACGGGCAATGGGGTATGCCAGTGATTTTGCAGATAAGGCAGAGGATTACCAGAAGACAACTGAAAAAGGAATGAAGGAGGATGCAAAGGAGGCAAGAGAAAAAGCGAAAGCAGAGCAGGAAAACGCTATTCAGAAACGCAGGGAACAGCGCGAGGAGTTGAAAAAGAGGATAGAGGAAAACCGTAAGGGGGATACGGATGCGATCAGCATCAGCGAAAGTGGGAAGGCTACATTGGATGGGAAGACTGATTCTGTTCAGATTGGTGCAGACAACGGAACATCTGCAGAGGAAACAGCGGATGTTATTAAGATGGAACCTGTAATTTATACGAAAACTGGGGAAGCATCGAAATCGGAATCTGGCATGAACCTTTCTGTTTTGGTATAGGGATCAATGCGTTAGGCTGCAGCTTTGGAAAGGAAAGGAAATAAAATGAATCAGAAAAAGTGGCTTCGTATCGTATCGATTTACTCAATTATATATACAGTAATAACATTGTTGAACAGCGTTTTGTACCTTTGTAATGGTGTTTATGAAGACCCAAGCGGCAACTGGCATGAATTAGATAGAGCGATGATCCTCCTGATTGGGATAGCGGCATTTGAGCTGTACACAAATCTGCCTGTTAAGCCAATGCTTCTCAGATATTTGACTGCCTATATTCCCTCTTTGCTGCTGGCATTCGCGTATGTTTGGTTTAGCGGACTGCGGGAACCTTTGGCGAAAACAGCATACAGGGATATTTGGATTAACTTTACAGGCTTTTTTGTGCTGTTATGTATCATCAATACTGCCGTTTATGTTTTTCAGAAAAAAAGAGGGCAGGAAGGAAAAGGTAAAAGGAATGATAGAAGCTGTTAATAAATTTATTCCGATTTTTGTAGGATTACTTCTTATACTGCGCGGTTTGCTTTGGATTGTCGATGGAAAAAATGGAAACAAGAGAAGCTATTATTTTGGTATAGCAGCCATTGTGGTAGGAATCATCATGTTTGTGACCGTGTTTTTTCAGGTTCTGTAAAGTGGAACATAGATTCAGAAAATTCTGATTTTTGTTATCATTAGAGGAGAATGGCAATGAGTAAATACAATGCTTTGTGGGAATATGTACAGAAAAGTGGAAAAGAATCTTTTCAGTTGACCTTTGAGGAGATTCAGATGATTGCGGGGGTGCCGATTGACCACTCTTTCCTGAAATATAAGAAAGAACTTGCGGAATATGGCTGGCAGGTCGGGAAAATATCCATGAAAGAGCAGACAATATTCTTTCATAAGGTTGACTGAGCACTTCCGTTTTCTGGGAAACACAAATTACAATCGGTATCTTGGGAGGTAATCATATGGCAGATATGCTGGTTAAACTATATAATATTCCCTGTTCACACGACATAGAAGAAAATTTATCCAAAAGTGGTATCAGAATCAAAAAAGCATTAGCGCCTGACAGGAGTAAAATCATTGCTTTCTCCAGGATATGTGCAAAAGATGATTATTCAGATGAAGTGCGGGCCGCTTTTTCTAATAACCCTGTCACCTGTTATATTGCGACTAGAGAAAAAGAACTTATCGGTTTCGCATGTTATGAGGCGACATGCAGAAATTTTTTCGGCCCTATGGCTGTGTTGGAAAGTGAAAGAAAAAAGGGTGTAGGGAAAGCCTTGCTGTTAATGGCTCTGGAATCCATGCGGGAACTTGGCTATGCGTATGCAATTATTGGATGGCCCGCAAACTCTGCCGTTAGCTTTTATAAAAAATGTGTGGATGCGATTATGATTGATGAAAGCTCTTCGGGTGTATATAAACGAATGATTGAGGTTGATGAATAGAACGAGGAGTGAAGACTTTAAAAGCGGATAAGACAATCAGTGATTTGGAAAAAAGAAGTCAACATAGGAAATACTTGTGGAGGTATGAAAAGTGTATTATTTACTGGTGCTAAATTTAATTATGCCATTTGTAATGGTTTCAGTGGGATATACCTTTAAGAAACATCCTGCATCCGACATGGATCCAAATAATGGATATAACACACCAACTTCACGAAAAACAAGGGAACATTGGGAGTATGCACAAAGTATTGCGCCCGATATTTTTATATCTTTCGGAAAAGCTTTGGGGCTAATCGAGATTGTATTAAGCGTAGCGATGTATTTATTTCATAGTTCAATTCATGAGATTTTATGTGTTGGAGTTTTTTTAGGAATGGGGTTCTTGTTTTGGGGATTTTATAAAACTGATTTGGAAATAGAAAAGAAATTTATGTAAGAGATAAATCAGAGTTATTTGTTTTGATAGATGGGTACTTGCAGGTTCCGAAGAAAAAGGAACGCCCTTCTGCGGAAAACCTGCGTGGAACCTATGAGGAAATGTATTCTAACTGGAAAAACAAGATGGCCGAGGCAGCAGGCAGAGACGATGTGTATTCTTCCTTTATGAATTTATTGTCTTTACAGTGGATGTTCTATGAGATTACAGAATATATCGCAGTGGATGGCTTTGAAATTAAGGATAAATTTAATCCCAAAAATCTGGAGGAAAATGTGGATATCTTCAATCAGGCTCTGAATAAGTATCTTGCAGAATATGAAAAAGTGGGAATTCGTCCAAAGTATTTTGAGAGCATGACAGAATTTATTGAGAGTTACAACAAAGAAATTTCTGAAGAAATATAAAGAGAAATCGAAATTTTCGCACTGCAAGGAGAAATTGTGATGGCGGGATACACAAATAAGTTGAAACTCACGTTATGGGTTTCTGTCGTATATGTTTTATCGGTTATATGCTATGTACCTACATTGTTAGAACAGAACGGAATTATCATTCCCAATGGATTATTGTACGTAAAATACTTATATGTGTGCATTCCCGCTATAGCTGCTGTTTTTCTGCTGGTTTGCGAGCAGAACATCAAGGTATACTTTACGCGAATGTTTTCAGGAAAAATAACAATCAAATATATTTTCATAGGGGTTATACTTTTGTTTGCAGGTATATTTGATTCTTATTGCTATTCGTTCATAGCGAAAACTGACGTATTTAAAAATATATATTCGACAGTAATATCACTATTAACAAGCTGTATATACCTGCTAATAACAGCGTTTGTTGAAGAAATAGCATGGAGAGGATTTCTGCTGGAACGACTTTCTTTTAAGAAAATCAATTGTGTTCTTTTTGTTGGTGCCGTTTGGGCAGTGTGGCATATACCAATGTGGGTAATCAGAAATTCATTGGGCATGGAACAAATTGTTTGTCTTTGTATATGGACATTACTTGTTTCCGTTGTTTTGGGAATAACCTATTATCAATGCAGAAATATATTGCTGATTGCCTTTATGCACGCAATTTTTAATATCTGTTATTTAGCACCAATACAATATAACATTGTTGTGTTAGCGATCATAATTTTTGTTGGTACTCTATTCTATAACACCAGTTTATAACCTTTTAAAATTTACTCGACTTACTGTTTGAAATGTAACAAATATGCACTTAATTGTCTAAAAAGTACAGGAAAATTGAAAATTTATTCAATGCAATAAAATGCAAACCAACTAATTTATGCATGATAATCTTCATGCTTTGCTTGTCTGTAAGGTTTGTGGAATACTTTCTAATTGAAACAGACAAAACATCTATTGGAGAAAATGTGCTCCATAAAGTCATTGGAATTATCTTATTGGCGCTGGCATTGAAAAAGATAAATCTTACATGGCGTGATATTGGATTTCAAAGGGACGGATTTGTAAGCGGTATTTTGAAAGGCTTGCTATTGGGAAGCATTTGCTTTGCCGTTTCTTTTGGACTGGAATTAGGGATTTTAGCGCTGCAAGGCAATTCTGCGCATTTGGAAATCTATATCAGCAGTTTTTTTTTCGTTAACCGGCTCTCAAATAAAAAATACGGATTTTGTTTTCTTTCTGTTATGCGTACTATTCAATATCATCAATGTATGGATGGAGGAGGGCGTTTTTCGCGGTCTGTTCATAAAAATACTTTCCGAAACAAAGCCATTTATGCAAGCGAATTATATTGCCGCATTTTTGTTTGGTGTTTGGCACATTGTAATGCCCATCAGAAGCTGCACAAATTATTTCCTTTGCAGTTGTGTTTGTAATTCATACGAATCGAACTACGAATGCTCAATAAGGTATTATTGCAGGAACAGAAGCGGAAATAGATAGAAGTTTGGAGGGAATGCGTTAAGCGTTGAAATAGAAACAAATCGGAATTGTACTAATATCTACCTTTGATAGGTGTTATATAAACAGTTTGGTGCTTATAATACTTTATGAAAGGAAGTGACACCATGAACCAAGAGAAAATTGGAAGATTTATTGCTGAAAATCGTAAGGCGAAAAAACTTACACAAGAAGGATTGGCTGAAAAACTGGGAATTACAAATAAGTCGATTTCAAAATGGGAAAATGGTAATTGTTTGCCGGATTCATCATTATTTAAACCATTATGCAAAATATTGGACATTTCAATAAATGAATTATTTGCAGGAAAAAAGCTGAATGATGAGGATAAAAAAGAAGCAAATGAATATCTGATAAACCTATTGGCAAGCAGATTATACGATAGTGATGGCGACATCACTTATAATGAGTTTCTTAATGCTTTAACCAGAATTTCAGAAACAACAGTTCTTTTATCTAAATTCAATACAAAGGAGGAAGGCGTTGCGTATTTGATGAATGAAACTAATCTTCCATATGAAGAATGTTCCAGAGCCTACGATTTCTATATCCGTCTAAATCAGAAAAGGTAATTGATAAATTCCCGTTGTGGGACAAAGGAGGAGAAATTCAATGGACGCTTTAAAAGAATTAGGGAAACTGATGAAAGAGCATCCTATCATAATTGTTGTAACATTGGCGGGGATGGCTGTAGGCGCAATTTTTGGAGCGGTTGCGTTTTATCAGGGGTGGTTAGGTTGAAGGAAGCGGCAAGTAGCGGAAAAGAAAAAATGCTCCTGATTTCAGCCGGCATAGAAATCATGCTGATTATCTGCATTACGGCAGCGAATCTCAATCCAACGCCCATGCAATATTTTATTTTTTACAATCTCCTGTATGGGTTGGTATTCAGCCTTTTGATTCCGCTGTACTGTTTGTATAAGGAAAATGGAGTATCAGTTTCCGACAGCATGTTGGCAGAAGTCGGTTTCAAAAAGCCGGGCATACGGCAATGGGTTGTTTTGGCTGCCTTTGTGGTATTTTCCGTTGGAGGGCAGCTTATCCCAAAGATGGCTGTCGGTGAGCAGATCCCTTGGCGCTTGTTGCCTATGGGCATTATACCGTTGATCATGACCACGTTTTTTGAGGAATTTTTATTCCGGGGATTTGTACAGAACAGGATTGAACGGAAATTTGGATGGGTACTGGCAATTCTGGTTTCCGGGGCAATGTTCTCCCTTTATCATTTAGGCTATCCGGGATTCCGCACTTGGGAGGACATTCTTCTGCTGTTTGCAGTAGGGACTGGATTTGCGGCTGCATACAAGCTATCTGGTAATAACCTGATTGTATCCTTCTTTGTGAACCTGCCGAATGCTTTTGTTACTTACATATTGAAATATGAGCAGTTCCCCGTTATGCGTGTCAGTTCCACCATAGCGGCGGCTGTGACATTGGTGTTGATTGGGCTGATTCTTTTAGTATGTCGAAATGTACATCGAAGGATAAGGAGGCAATAGAATCATGACAGGATTAAAAAGAGGAAGCGTGAAGCTTTTATCCCATCAGCGGAAAGCAAAAATGCATAGAATGCCTGCTGAAAGAAGCATATGTATGGAGAAAGCTTCAGGATACATAGAGAAGCAAAGAGATGCCAATAAATTTAAGGAGCACTGCTTATGAAAAAGAAATTGTTCTTAATAATAACAAGTATCGTATTGATTGGAACCATATGTATTTGGCTTTTGGCAAAAAATAAGCCTGCGGAGCAAATGCCTGTGGAGCGCTTAAACGAAGCAGTATCCCATTATACGGATATGAACATAAACGATGATGAGGCATATTCCCTGAAAGTTTCGGACGTACAAATGCTGGTGACGACATATGCGCCTGAATATACGGTTTTTGGGGTTTCTGCCGATGCGTATACTGTCCGGCCCGGCCAAATGGATGAGACATTAACGGCAGAAGAACAGGATCTGCCAATCTGTAATTTTGACTATGCATTGCTTTACGATGAAAAAACAGACAAGTTTTATAATGTGAAATTCGAGGGAAAAGGGAAACCAGTCATCCCCGATTTTATAGAGGCGAAAGAATTAAACACATATGAACTTGAGCTGCCAGACGCAGGGGCAGTAGACAGCCTCATTCTCAAAAAAAATTCTGACATGCCCATCGTGATAAACGGCAAAGATGATATGGCAGGGATTCTGGGTATTTTAGAAGATACAAAACCTACTACAAAGAGCGGCGAAATAGGTACACCCGTCCGTGTGGAAAACATTATCAATGTAGATTTTACCAGTAAAGAGAATGTGATATGCAGACTATTTCTATATGAAGATGAGGGAAAATATTTTATTGAGCAGACGAACAATGGAGTATATACGATCTCAAAAGAGGATTATGATTTGATAGATAAATACATTCCCTATATAAATTACGAACCGTAAGCAATGAAGGAGGGAAAAACAATGTGGCATGGAAAAAAGAAAAGGACGGCAAGGGAGGCAGGTAAGATGGGAGACGCGCTCCTGACGATTCAAAATCTGAGTGCATGGTACAATAACGAGAAAAGGATACTTTTGGATTTCTCTTTTGCGCTGGACGAGCATGAAGTGGCAGGATTGATTGGGCTGAACGGAGCCGGGAAAACCACATTTCTGAAGGTACTTTCCGGACTGCTCCCTACCTTTCGTTCTGAGGGTATCTTCTTTTGTGGTGCACCTGTGGATTTCCGAAAGCAGGATTTTAAGCGCTGCCGCTACACGGTGTTTGCCGAGGACAATTCTTTTTCGTATTTTACCTTCTGGGAATATCTGGCCTATGTATGCGCCGCCTATGGGAAAGAGGTTCCGAATGTGTCGGAGCTGATACAGGGCTTTCATTTTGAAGAGTATACAGATACCCTGTTAAGGGAGCTGTCAACCGGAAACCGGAAAAAGGCATTCTTGATTACGGCTTTTGCCCTGAAACCCAGATTGCTTCTTTTGGACGAGCCGGTCAATGGGCTGGATTTCCAAAGTACGGAATACCTATATCGGCAGATTTCGGGGTATAAGGAACATGGAACCGTACTGTTTTCCTCACATATCCTAGAAAGCATCACGCTGACTTCTGACCGGGTATTTGTCCTGGAGAACGGCAGAATCCGGCAGACATTTGAACGCGGGCAGATCAATGCCGAGGATATACGGGAGGCGCTGCATGATGAAAATGACAGGTAAAGCCTTTGCCAAAAAGTTGTTTGGGGCAAAATATGAGCGGCTGCCACGGACTCTTTTCATGGATGTGATTGTCTTTTGGGGACTGTATATTGCCGGCTTTCAGGTTCAGATTGCATCGTTTATCCGGGTATTGATGATCAGCACCTTTACTGCGGGCGTGATGTGGCAGGCCCTTTCTTCCAAAGATAACGCGGTGGAGCTTACGGCGATGCTGATGTTGCCATATCGACGCAGGGAGTTTGTTTTTTCCTATGTGGGGGTGCTGGGCGCCTATACGGTTCTTACAAAGACTGGGCTGCTTTTCGCGGTTCTGATTGCCGTTTCTGCATGGAAACCGGTAGATCTGGTGGCAATGCTCCTCTGCATGATCCATGCGGTTCTGATGGCTGCCGCGGTTTATTCCGTGAGGAAATACTGGTATGTGGGCGGGCTATGGACTGCTGTCATAGTGTCTGCAATTTTATGTATGACAATACCTGACACCGGAGTTCTGTCTTTGGATTCTATTATATTTGGAAATGAAATCCTGGTTGACCTGTTGCTGCTTGTGAATGGTCTGTTTGCTGTCTTGATTTTATGGAGAGCAGACGGATACGATTTTTATCAGAAGGAGAGTAGGAAAAGCCATGGTAAAGCTTACCATGTAGTCCGGCAGGGAAAGAGGGCAACACTTTGGCGGTATTTTTTTCGGTATCTGAGCTGCCATAAGAATTATCTGCTCAATACCGCTGTGATGTGGTGTGTAGCTTTGGTACTGCCCTGTTTTTTTAGAGAAATGACCGGTCTGTCCGTTATTCCTGTGGGCTTTGCAATTCTATGTTTCAATACGCCCATCTGTATCCTGCTCTCCTGTGACCCTGATTTGGAGCAGGCAGTCCGTTTCCTGCCCGGGCAGAAAAGGCGCTTTTGCATTCCATACTGCCTGTTTATCTTCCTTTGTAATATAGCGGCAGATGTGATCTTCCTCTGTAGCTGGCGGATACAAAACGGCAGCGTCACCGTCCAGATGACTGCGGGGGCTGTTTTCTTTGCCCTTCAGAGTGCGGTGTTGTCTGTGCTGCTGGAATGGTTTTATCCCATACGGGACTGGAAGATCGAAAGCGACCTGTGGCACCATCCGCGGAAATATGCGGTTCCGGTGGTAATGCTTCTGCTTGCGGGGGCAGTCTTAGCCTGTCCGGTACTGCTGTATGCCCTGCTGGTTCTGTTGGTTGTAGAAATCGCAGTTTTACTTTTTATCCTTAATTTGCAAAAGCGCTCACTTGTTTTAACATTAAAGTAAATGGACGATACCCATAGTAAAAACAGAATAAGGAATGAGGTTAGATGATAACGATAGAAACGAATCGGTTACTTTTGAGAAATTATAAAGTGACAGATTTTGAAGATATTTTAAAATATTTTTCCGATGAAGAAGTCAGCAAATTTGAAGATTTTTATCCAATGTCAGAAAAACAGGTAAGAAACATGATTGCTGAGTGGAAGGATATGGATAATCGTCTTGTTGCTGAATTAAAAGTAAAGCAGAAAGTTATAGGAAGTGTTGGCTATTGGATAGATGATGAAGGACATTATTGTATAGATTATGATTTTAATCCGAGATATTGCGCACAAGGTTATGCGACAGAAGCAAGTGATGCACTTGTTCATTATCTGTTTGAGTCCGTAGGCATTTGTGCAATTTATGGAGATTGTGATGTGCGGAATGTATCTTCATGGAAACTTTTAGAAAGATTAGGATTTCAACGCATCAGCACGCTTGATCATCAATCATATAAAAATGATAAAAATGGGAATCCAATTTTCATTCATACATTTTTATATGAGTTGAAAAAAGCCCAGTTCAGACCTCTGGGCGGTTGACATAAAAAATAACTGACGCATCCTGACCTGGCTATTTCTCCGATTATACATGTGATGTTCTGGATTGCCAGCCGGGGGATATTTTAGAGTATAAAAAAGGTGATTGAAACTTAAAAAGCCCCCCTTAAATAGATTTTGGCTATTTACCTTATCTACGCAAGGGGGAGCATATCACTGCGCTCTGACGCTGTGCGGCTTAGTCTATTGTGATTGTGGTGGAAGTTTACCTTTTAAATAAGTATCAATATCCTTCCGCAATTGTGAACGTTTTCCAGTTCCCGTAAAAAGTTTTTTTAAAGGCTCAAGAATTAAAAGAGTGCCATATACTGTCTCATAGGAAAGCCTGATATGAAAATAATTGATTTGTTCTATTACCGCCATGAAATACAGTAAAATGCCAACAATGATTCCAGATAAATCTTCTTTTTTAAGAATCGCAATCATCATGATTGGCAGATAGGCTGCTAATAATATTACATTGACCCATCTTAACTTACTGTAAATCCTGCCAATTTCAAAATTACTGAACGCCGTTTTTCTTTTCACCATTCTCAATTTATTACGCCAATAGAAGCTGCCCTCTACTACGATGACAGAAAATATGAACAATGGATAGAACGAAATCCAATTTAATTCAAACGCGTTCTCTCCTAAGTCCATATCAACAATATACTTTGCTGCGAAATAAATTCCGACAAACATGAACATGCCGTATAGTTCAAAGTCAGCCAAAAATTTCAGTTCTTTTTCAATGGGTCTTTTCTTTAGCTGTTTTGCCATATCGTGTGGTCTCCTTTGCAACTTCGAATTTTTGCCATTAACAGAATACCACAATCACACTTATATTTCTACCAAAATTCTATCAAATTGAATTTCTTTTTATTGTATTAATGCTCAAGCTGATAGTCTTCTAGTGGCATTGTAAGGTATCTGCCATCATCACTTACCCCGATTACAATTTCTTGTGAGCTGCCAATTTCGATAATATCACCAGCCTTCACGGTGTCAATCTCAGTAGAAGAATTTTTCTGTTCTGAGAAAGTTTGATTGGTAGTAACGGTAATTTTTTGACCATCTATCCCTGAAAAAATTACTGTCTCCGGTGTATCCTTTAAAACAGCGGTATAGTGATTGTGGTTTATATGCAGTTCATAATCTTTCCCATCTATTTCTATGACAGTGCCATCGGAAAAACTGTCTGAAGGAAGTCTTTCATAGGAAACTGGGTCAATTGGTATAAAAATACGAGTTTCAGACTGATCAATAAGTTTGACAGCTTCGTAGTATCCGGCTGTATAAATCGTTTCGCCATCTAACACGTAATCCTCTGAAAGATAATAATAATTGTCCCCTTTGCCGTAAGGCTGCATATTGGGAGCCGCAAACGCGTTCTCATCAAGCGGAGCGGGTGTGCTTCTGGCTTGCGCAGAAGTGGCAAACATTGTCATGATTCCACCAACGATCAAACATGCAGAGACAAACGACAATCTTGTTGCTTTTTTCATTTTCATAATTGCTGTAATCCTTTCCTCAATTGCATTTTGGCTGAAATTCGTGCAAAATGGAAATAAGCCACTTTGCTTTTCTTCCATATTAATCAGTATCAGGGAGTAAACTGCTTTTGATTTTTCACCAAATTGTCGTACAACGCACTCGTCACACGTCAATTCAACATCCCGGTTAAAAAGTAAGTACATTACCCAAACCATAGGATTGAACCAGTGAATACAAAGTACGATGGTGGCGATTATTTTTTTAAGAATATCCAAACGGCAAACATGTATATATTCATGTGAAAGCATATAGAGCAGATGGTTTGTATTATTCCAGTCTGTGTCCTTTGGCATTAATATCACAGGATGAAAAATGCCATAAGTTAAAGGTGACAAAATTCTGTCTGACTGCCGGATGGAAATAGATCGTTTTATGGAATGTTCTCTCAGCCATTGTGCTACATAATCACTGTTTACAGGTAAGGATGTCTGAAATTCAACCCGGCAGCGAAGATAAGAAACGATAAAAAATAATGAAAAAACGATCATTCCCGTACACCAGACCACAAAGAATATAGAAGAAGAATCCGGTGTTCCGACGCGATGTTCCTGTACCCAAGCGGTGTTTGGCATATTCGCGGCTGGGCTTCTGAATGTGGAATCAGACGTTATCCGGTTGAGCAGCGTATAGATACTAAACACAAATGGTATGGAAAATGGAATAAGCAGTCTTAAAAAGACAATCTCCCATAAAATAAGGAACGTTTTCTTCGGAATTTTGTAAATCAGCACCGCTCGGACGACAACAACTGCGATGATGAGAACCGACCCTCTAAAGCTCATACCAAGAAGAATTGCTTTTAGCTCCGAGCCGAAAAGGTTAACGCCCATTAATAAATACCTCCTTTCATAAAATATTACAAGACCGTGGTAGTGTAACTTAATTATAAACTACCACAGTCTTGTGAAATTGTCAATATTTTAAAACTAGAAAAAATTACAACCTATCAAATAAAAACCGTACTTAATGATAGAGAGGTCTGATTTCAGAAAAAAACAAGCAGGAGGGAACCACATGTGGACGATCATAAAATTATAGAACTGTACTGGGCGCGAAAAGAGATTGCAATTAAGGAAACTTCTATAAAATACGGGGGATTATGTAACCGTATTGCAAAAAACATTCTTTTTAGACTTATCGCTATCTTTTCGCAACAAGTAATGAAACATATATTCTCCATTATGCAAGTGATGTGCAATACGACCCAGCAGATCAAGAGCAGGAATGTATATACCAAGCAATGATGTCTGAAATTAAGGATATTCAGTTTGCTATTCATAATGTGTTTGAAAATATTACAGACAATGCTATTTCCAATGATATCATAGAACCGGGTATTCTGGCTGATGATGGGAAAAGTCTTGTGTGGGAAGCAATATCTGAGAGGGAAATTGACGGAGACGTGTGTCATGCATTTGAGTTGAGATATTCCGAAGATGAAACCATTAACGGAGAAATGGCAGGACGGCTTCTTGGCATTTACGCTGTATCAAAGGACGGAAAGAAGTTTTATCAATATAACATGGCGAATGATACATGGGAATAAGCCGATTCAGCCTTTACAGGCGAAGCCGGTCGCAGGGAAGATAAATCTTCCCTGCGCGAATGACTACCTCTCCACCCCGTTCAAATTCACATGCTCGTCCTCCTCCATCGGAATCATCAGGTACTTCTGCCCGTCAAACGTATCGAATTTCACCCGCTCTGCCTTCTCAGGCTTCATGCGCAGAAAGACCTCCGCCCAGTTCTTCGCCTCCTCGGGGTCAAGCGGCGCCTCCATCTTGACAAGCGTTTCAATCTGCTCTGTTTTTTCTTCATTTTCCTGCTGGGTGTCCCTGAGCTCTTGCTTTAAGGAGGCAACCTCTTCAAGAAGTTTGATTTCCTTCTTTTCCTTGTTGTTTTTCTCGATGGCTTTCTCGTTGACTAGATTGCGCACGACGGGCGGCTTGTCGCTGAACTCCTCTGTGAAATGATCTTGTATCTGCATCACAGCGGCGTCTGGGAGTTTGGTGTCCGAAAATACTTCCTTGATAATTTCCGTTGTGAGGGTAAATTCCTCCGGCTCTACAATCACAAGATCTTCCATCGCCGCCTCGTGCTCCTCGGCAATGTCGTTTAATTTTTCCTGAATGTTGATGAGCATCTCATCGCTGTCTTCGATGATGGGCGCGATGGCGGTCTTGACGATGCTGCGAAAGGCGTTGTGTTCCTCCGTGGCGGTCCGCTTCGCACCGCAGCCAAGCGCCGCCTCGATAAAGTCGCGGTGCGAATCCTTGGCGTCGCGCACATAATATGTAAGGGAATGAATGTCTGCGGAGCGCTCTGCAAAGGAGGGGAACAGAAAGCCGACATCGGGCGCAGCAACGACCCAGTCCTGTACGCGGATGCCGATGCGGTTGAGGTCGGCGCGGTAGCCAAGCCCCGGCTTGGACAGATTGACCGGACAGATCGCGCACAGCAGGTAGGTAAAGACCTCCTCGGATTCATCGAGTTTGAGGTCATCGTTTGTCTTGGTGATGACATCGTATGCATCGTGGAACACGAGGATTAAATAGTTGCCCACATAGTCGTAATTTTCGATAATTCTGTCGTACAGGTGCGCTAATAATTCCGGGTTTTTGAGCCCGCTCTCGCGCAGCCCCAGCAGATACTGCTGTTTGCCGCCGGGTTCCTCCTCCTCGCTTGCAAAATGCAGCTCCAGAAGGTTGTTTCCGATGGTGCCTGAAAGCGTTTTCTTTGCGATTTCAAGGTACTTAAAAAACTCTTCATCTTCCAGATTGAGGAAGGTTTCGCTTAACTCCACAACCTTATTTTTGCTGGCGTCTACATAGCAGCCGCACATTCTGGTGATGGTGCAGTTCTCTTTCTTGAAGCGTCTTTTTAATTCTAGGATATCTTTGTTGCGTAACATATGAAATTCTCACTCCTATGCTTAGATTCTGTGGAAATTGCGGCTGTGATTTATCACCGCCGCGGAAATCGTTCATAATACACGTAGTGTATCATATTTGGATACAGGCTTCAATACGCATTTTAATATCTCCTTTTCAAAATAAATATGATGGAGTGGCGCTCTGAAACGTTTTGTGATAAGATAACAGCATAGGGCAATGGAAAGAGAGGGGTGCGATGGGACGTTTTTTAAATCAGGGAAACAGGAAGTTTGCAGAGTTTTCCCGATCAAAATATTTCGTGGACAAGACCATGCTGATCAACAAACTTTTGCAGAAGGATGCCGACGAGAAATTTGTCTGCAACAGCAGACCGCGGCGGTTTGGAAAATCTGTCACAGCCGATATGCTGGTCGCATTTTTCAGCAGAGGGACGGATTCCGGCGCGTTATTTGAGCCGTTAAAATGTGAGAAGGATGCGCTTTTTAGGGCAAGCATCAATCAGTATGATACGATATTTGTAGATATTCAGGCGCAGTTTGGTGCAGCGCAGTTTGAGCGGAAGGCTCCTGTGCCGTATATCAATGGAAAGATTGTGCGGGAGTTGCAGGAGGAGTACAGGGAGATTGAGCATCCCGCGCTAGAGGGCAGTGTCTTGGCGACGGCTTTGACCGAGCTGTATTACAGGACAGGCCGCCAGTTTGTTATTATCTTTGATGAGTGGGACTATCCGATTCGGGAATTTGATGAGGACAGCTTAGACCGGAAAGACTATCTTGAATGGCTGCGCAGTTTATTCAAAAACAGTGATGCGAAGGAATATGTGCGACTTGCGTACCTTACGGGTATCATGCCCATTGTGCGGACCAAGGGCCAGTCCGCGGTGAATAATTTTATGGAATATACGATGACAACGCCGATGGATTTAGCGCAGGATATCGGCTTCACAGAGGGGGAGGTTCATGCGCTCTGCGAGCAGTATGATGTCTCTTTTGAGGAGATGAAGGAGTGGTATAATGGGTATTATTTAAATGGCATTGCGATGTATAACCCGCTGTCGGTGGTGAGGGCGCTTTCGTGCAGGCAGTTTCAGCAGTATTGGACGACGACAGGTACTTACGGTGACATTGATGACCTGATCAGCAAAAACTTCGACGGTCTGCGTGAGGATGTGATCAAGATGCTTTCCGGGAACAGGGTGCCTGTGACGGTGGCAAACGGCAAAAACGATTTGCAGTCCTTTCAGAACAAGAGTGAAGTTTTGACAGCACTGATTCATCTGGGATATTTTGCGTATGACTCGGACACGCGCGAGGCGTATGTGCCAAACAAGGAGATACAGGAAGTATTTTATCAATATATGGAGAACAACGGGCAGGAGCACCTGTCACAGTTTATGAAGGTCTCGGAGCAGATTCTGAGTGCTGTCATGGAGGGTGATGCCGTCAGGACAGCGCAGCAGATTCAATGTGTACACAATGATTTTGTCTCCAGCATTGAATACAATGATGAAAATTCACTGGCCTGTACCATTATGATTGCGCTGATCTCCGCTTTTCGGTACTATCACAGACCAATTCGTGAATTTCCCTGCGGAAAAGGCTTTGCGGATCTTGTGTACCTGCCGCTTGCAAATCAGCCAAACCGCCCGGTGATTGTGGTCGAACTAAAGTGGGACAAGGGCGCGGCTGCGGCGATCGCGCAGATCAAGAACAGGCAGTATCCCGTGTCGCTGCGGGAGTACTCCGGTGAAATCCTGCTGGTGGGGATTGATTATGACAAAAAGACCAAACAACATACCTGCTTGATTGAGCGCTTTACAAATTTCGCTTGCCAGTGAGCATAAAAAGGGATTATGATAAAAAAAGAAGATCCGTAAATGAAAATAAATTAATATAGAAAGGACAAACCAATATGATGAAGCAGGCAGATCCAAGAAACCTGTCTATGGTCATGGACTTGTACGAGCTGACCATGGCAAACGGTTATTTCAATGACGGCGATATCGAGACGCGGGTGGCGTTTGATGTCTTTTACAGGAAAAATCCTGACAGGGGCGGATATACGATTTTTGCAGGGCTTGAACAGATCGTAGAGTACATCGAGAACCTGCATTTCTCAAAGGAGGATGTGGCGTACCTGCGCTCGCTCAATACCTTTACAGAAACCTTTTTGGAATATCTGAGTACCTTTTCGTTCCATGGGGACCTCTATGCCTTCCCGGAAGGGACGATCATGTATCCCAACGAGCCAGTCATCACGGTGATTGCGCCGCTGATTGATGCGCAGCTCGTAGAGACGGCAATTCTTGCACAGATCAACCATCAGTCGCTTGTGGCGACCAAGACCGCGCGCATTGTGAAGGCGGCGGAGGGGAAAATGGTGTCGGATTTCGGCGCGCGGCGGGCACATAATATGGACGCGGCAGTGTATGGCGCGCGCGCTTCCTACATCGGCGGAGCGGCAGGGACGGCGACGGTGCTTGCGGGGCAGATGTTTGGGATTCCCGTGAGCGGCACGATGGCGCATAGCTGGGTGATGTACTATAAAGACGAATACGAGGCGTTTAAAAATTATGCAGTCAATTATCCAGATAATACCGTGCTGCTGGTGGACACCTACGACACGATTCAGTCCGGTATTCCCAATGCCATCCGTGTGGCGCATGAGATACTCGAGCCTAAGGGAAAACGTCTCAAAGGCATTCGCATTGACAGCGGGGACTTGGCATACCAGTCGTCGAAGGTCAGGAAGATGCTGGATCAGGAAGGGCTGACAGACTGCAGGATCATTGTGTCAAACAGTCTTGACGAGCACACGATCTCGTCTTTGAATGTGCAGAAGGCGTGCATTGACGGTTACGGCGTGGGAGAGCGGCTCATCACAGGCGCTACCAGTGATTACTCCGATGACACGCTGGCGCTGCTCGGCGCGGTGTACAAGATTGCAGCGGTGGAGGAAAACGGTGTATTTACGCCGCGCATCAAGATTTCCGGCACCGTGGAGAAGATCACAAATCCCGGCCTTAAAAAAGTGTACCGCATTTATGACCAGAATGGAAAGGCAAAGGCGGATTTGATTGCCAAGGCGGACGAGGAGATCGACATGAGCGGCATGTTCCGTTTTGTGGACCCCAAGATGCCATGGCGGAATCTGAAATTTGCGAACTGCACCGCAAAACCGCTGCAGGTGAAAATATTTGAGAATGGAAAGCGTGTGTATGAGCTTCCCGCACTGGAGGAAATCAGAGCGTATGTGAGAAAGCAGCTAGACGAGGAAATCTGGGAGGAGGAGCAGCGTTTTATCAATCCGCATGAGCACTATATGGACATGACCCCCGATTATTATGAGCTCAAGATGGGGCTTTTGCACGAGAGAGGCAAGCTGGGTTAACAATCCGTTTCGGTTGGTCGATATACTATATGTCAATATTTTAACAAATGACAAAAATATTAAAAAAAGAAAGAGAGGTGTAACAGAATGCAGATGAACATGAACATGATAGACAATTACCGCAGTTTTCAGGTGCAAAAGTACAACTCTGCCGCGTTAATGCGCGGAAAAGTACAGCAGACAGCAAAGGCGCAGGACGTATTTGGCGCACAGTGCAAGGTGACGATCTCGCGCGAGGGCAGGAAAATGAGCGAGGAGGCCAAGACCGGAACAAAAGGTGTTGCGGCTGGCGTCGCAGAACGGCGGATGCTCAGAGCACAGGAGCACAAAGAGAACGAGCAGAAGGAGCACACCAGCATGCTGGAGGAGATTTCCAGTATGATGAGCGATGTCCAGAGTAGTTTTTCGGCCGGCGCAGACGAGGGAACAGCGGCAAAGAAGCAGGAAGCACTGCAGCGGCTGTTTGACTTGAAAGCACGTCAGGAGGAAGAGAACAAGCAGCAGGTGGAGAATGCGGCGGACAGTGCCGCAGCCGCCTCAAAGGGACAGGAAGAAATTGACCAGAAGAACGCGGATCTCTATATGATGCTGAAAAGCTTTGAGGAGGACGACGGCGGGGAGGGCACTGGCGAGGGCGCCGCTGACAAGCCGTCTGGCGCTGCACAGGAGGAGAAGCTTGGCAATGCCGAACAGTTCGACCAAACGGCGACGATGCTTGGCGTATCGGCTGCAAGGCGTGAGTTACAGGCAACCGCGGTGATTGATGACCTGATGAATGACGGATATGACAAGATTAAACAGTCGTATGCAATGATGCATGATGTTCAAAAAGAGCTTGCTCTCGCGCAGGAGGCGGCTGGAAAAGACCATCTCAGCGAAGAGGAGCGCCGGGAGCTGGTCTCCGGCCACTTAGCGTCCGCAACGGATATGATGAAGTCAAACTACGCGGAGATGATGAATCTGCGCACCGCCGGCATACAGGAGACGAAGGATGCGCGCGAGCTTGAGCTCAAACACATTAAGCTCACGCCACTCGACGGTGTGGACAGGGCAAGGCAGTCAATCTTAGACAGTGGTGTCGATGCCGCGCTGAACGAGGTGTCGCAGGGCACTATCGAGAAGGCGTCTGACGAGCTTGAACAGCGGGTGCAGGAGCTGATTGACAAGCGCAATGATATCACCGCCGGCACAGAGGAGAGCGAAGAGACGCAGGAAGCAGAGGAAAAAACCGACGAAATCATCATGGACAAGGACGAGGAACAAAAGTCAGAGGACGAAGCTTTGCTGGAAACCGAGTGAACAGGAATGAAGTAACTCTGCAAAAAACGTGATTTTCCAGAATTTATTGTTTAAAGATTTGACATAGTGTGCTATAATTATGAAGAATAAAAAAGATTCATCCAAAATTAGCACAAAATTACGTGTTCAGAATCCTTTGAGTTATATACTTTTAAGAAGCAGGGCACAGGGAAGAAGGAGAGGTAAAGAAATGCCAAAAAAGCCAATAATTGACAAAGAAATGTTTAAGAGAAGCGTATTGTACAATGTAAAGACACTGTACAGAAAGACGCTGGAGGAGGCGACAGATCAGCAGATATTTCAGGCAGTCGCATTTGCTGTGAAGGATGCGATTGTGGATCACTGGCTCAAGACACAGGAAGCGTATGAGGAGAAGGACCCCAAGACAGTCTACTATATGTCGATGGAGTTTCTGATGGGACGTGCGCTTGGCAACAATATGATCAATCTGATGGCATACAAGGAGTTTTCAGAGGCGCTGGAGGACCTGGGGCTTGACATCAATGTGATCGAGGATCAGGAGCCAGATGCAGCGCTTGGAAACGGCGGTCTGGGACGGCTTGCGGCATGTTTCCTGGACTCACTGGCGACGCTTGGTTACTCTGCATATGGATGTGGTATCCGCTACCGTTACGGTATGTTCAAGCAGGAGATCCGCGACGGATTCCAGCGTGAGGTGCCCGATGACTGGCTGCGGGACGGCAATCCGTTCGAGCTGCGCCGTCCAGAGTACACGAAAGTGATCAAATTTGGCGGAAACGTGGCGTGCAGGGAAGAGGACGGCAGACTGATCTGGTATCAGGAGAATTACCAGTCTGTCAAGGCGATTCCATACGATCTTCCGGTTGTCGGTTATGGTAACGGCATTGTCAACACATTGAGAATCTGGGATGCAGAGCCGATGGACTGCTTTAGTCTGGATTCCTTTGACAAGGGTGATTACCAGAAGGCAGTAGAGCAGACCAATCTTGCGAGAAATATCGTGGAGGTGCTCTATCCCAATGACAATCATATTTCTGGAAAAGAGCTTCGCTTAAAACAGCAGTATTTCTTTATCTCGGCTTCCGTGCAGACGGCAATCGAGAAATATATGTCCAAGCATGATGACATTCATAAATTCCATGAGAAAGTAACATTCCAGCTAAACGACACCCACCCGACAGTGGCGATCGCAGAGCTGATGCGTATTCTGCTGGATGACTTCCATTTAGAGTGGGACGAGGCCTGGGCGATCACGACAAAGACCTGCGCGTACACGAACCATACAATCATGGCGGAGGCGCTTGAAAAATGGCCTGTAGATTTATTCCAGAGACTGCTTCCCAGAATCTATCAGATCGTGGAGGAGATCAACCGCAGGTTCCTGATGGATATTGTCAACAGATATCCGGAACCGGCTGACAAGATCAAGAAGATGGCAATCATTGCAGATGGTCAGGTTAAGATGGCGCACATGGCAATCGTTGCCGGATACAGTGTAAACGGCGTGGCAAGACTTCACACAGAGATTCTCAAGAATCAGGAGCTCAGAGACTTTTACGAGATGTTCCCGCAGAAGTTCAACAACAAGACAAACGGCATCACACAGAGACGTTTCCTGCTTCACGGCAATCCGCTGCTCGCAGACTGGGTGACTAAGAAGGTAGGAGAGGACTGGATTGTAGATCTTCCTGTGATCGAGGGGCTGGTGAAGTATGTCGATGATCCTGTGGCACAGAAAGAGTTCATGGAGATCAAGCGCAAGAACAAGGTGCGTCTGGCAAAATATATCAAAGAGCACAACAACGTGACCGTAGACCCGGATTCCATCTTTGACGTGCAGGTCAAGAGACTGCACGAGTACAAGAGACAGCTCATGAACATTCTTCATGTGATGTATCTCTATAATGAGATCAAGAAAAATCCGAGCATGGAATTTTATCCTAGAACGTTCATCTTCGGTGCGAAGGCAGCAGCGGGCTACAAGAATGCAAAGCTTACGATCAAGCTCATCAATGCAGTGGCAGACAAGGTAAATAACGATCCTGTTGTCAAGAACCGCATCAAGGTGGTATTCATCGAGGACTACAAAGTTTCCAATGCCGAGTGGATCTTTGCCGCAGCAGATATCTCCGAGCAGATCTCGACCGCTTCGAAGGAGGCGAGCGGCACCGGCAATATGAAGTTTATGCTCAACGGTGCGCTGACACTCGGTACGATGGACGGCGCAAATGTGGAGATTGTCGAGGAAGTCGGCAATGAGAATGCATTTATCTTTGGTCTGAGTTCCGACGAGGTCATCAACTATGAGAATCACGGCGGCTACAATCCAATGGATATCTACAACAGTGATGCGGAGATTCGCAAGATTGTAGACCAGCTTGTAGACGGCACGTATGCCGATGACAGAGAACTGTTCAGAAGCCTTTACAATTCTCTTTTGAATACGCTGGATACGGACAAGGCGGACCGCTACTTTATCCTCAAGGATTTCCATGCTTATGCAGATGCGCAGAAGCGGGTGGAGAAGGCGTATACGGACAAGACCGGCTGGGCAAGGAGCGCGATGCTCAATGTCGCAAAGGTTGGCAAGTTCACTTCTGACAGAACCATTCAGCAGTATGTAGATGAAATTTGGCATCTTGACAAGGTAGAACTAGAGGGATAAAATATATCATATAAAACGCATATCTCAACAAACCGGGGTATGCGTTTTCGCATTTAGAACTTATATGTTAGGCAGATTACTCCTGCGCGGACGGGAATATGGAGATTGAAGTATGAAGAAAAGTTATCAGAAAATCATATTTTTACTCATTAGCATTGTGGCGGTCAGCACTTTGAGTGGCTGCACATCGGACAAAAAAGTCAAAAATTATCTTCAGGCGCTCTTAGATGCATCATACAAGAATGATGCAGCAATCTTTGTGGATATGAAGCTGGGGAGTGAGGAGGAGGCGCAGGAACTCTATGAGCGGGGAATTGATACCGGTGTAGGGGTGTTTTGCAGCAAACTCGGCGTGCCTGATGCGTACAGGGAATCGTTTCGTCAGGTGTATATGGACATGCTTGGAAAAGTCCGCTATACGGTAGACACCGCCGAGAAGCAAAGCGACGGCTCTTATGTAGTGACGGTGACTTATGAGAAAATGAATATTTTCAAGCCGGCGCTGGAACGCTATCAGGAAGCGGTGGCGGCGCTGGCAGCTTCGTGGCAGGATGCCGAGGAGCCGCCTGCGGAGGAAGCCCTGGCGGAGAGCGTGTACATGGAATTTAGAAACAGTATGGAGTCCGTGCTCTCAGAAGTACAGTATGACGAGGCTGCCACGATGACAGTGCGGATTGAGCTGCTGGAAAATATCTATACGCCGAACACAGAGGATATTGCGGAGCTGGAGAAGGCGCTGTTTGACGGCGAGTGAAGGGAGGAGCATTCTTGGGAAATCTGGTAAGGCTTGAGGAAATCAAGTGTCCAAGCTGCGGTGCCACACTGAAAATACAAGAGAATAATACGAAGTTTATCAAGTGTGAGTATTGCGGCAGTGAGTTTGTATTAAATATGGAGAATGAACCGAATCATACTGCGGCGCCGCCAGGACCGGACTGGGTGCAGATGCATCCTGTTGAAACTGCGCCATCAAGGGTTCCGATACTGGCGATTGTCGTGGCGGCAGCCTTTGTGATCAGTCTGGCAGGGGTAGGCGCTTTGCAGACTCGCAGGGCACTGAGGCAGGAACAGAAGCAAACAGCATATAAAAATTCCTACACGGTGCCGAGCATCACTGCGTATGAGGAGGAAGCATTTTCAGGAATGCTGGGAGAGATGGTATCCGTCGTGTTTGGCAAGGAGGCCGGCAGTGTGACGGAACAGGAGCTTGCCAAAATCCAGTGGATTGCGGACCGCAATGACACGGAGAACTGTTATCTGGGTTACAGCTTTGAAAATCCGATGGAGAATCCCGATGCAGAATTGGAATGGCTCACATTTCCCTATCGGACGAGTACAGGTTATGAAAATCTGTACAAGTTTACAGGCTTGAAGCGGCTGGATACGGTCAACCGGCTTTCGAGCTGTAATCTGGAAGGCTTGCAGTTAGAGGGGGTGACAGCCTATTTTGACTCCTTCGAGGAGGAGGCAGCAGCGCTGTCCGATCCCGGTACAATCCGTGAACTGGTGGTCAAAGGCTCGATTGAGCAGCTCGACGGAATCGAAGCGTTCTCAAATGTTGAGGTGCTCTCGCTGTATGCTGGAGAACTGGGGGACGTGGACGCACTGGCTGCCCTAAAGCAGCTCCGCTCGCTCACGCTCACCAGTGCGGACGCTATCAGTGATTTCTCTGTTCTTGCCACTGCCGGGAAGCTTGAAGAGCTGTCGATCGACTCAGAGTCCCTCAAATCGCTGGAGTTTTTGCAAAGAATGCCGCAGCTAAAGGGGCTTGGGCTCAAAGACGGGGAGTTTATTCATCTTGGCGGAATAGAGGCATTAGCGCATTTAGAGCGGCTCTCGATAGAAAACTGCGACGAACTGACGGACCTTAGCAGTGTCGCCTCACTTGTTTCGCTCAGAGAGTTGACGCTGGACAAGCCGTACAAATGTCCGGAGCCGTCACTTGAAGAGCTGGTAAATTTGCAGCGCCTGACACTCGAGGGCTTTGACACCTGTGAATTTCTTCCTAGTCTGACCAATATGGAAGAATTGGTATTACGAAGCTGTAATCTGTCATCTCCCGACCTTTCCGGGCTTACCAAACTGCGGAAGCTGACTTGCACCTCCTACGGCACAGACAGGTCTTATGATTTTATCACCGGCCTTGCGACGCTGGAGGAATTAAATCTGAGCGGCGTGGTCACGTATGAGGATGTCTCTGGTATTTTTTCGCTGCCGCAGCTCAAGAAGCTGAATATCAGCGGCATAGAATGCGAGATTAACTTTGACAAAATCACCGACAATCCTTCGCTGGAAACGCTTGAGATGGCAGGCGTCAAGCTCTACGAAAATGTACAGATTGAAGGCGGTTACGGGATTGTGAGCATAGACTGGGATGATGTGTATCTGGCTGACCACACGGACTTTGTGGCACATTTTCCGAATCTGAAAAAGCTGGACGTGGCGGATAACAAGCTTGAGAACATAGACTTTGCCGCGGCGCTTGTGAAGCTCGAGGAGATAGATCTGTCAGACAACTATGTGACAGAGCTGCATGCGCTCGCGGAGCTTCCCTCACTGCGGCAGGTAAACTGCAAGGGAAATCCAGTCAGCAATCTGCGCGTTCTGGACGAGGAGAAAGTTCATATTATCAGCCAATAAAAGCGACCGCATATGCGGTCGCTTTTATACTGCCATCATTTCGTCTATATTGGAGAGAATGCCCTTTAAGGCATTGTTGAGATCGGAGTCAATCGGAAATTTTATAAGCTCGTTCAAGATGGTCTTTGCTTTGTCCGTATCGTATGCCTCAAGCGCCTGAAAGGCTTCCTGAAGCTGCTCGCCCCATCTCTTGAAGGTCATGTGGTTGCCGTCCTGATCAATGGCATCATTTTTTAGCCCGAGAGATTTCGCATATTCATTCAGGACACTGTATGCCTCGTCAAGCTCAAGCGAGAGCTTTTTCCAGTTGGCGCGCACCACGTCATAACAGCCGGCGTATGCCTCGATTTCATGGAAAAATGCGGTATCTGTCAAGGTTACAAGACCTAGCTCGTTTGCCTTGAGACGCAGCGTGTGTGCGTTGGCGCCGTAGCGCAAAAGCGTGTCGGGCTGCATTAAGTCATACAGGGAATCTTCGTATTTATCGCTGTTTTGCAAGAAGGCTAACACCAGTTCATTGTAGCGCTCGACATTGTGCCCCAGCCGAACCATCGCATTGTCAATGTCGATGCCGTGCCGTGCAAGATAGCGCATTTTGATCTTGCTGTCTGTGAGCAGGGTGTCAGGAATCTGCCGCTGCAAGTGCTCCATGACCTGTTTTGCGTGGTAAGCCATCATGGCAATCTGCTGCTTCTGGGCGAGAATGCGCGCTTTTTTGTGGTAGTAGCCCACAGCCGCCCACAAAAAGAGTGCTGTCGGGAGAAGCCACAGCAAAGCCCACAGCGCCGCGCGCGGCAGCGCACCGAGCAGGCAGAGCAGAGCAATCAGAAGCGATACGCCCCCCATAGCCGCCAGCCATATAAGGGCAGAGCAGTCAATCAGATGTTTTAGTTCCTCAAAAATGCGGTTTTCAGTATGGTTCATATCATTATCCTTTCGCGTCGTCAGCGTATTATTTCGTATGCTTTCGTACTTTATACTCTTATAGTAACACATTTTGGCGTCTGAAAAAAGAGGGAAAGCGCATTCGGCAGAAAAAGGAAGCGGAATTAACTATTTGCCACCACGGTATTTTTGAAACTCCGGCATACTGAGGAGCCGGGACACAAACGTGAGTGTAAAAAACAGAATCATCGTATCAATTGGCAGCATAATCATATTTTTCATGACGCGCGCGGGCAGAATTGCCATGAAAGCGTTTCCGTTCATGACAGCGAGCCACAGCGTGTTGAGTCCGCAGTTTACGATTGCTTTGACCAAAAGTTCTGCAAGAAAGATGCGCCAGATTTTCACAGGCTTTTTGTACAGGATTGAGCCGTAGATTACACCAGCCACCATGACATTGAAGGTATAGCCAAAGAAGAAAGCGCCGCCGTCGGGTTTTAGCAGATATTTGAGAATATCGAGCGTGGCGCCAAAGATGGCACCGACGTAAGGACCGAACAGATATTCAACCACGCGGTTTGGCAGACCGGAGAAGCCAATGCGGATGTTGGGCGTAATAAAGATAGACGTGGTGTAATTCAGCACGACTGCCAGCGCTGCCATCAGCCCGCAAAGGACGAGGTTGTGCGTGGCTTTGAGCTCGTTGAAGCCGCCTGCGTACCGCTTGGAATAAGGTTTTGAGTAACGTTTCGTGATTTTTTGCATAAAATAAGCCTCCTTTATGCAGCGACCTGAAACTACACAAATGAGACGTAAGAATCGTAAGAAAATCTTAGCAGCCAAATATGTAGCAGCGGGATGCGAACCTCGTATCGCAAGACAAAATGACATGGCGTCTGGTCTCTTTCGTCCCTGTGACAACTCCCTGTTCACAAGGCACTGTAAGGAATGGTGCTTCAATGCTTCCTAACGCACGCGGTTCTACTCTGCATGATGAATGAAATTGATGAAACAGTGTCCAGCACACAGTTTCAAGTAACAATCGAACTATACAATATTTTAAAGAATTTGTAAAGAATTTTGGAGAAAAAATAACAAAAATCCTGAAACAGCTTGCAGAACTAATGTTTTGTATGATACAATAAAGAATATTGTAAAATAGATGGACAGACAAACTTCATGTAAAAGAATCGTGATACATTCACGAAAAAGTCTGTCAAAAGGTTCATAAAAAAGAGTTACAGATGAGGAAAAGGTTATGGAATCACAAATAATGACAGAAGTGCTCGAATTGTTGATCATTATAGCGGGGATTGTGCTGGTCGTGGTGCTGGGGGTGCTGATTTGCAAGCGCTACCGCAGATATGCGTGGACGAGGGAGCGCGACCACATGGACGGATTTGATTTTGAATATTATTGTGCCGATCTGCTCGCGGCGAACGGTTTTGTCGATGTGAAGGTCACGCGCAGCAGCGGGGACTATGGCGTGGATATCCTAGCGGAGAAGGACGGTGTGACCTACGCGATTCAGTGCAAACGCTACACTGGTCTTGTGGGCATCAAGGCGGTGCAGGAAGCCTACTCAGGCAGGGATTACTATGACAGAATGGTCGGCGCGGTGCTGACCAACCAGTATTTTACCAAATCCGCCGTGCAGGCGGCGCGCAAGCTCAAGATTCTCTTGTGGGACAGGGATTACTTGCAGTCGATGGAACAGTGAGGAGAATAAGACAATGGATACAGAGGAAACACGATTACGAAAGCGCCTTGCCGAGCTGGCGGACAAATCTTACAGCAGCGGCCAGTACTTTTTTACCAGCTTTTTGTCAGCGGCGGAGCTGGATATTTATTACCAGATGGAACGTGAGCTGTCCTATGTGCCGGTCACTGTATTTGGCGGGACGGCGGACTGCGAGCGCGTGATGCTGCGCTTTGGCAGTGCAGAGCTGTGCGGATATGAGGCGGCGTTTCCGATTCAGTGCATCGAGATTCTGCCGCTGGTTGAGAAATTTGGCGAGGAGCTGGGGCACCGGGACTATCTGGGGGCGCTGATGAACCTCGGCATCGAGCGGAGTACGCTGGGAGATCTTGTGATCAGCGGAAAACATGCCTTTTTGTTCTGTACAGAGAAGATGGCGCCCTATATCTTGGACACGCTGGACAAAGTGCGCCACACGAGCGTCAGGTGCCAGCTTGCAGCGCAGATTCCAGAGAGCACCGTCACGCGTCTGGAGAGAAAGACCGTGCAGGTCAGTGCGGTGCGGCTGGACAGCGTGATCGCAAAAGCCTACAATCTGTCGCGCAGTGACAGCGTTGCGCTGTTTCGCGCCAAAAAGGTTTTTGTGAATGGCAGGTTAAACGAGAATAACAGCGGCCAGCTCAAGCCCGGGGACAAAGTGACCGTGCGGGGATTTGGCAGGTTTTGCTATGTGGAGACTGCCGGGGAGTCGCGCAAAGGGAAGCTGAATGTTGCGCTAGACCTGTACTGTTAAGTATGCTGTCTGGACACAATCTTGTATATTTCGATAGAAAATTCGTATAAAAATATCTTTTTTAAATTACCCCATTGATTTATTCTGCATTCGTGATATGATAGCAGACAACGCACTGGAGAAAGAGGGGTAATATTATGGAAAAGAAGGCAGTGTACAGCATGACAGAGGGAAGCCCGGCAAAGCTTCTGCTCAGGTTTACGATTCCGATGCTCATCGGAAATTTATTCCAGCAGTTTTACAATATGGTCGATTCGATTGTGGTCGGCCGTTTTGTGGGTTCTAATGCGCTGGCGGCAGTGGGCGCTACAGGCTCTCTGAATTTCTTGTTTTTTGCGATGAGTTTTGGCATTGCGGCAGGCGTGGGCGTTGTGGTTTCACAGTACTTTGGCGCGGAGCGGATGGATATGGTCGAGAAGAGTATTATAAACGGCATGTATCTGCTGGCGGCGGTCTCGGCCCTCATGGGGATAGTCGGGATTGCCTCGGCGCGGTGGGTGCTGGCGGCGCTCGACACGCCGGAGATTATTCTGGAGGACGCAGTGACGTACATGCGCGTATCCTGCGCGGGTATTCTGGCAATTGCGGCGTACAATGGCGTCGCGTCCGTGCTGCGTGCGCTTGGGGACTCCAAGACGCCGCTCTATTTTATGGTGGTGGCTTGCTTTATCAACATTGGACTGGATTTGCTGTTTGTCATTGGATTTCAGTGGTCTGTGTTCGGCGTGGCGCTTGCGACGGTAATCGCACAGATGGCCGCGGCAATTGGGGCGTTTGCATACGCACTGTACAAGATTCCGTACTTTCATATTAAAAAGGAGAACCGTCCGATTCGCCGGGATATCATCTCGCGGTGCTTTACGCTGGGACTGCCCATCGCGCTGCAAAATGCGTTGATTGCCTTTTCATGTATTTTCCTGCAGAAGGTGGTCAACGGTTTTGGCGAGAGCGTGGTTGCGGCAAATACAGCGCTTGGGCGGATTGAGCAGCTTGTACAGCAGCCTTACAACTCACTGGGGGCAGCGATTACCACATATACCGGCCAGAATATCGGTGCAGGCAAGATTGATAGGGTAAAGCAGGGCTACAGGGCGGCATTTTGGAGTGTGGTGGTCTTTAGCATCATTATGTTCGTTCCGTGCCAGCTGTTTGGCGAACAGATTGTGGGCGTCTTTGTGACAGAGCCGGAGGTGGTGGCAATCGGTGCCAAGGGGCTGTCCATCACGAGCTTTTTCTACTTTTTCTTGGGGATGATCTATGTGGCAAGGAGTGTGCTCAACGGAGCCGGCGATGCCGCGTTTGCCATGATTAATGGTCTGATGGAGGTAGCGGGGCGCGTGGGATTTGCTGTGCCGCTCACCAAAATACCGTTGATTGGCGTGTGGGGAATCTTTTTCACGACAGGCTTTACATGGGCGCTGACGGGGATTGTCAGCATGGTGCGTTACCATAAAGGAAAGTGGGAATTTAAAGGAATCTCATAAGAAGCTCATAAGTCTTTACTTCTATGCGAAATGCGTGTACAATGATAACGGATGAACAGAAAGGATTATAATGAATATGTATATAGTAGTGCGCAGAAGGCTTTTTGTCTGTGCGGCGCTGATGCTTGGTCTCCTCCTTTGTTCATGCGGAAGTTTTCAGAACACGCAGCACTCCAAAATGGGAAATGGGACAGAGGCACAAGCCGCAGACAAGGCACAGGAAACTGGGCAGACAGAAGGATATGGGACGCTGCTCGCCTCGCAGGGGATTGCGCTTCCGGTGAGCGTGCCGAACGTTTATGTCGATGTGACGGGATATGTCACAGGCAGGGAGAAAAAGGTATTTTTTGCGGGGGACAGGCATGGCAGGGTGTTTGAGGTGGTGGACAGTCAGCAGCATGAGGTCGTCTACACAGGGCGGATTTTGAGCGGCCAGCAGGATCCGATCAGCGGGAAAATGCTGAGCACAGGAGATTTCACCTCGCTGGACGAACCGGGGATGTACTATATCAGAACAGCTGTTGGAGGACAGTCCTATCCGTTTGCAATCGCGGCAGATACGTATGAAAAAATGTTCTTGAATTTATTGCGGAATGTCTCCGGTGCAGAGATGCAGGAGAGCCCGGCGGGCGTCTGCGATGTGAGTTTTGGAATGCAGGCCGTGATGTATGCGTTGCAGTGGAACGGTACTTTATTTGAGGCGGCATACGAGCAGCTTGACAAGAGTGAACAGGACAGGCAGCTTGTCACGCAGCTTCTTTATATGGGAAAGTGGCTGTGTGCGAAACAGCAGGAAAACGGCAGTTTGTATGACGACTATGAGGCAACGGCAGCGTTCTGCGGTATTATGGCGATGAGCCGTGATATGTTTGGACGGTATGAGGCGCATGTGGGTGAGGAGTACCAGAAGGCAGTGACGGCGGCGTGGGCGTGGCTCGAGCAGCAGCCGTGCACTACAAAGAGTGCGCAAAGCGCGCGGTTTTATGCGGCGGTGCAGCTTTTCCGCTCAGAGGGCGGCGAGACGTACCAGACGATTGCGGAGACCTTTTTGCAGGAAAAGAAAGAGGACTACACCAGCGAGCGCTTTGTTTTTTATGGCGTGCTGGCGTACATCAGTGCGGAGAAGAAAACGGACAGGGATTTATGTACTTATATGATGCAGGACATTGTGGATAAGGTGAAAGCAGACTGCGAGGAAATCGAGAAGGATTATTTGTTTGGCGTCGGCACGAGGTCAGCGGAGGAAAATATGTCGCATATGCTCTATCTGAGCTTTATCAATTATCTGACGCCCAGCAAGGAATATACCGCCATTATTGAGAATACCATACAATATATGGGTGGGCTGAATGAGCAGGGCATCTGTTATGTGGGCGCGGACGGTGTTTGGAGTGACACAGAATCCATACAGGGACATCCGTTTGAGTGGCGTGGTATTTTGCTCTTGGGCATGAGTGATATGCTTGGCAATTTTAGTGAGGTTTAGGAAAGGTATGGTCATAAAATATGAAAATAGTAGTTTTGGCAGGCGGTATCAGTACGGAGCGTGATGTGTCGCTCGTCACAGGCTCCATGATCTATAAGGCGCTCAGAAAAAAAGGACATAACCCGGTTCTGCTCGATTTGTATCTTGGCTGTGAGGACGCCGCCGCGGATATCTTTGCGCTGGAAAAAGACTGGAGTGAGAATTTTGGCGCGATTTCTGAGCAAAATCCCGACATCAGTGCGGTGAAGGCACTCAGAAAGGACAATCCGGCGTGTGTGGTCGGACCGAATGTGATTGAAATCTGTTCGCAGGCGGATATTGTCTTTCTGGCGCTTCATGGACAGAATGGTGAAGACGGCAAGATTCAGGCAATGTTTGACCTGCTGGACATCAAGTACACCGGAACGGATTACCTGTCAAGTGCGCTTGCCATGGATAAGGCGATATCCAAAGAGCTTTTTCGCAAATACAAGATTCCGACACCCAAGGGAATCACGGTCTGCCGCAAGGAACAGCAGATTATCGAGGCGTGGAATATCTTCCCGTGCATTGCCAAGGTGAACTGCGGCGGCTCTAGCGTAGGGGTCTATAAGGCGGAGGACAGACAGCAGCTTGACGCGGCACTTGAGAAGGCGTTTGGCTTTGAGGACAGGGTGATTATCGAGCAGTACATCGAGGGGCGCGAGTTCTCGATTGGCGTGATTGACGGCGAGGCACTGCCAGTGATTGAGATTGCGCCCAAAGTGGGCTTCTATGATTACAAGAATAAATATCAGGCGGGAACGACAGTGGAGACTTGCCCGGCGGAGCTGGATAACAATGTGGCAAGGGCGATGCAGTCCTGCGCGGAGGCGGTCTATCGGGCACTGCGGCTGAAAACCTATGCGCGCATGGATTTTCGCATGGACCACGCGTCGCAGTTTTACTGTCTGGAGGCAAACACGCTGCCGGGCATGACGCCGACCTCCCTGCTTCCGCAGGAGGCTTGGGCAGTGGGCATGAGCTTTGAGGATTTGTGCCAGCGCATTCTTGACAGTTCGATGGAAAAGTATGGGAAATCGGAGGCGTTGGCATGAAAAATATGACGTTAAAAAATATTGCGCAGGCAGTCGGCGGGACACTTCACACGGAGATGATGCCAGCGGGGATTTCGGCGGACCATACAGAGGCGCAGTGTGTCGTGCACGATTCGCGGCAGGCAGTGCGGGGCGGTATCTTTATCGCAACGCGCGGCGAGCAGGTAGACGGGCACAGTTTTATCGGCGACGTGTTTGCCGCAGGTGCGATTGGCGTGATCTGTGAGGAGGCGCCTGCGCAGCCTGAGGGGGCATACATTGTTGTGGAGAACAGCTTTCAGGCGCTCAAGGACCTTGCAGAGTATTACAGAAGCCAGCTGGATATCAAGGTGGTGGGCATTACAGGCAGTGTTGGCAAGACCAGCACCAAGGAGTTTGTCGCGAGTGTGCTGTCACAAAAGTACTGTGTGCTGAAAACGGAGAAAAATTATAACAACGAAGTCGGGCTTCCGCTCACGGTTCTGCAAATCCGCGAGGACTGTGAGGTTGCAGTGCTTGAGATGGGAATTAGCGATTTTGGCGAGATGCACCGTCTCAGCAAGATTGCAAAACCAGATGTGTGCCTGATTACGAATATCGGGCAGTGCCATCTGGAAAATCTTGGCACGCGCGACGGGATTTTAAAGGCAAAGACAGAGATCTTTGACTTTATGCAGGAGGGCGGTCAAATCTGCCTGAATGGAGACGATGACAAACTTGTTACGATTCGGGAGGTTCAGGGGAGTGTTCCTGTATTTTTTGGCGGCGGGAGCAACAATGCAGTCTATGCGGACAATTATGAGAACCGGGGGCTGATTGGCAGCAGGGCACGGATTCATATGAAAGATTTCGCAGGGCATGACGCGTGCAGTTTTGAGGTGGAAATTCCGCTTCCGGGTGAACACATGCTCTACAATGCACTCGCTGCCACGGCGGCAGGTATGCTTTTTGGGCTGACGGCTGAGGAGATTCAGACGGGAATCCGCGAGGTGAAGGCGGTGGACGGCAGAAGCCACGTGATTCACACAGAGCGGTTGACGCTGATTGACGACTGTTATAACGCAAATCCTGTCTCTGTGAAGGCAGCGCTGGATTTGCTTCATATGACAGAACTTTCACACGTTTTGGATATCTCAGAGGACACCGCCCATAAGAATCAAACCATGCGCAAGGTCGCAGTTCTGGGCGATATGTTTGAGCTTGGCACACAGGAAAATGCACTGCACCGCGAGGTCGGTGTCTATGCGGCGCAGAAACAGATTGACGTGCTGGTTTGTGTCGGGAAATTATGCAAACATATGTATGACGGCGCGATGGAAATGCATTCGGATACGCACTGTTATTATTTTGAGGAGAAGGAAGCGTTCGAGACGCAGATGGATACCATTATCCAAGACGGTGATCTTGTGCTTGTCAAGGCATCTCATGGAATGCACTTTGAGGAGCTGATCAAAATACTGGGTGCTCAAAAGTAAATTAAGTATATTGTAGATGTTGGAGAAGAAATGGCTGCCGATTCTTGGCAGCCATTTCTTTTTGTGCACACGGGCGTTTAAAGGTAAATTGTCAGCAGGAGCCTAGTATTCTCCCTACTTGACTACCGCGTCCTTATTTTTGTTGTACGTCTCCAGTATGATGTTCTGCACATAGGGCGCAAGTTTTTTCTGCTGGTCTTTGGGTAATTCTTTGATGTAGATGGGTTTTCCGTACTCTATGATAACGTGTGCTTTTTTAATCCATGGAAGCTGATTCTCAAAGACTGCGGCGCTGTTGTTGATGGTCATGGGAACAATCGGGCAGTCCGCCTTGGACGCAATCTTGAAGCTGCCTTCGTGAAAGGGGAGCAGCGTATCTTCTTCTTTGTTGCGGGTTCCCTCAGGAAAAATGCAGATAGAAGTGCCGTTTTTCATCAAGTCGATGGCGGCAAGAATGGTCTGCATTCCAGCCTTGATGTTCTCACGGTCGAGAAACAGACAGTGGAGATTGCGCATCCAGATATTGAGCAGGGGCACCTTTTCCATACTCTTCTTTGCGATATAGCCTGTGGGGCGCGGAACACGGGGGTAGGTGAGAACAATGTCAAAATAACTCCTGTGATTTCCAATATAGAGCACTGGCGTGTCCGACGGAATATTTTCTTCGCCGATATAGTCTACCTTCACGCCGGCAAGAAAACGCACGCAGCGGAATGCCCAGTTTACGATTGCCAGACTGGAACGGCTCTTGGCATCGGGGTTCGACTTACCGAGCAGCCACTCCACCAGCATGACCGGGATGCTCAGAATTAGAAATAGGATGAGAAAGACTGCCACAAGTATCAATCGTATCATAAAACTACCATACCTTTCCGGGGGGCATTGAAACGGGATGCCCAGCATATTTATTATTGTTTTTTATAGAGTCCTATCTATTTTATCTATTCTTGCAGTGAAAATCAAGCATAAAAAAGTATATCTTTGCCAATTCAGGCATAATTATAGATAGAACCATGATATGATATAGGAGGCAGTATGGATAAATTCGTAAAAATAGCAAGAAGGTTTGCGGTAGTAATAACAAGTGTTATGATGATGTTGTGTCTTTCGGGCTGCGGGGGTGAGACGACGGAGGAGGATAAACTCAAAGATATTGAGTTTACGGTGGTCGGGGAGGACCAGCAGCCAGACTCACTCAAGGAGATTATTGCGGAGAAATCAGCAGAGCCATTCCAGATCAGCTACACGCTGGGCGAAGAGCTCTACATTGCAGTCGGATACGGCGAGCAGCCAAGCGGCGGCTATAGCATCAGCGTCAATGCGTTCTTCGAGACGGAGGAAGCGCTGGTATTTGACACGACCCTTATCGGCCCCGGGAAGGCAGAAAATGTGACCAACACACCGACCCGCCCGTACATTGTGGTAAAGACTGAGAATATTGAGGATAAGGCGATAGAATTTAAGTGATAACTGTGATACAATAATGCTGGCACAATTGTTAAGCAGACACGCACTTCCAGTTAGAAATGGAAGCAAAGGAAAGCGGAGCGCGCTGACTGGATAGCGCAGCAGGATACATAGTATAAAATAACAGTTGATTTTATACTGAGAAAACGACAGCAGAATATCTGCGGAAATGTGAGGGAAGAATGATGATAGTGATAAAAAACGGTATGGTGACAGACCCGTCAAACGGGATACAAAAACAGGCAGCAGTCATCATAAAAGACGGGAAAATAAATAAAATAACAGATGATGCAGATGAAATCAAACAAATAACATCAGATATAATAACGGAAAACAATAACGAGCATCATGTTATTGATGCAGCAGGCTGTATCGTGGCACCCGGGCTTGTGGATGTGCATGTGCATTTCCGCGATCCGGGCTTCACATACAAGGAGGATATCGAGACAGGTGCCAAGGCAGCGCTCAAGGGCGGCTTTACCAGTGTGGTACTGATGGCAAACACCAAGCCCGCTGTTGATAACACAGATACGCTAACCTATGTTATTGAAAAGGGGAAAAAGACAAACTTGAAAGTATATACCTGCGCGACAGTGACAAAAGGAATGGCAGGGAAGGAACTGACTGATATGAGCGCGCTTCTGGAGAAGGGCGCCGTGGGCTTTACCGATGATGGGATTCCGCTCATGGACGCAGCACTGCTGGAGCGTGCCATGCAGACCGTATCAGCGCTCGACGTGCCAATCAGCCTTCATGAAGAGAATCCTGCACTGATCACAAACAATGGCGTGAACCGCGGCAGGGCGTCAGAATCCGTTGGCATTGGCGGTTCGCCGCGGGAGGCGGAGATTTCACTGATTGAGCGTGATTTGGAGATTGCATTAAAAACGGGTGCTATATTAAATATCCAGCACATCAGCACGAAAGAGGGCGTGGCACTGGTCAGGCAGGCGAAGCAAAAGGCGGCAGAATTGGGAAGAAATAATATCCATGCGGAGGCGACGCCGCACCATTTCAGTCTCACGGAGGAGGCAGTCCTTCAGCATGGAACACTTGCCAAGATGAATCCGCCGTTGCGCGAGGAGGCAGACAGACAGGCGATCATTAAGGGCTTGAGAGACGGCACGATTGATATCATTGCGACAGACCATGCACCGCACAGTGAGGAGGAAAAGAAACGGCCGATCACAGAAGCGCCAAGCGGCATTATCGGGCTGGAGACAGCGCTGCCGCTCGGCATCACAAATCTTGTGGATACAGGACAGCTCTCCATGGAGACATTGATTGACAGAATGTCAGCGGCTCCGGCGCGTATGTACAAGCTTGCGGCGGGAACCTTGTCGGCGGGCGCCGCTGCAGATCTCGTGATCTTTGATGCCAGCGCGTCACAGACAGTCGGTGCGTTTGCGTCAAAATCTTCCAATTCGCCCTTTGTGGGGCAGACACTCAAAGGCGTCGTGAGGTATACGCTTGTAGATGGGAAGATTGTGTATCGGAAGGAAAAATAAAGAAAACCAGAGCAAACGCTCTGGTTTTCTTTTTCATATATGATATGTATTAGTCTGAAGGAAGCTGGAACTTGCTGATCAGGGAATCCAGCGTCATTGCCTGTGCGGACAGCTCTTCGCTTGTAGCAGAAGCCTCCTGTGCTGTCGCGGAGTTCGACTGGACGACCTCGGAGATCTGGCTGACACCCAGCTCGGTCTGCTTCATCGCCTCAGCCTGCTCAGAAGCGGTCTCGCTGATCGCTTTGGAGGAAGCTGCGATGAGCTCGATACCTTCTACCACACGGTCAATCGAAGCATTCACGACATCTGCGGTCTTGCTTCCGTCTGCGATCGCGCTCAGGGAAGTTTCGATTAAAGTTCTGGTTTCAGCTGCGGAGTTTGCACTCTGCTCCGCTAACTGACGAATCTGGTCGGCAACGACTGCAAAGCCTTTTCCAGCTTCGCCGGCTCTTGCCGCCTCGATCGAAGCATTCAGGGAGAGCAGATTTGTCTGAGATGCAATGTCCTCAATCTCGGAAATAATGTTTCCAACCTGCTGTGAGGCATCGTTGATGCGGGACATTGCCTCCATCATGGCTTTCATTTCTCTGTGGCTGCGCTCTGCCTCGTCAGCGTAGGTCCGTGCCTGATTGTAGGAATCTCCTGCATTGTTTGCGGTAGCACGGATATCGTCTGTGATGGTGGTGATGGTTGCCTGCATTTCTTCTACAGCGCCCGCCTGATCTGTAGCGCCTTCCGCAAGGCTCTGGGAAGCGTCAGCTAAGTTGCTTGCGCCTGCGGCTACCTGGTTGGATGCTTCGGTGACGGACAGGATTGTTTCTGCCATCTGTCTCTTTAACTGTCTCATTGCGGTGAGAATCGCCTCAAACTCTCCCATATATTTCGATCTGTCTTTGCTGACGACTGCGAAGTTGGCATTTGCCATCTGGTCTAGCACTTCTGCGACATCATGGATGATAAACTGGAGTGATGCGGCCATATTGACCGTGACGTCAACCATCTCTGCAAGCTCGTCCTTCGTCTCAACAGTCGGGAAGGGCGATGAGAGGTCTCCTTTTGCAAAGATATCCAGACGCGCCTTGATCTGGTCGATTGGACCCGCAATGCTGTTTGCAATCGACTTTCCAAGAGAGATTGCAAAAATGATGGAGGCCGTGATAACGATGATAATAAGCACTGTGAGCGCAATGATGATTATGGCAAGGGTGTTGGATACTTCCTGTCCTTTATCCACCTTGATTTCCATAATCTGTGTCAGATCGTTATAGATCTCCTCATATATGGGAACGAGCTCTCCCAATGCCATATCCTGCGCGATCTTGCACTTTTCACGGTCCGTGGTGGCGCCGAGGCTGACAATCTCTTCTTCTAATTCCCAGTAATCCTCTAGTTCAGCTTTGATCTCATTGTATAATTGCTTGTTTTCCTCTGTAACCATGCTGGATTCAAGCGCATTAAATTCTTTTATGAACGAATCTTTGTACTCCACGCGGTCCTCGAGCAGCTTGTCGATGGCAGACTGTTCATCGTAGCCGATAATGCCGCGCATCGCGGAACGGGTGTCAGCGAACTGAGCCATTGCCCTGCCGATATCGCCCTGTGAAAAACCATAATTTGTGAGTACAGACGCGTACAGGCGCGACATGACGATCATTGTGATCAGTATGACGGCTGACACCGCAGTCAAAATACACGCGATAGTGACAAACGCGCGAATCAGCCGGTCTCGGATTTGTAGGTTGTTCAGTTTTTTAAGCATAATATTCGATCTCCTTATAATATTGATATGAACGATATCTTCTTATTTTTCCGGGCAACGCAGACTGCATTAAACTGTTCAGTACGCCTAAGTGGGCAGACAGGAATCAACATGCTGATTGCGTGATAGATTTATGTAAAATATGAGTGCATTGTTGCAGGTATACAGCAAAATATATAGGAAAGTACTAAATAGTTATAGAAGTATAAAAATTTGGTGCTCAGGACAAATAAAAATATATGACTAAATTATACATCTTTTTATCTATTTTGTCCAATGATTTTCCCTGTTAAAATCGCCATAATTATCATTTGTTTTCTTGTGCAAAGATTTTATTCTACGATTTCGAGCAATTTGCCAGTGATGTCCGCCATATTCGAAGAAACCTGTTTGGTATCCTGGGAGATGCGCACATTTTCGTCCACAACGCTGGAGATACGCTCAATCTGTCGCACGGCATCGGAGACAATGTCCACATTTTGATGAACCATATTGGCGATCTCCGCGATATTCTGGTCCGCCTGTTTGATATTGTCCACGACATTGCCAAACGCCTCGACGGTCTGGTCAGTGATCGCGCGCCCGTCCTCCACGGCGTTGATGGAGTTCATGATGAGTTCGTTGGTTTCTTTTGCCGCCTGTGCGCTTCTTGCGGCGAGCTCGCCGACCTGCGTGGCAACCACGGCGAAGCCTTTGCCCAGATCGCCGGCTCTTGCCGCTTCGATGGAGGCATTGAGAGAGAGCATGTTGGTCTGCTGTGCGATGGAATTAATCTCGCCGATAATCTTTTCGATTGCCATGGACATATCGCTGATCTTCTGCATAGATTCTTTTAAGAGCGCCATGCGGGACTGGGTCTGTATAATCTGTTCTGCGGTGTTGCTGGTGGCGGCAGTGATTGTGGCAGTCGCGCTCACGCTGCTGTTGAGCTCTGCGGTGAGCTGGTTCATAATCTGCTTGAGGTCTGCAACTGCCCGTTCCTGCTCGCCGGTGCCGTGAAAGATACTGTCGGCGTTTGTGAGCGTTTCACCGGATACTTGGTTTAGATTCTGGCAGGCATTTTGGATATTATGAATCAAGAGCTGGTTGTGCTCCATATCCTGTTTTTGCTGTTCGATGAGATTTTCGTTGTCGCGCATACTCTGACAGATGCTCTCGACCATTTTGTTGATGCTGTCAGAGAGCATGGTAAATTCCGGGTTGCCGCGCTCGTCAATGGTGATGTGAAAGTTTCCGCCGGCAATCTCGCGCATGTCATGGGAAATGCGGTTGATGCCCTGCACGATTTTGTCATCCACCATGCGGTTGATCATAAAAAGCAGTGCACTGAAAATGATAAGCATACTCAGGGATACCACGAGGGTCTGGCTGGTGCGTCCGGCATAGTATTCGCTGGAGGGCATGAAGGTTCCGATAATCTGATTTTGGTATTCCTCTGCCATGTAGTAGCCGCGCACACCGTCTATGACGGCTTTCCCCTTTCCTGTGAATGCTGATGGGAAGCCGGCGTCTGTGGCGGGAGTGCCGATCAGAGACTGGTTTTTATGAGCCAGAATCAGTCCGCTTGCGGCGTCTATGGCATAGATATATCCCTTTTCGCCGTAGTCGATATCCTTGAGCACAACGGAGATCTCAGTGCCCATCAGCATTTTTTCCAGCACTTCCGGCTGCACGCCGACTTGCACAAGTCCTTTGGCATCTGTCCTTGCCACACCGATATACTGCATCACGATTCCCTCTGCGACATTTATTTGAGGCTCCTGCACAAGTTCGATGGAAGGGTCCTTCACGATGACCATAAAAGCGTTAGACTGGTCGCCGCTCTTCATGTCAAAGCCGACGTAGGAATCAATGGTGCTGCTGGTGATGATGCCGTCCTCGTCAATAATGTGCAGCTCATTGACCATCAGACGTTCCTTGATCGTATTGAGCTTCTCCTTGCTGTCCGCAATGGACGGGTCCACGGCAAGCATGTCCGCGAAGGCTCTCGTTTTGGCGAGACTGTCCTGACTGAGATTGTCTGTGAGCTGTGCGATGGTCTCCTCATTGTCTGCGAGCTTTTCCTTGACATCTGTGAGCTTGGCTTGACTCGAGGATGCATTGGTGGACTGGCTGACGATGGTCTGCAGAACAAAGATGGCTGTGATCGTGATCAGCAGCGCTACGAGCATGTAGGTAAACAGCCGATTGGTAAATATTTTTTTCATAGTATTGAAGTACCTTCCTTCCTTGGTGTGATAATATAGGTTCTAGTTTATGGCAGATATTGACATTATTATATCTTTTTCTACGTGTATCATCAAGGGTTTTGACAATCGTTGTGAATGTTTTATAATAAAAATGACACATCTTCGCAAAGACGTGTCATTTTGTGTCGTTATTTCATGTTATTTTTTCTTGATATTCTTTTTGACAGTGCCGGTGAAATCTTTGTTCAAACCAGTGATTGTCACCTGAATGGTGTTCTTTTTCTCTTCACCGTAGGTTAGTTTGTAATCCACGCCCTCCACGAGCGTTTTCTTGTTGTGCGTTAAAGTAATACCTTTTGAGATGGTGCCCTTTACGGAAGCTTTTGAAATCTTCTGGGATTTGATTTCAAATTCAATGCTCGCAGGAGCAGAGCCTGCATAATTTCCGATGCCTGTGACAGTGACCGTTGCCTTTCCTGCATGGACATTGTTCAGGTACTTCACGGTATAGTCTGTGTTAGCCTTGAGTTTTTTGGTGCCAGCCTTTACAGTGACTGCCGGTTTTAACGGTTTTCCGGTGTAGGTTTTAGCTGGTATGTCCTTGGCGAACTCCAGTTTTGTACCAGATGGCGTGATTGTAAAGGTCTTGACCACCTTTCCTTTGTATTGTCCTTTGCCGGTGACAATGACAAGCGCCGTATTTGTGCCCGCTTTGGTATTATTTTTATATTGTACTTTATAGTGTTTATTTTTTACAAGTTTTTCGCCGTTTCGTGTAACAATGGGTTCAATGTCTTTGACAGCCTTTCCGGTATAGGGTGCCTCTTCTTTTGATAATTGAACGTTTTCAGGATTGATAATCTTGTCGGCATCGGCAGTATAGAGGGTGATTGTGGCTTTGGCGGTTTCCGAATAACAACTGTTCTCAGCGGCGGTTATGATGACGGTGGCAGAGGTTTTGTTTTTAACAGTGATGGGGGAGATGGTATAGTCCTTCTCATCGATCTTCTTCATACCGTCATAGATGCTGATTGGAGGTGTTTGTGTGTTGACTGCACTGGCTGCCATGCCTCCTGTAACAATGTTTAATTTTTTGATCGGCTTTTTATTGATAATATAATCTTTTTGGATTTCGCCATTGTAAATGCCGTTTCCGCGCACTATGACTGTCGCGCTTCCAGCGGTATCCGCGTTCTCGTAGGAGACTCTGTAGTCTGTGCCCTCTGTGAGTGTGATTTTCTTATTCCCATTCGGGATTGTAACTTTGACAGTGGGTCTGTAGGGCTTGTTGGCGTCATAAGTTGCCGACTTGATGTCTGCAATCGCGGCTCCTAACTCTTTTAAGTCTTTTCTATGATCGTTAGGATAATATGTATCGTCCTTGTTGGCATCGTCATCAGGTTTCTCATCAGGTTTCTGATCTGGATCAGAAGTTTGAGTCCATTTCGCATACAGGGTGATATCTGACATAACCTTATCTGTCTCAAAGTTCCAAGCGGTACTGCATGCAGCTTCCCGGTACCAGCCTGCGAACAGATAGCCCTCTGCGGCTGGGTCTGCGGGCTTTTGGATTAGCGCGCCAGATTTGATTCCAGTGTAGGGCTGCGGCGCGGTGCCGTGTCCCTGTGTGTCAAAGGTGACTGTAAATTCTGTGGCAAGATTCCACTTGGCATAGAGTGTCAGGTTTCCGGTTCTGCCCTTCTCTATCTGTGTGATGGACTGTGTAAAAGCGGCGTCGAGATACCAGCCGTTAAAGGTATAGCCTTCTCTGGTGGGTGCCTTTAAAACAATGGTTGCTGTATCGGCGGTATATGTTGCCGGATTGTCGGCATGGTTGGTGCCGCCGTTTAACTCGTAAGTGATGGTGTAGGTTTCTGCTGGGTCTGGTTCCTCGGGCATGTTGCTTTTCCATTTTGCGTAGAGTGTCAGATTGCCGTGGCTTCCTTTTTCAATCTGCTTAATGGGATACGTCAGCGCTGCATCGAGATACCAGCCCATAAAACTGTCACCCGCCTTGGAAGGGGCTTTTAAAGTGATGGTCTCTGTTGCAAATGTGTACGTCTTAGGGTTGTCGGCATGATTGGTGCCGCCGTTTAACTCGTAAGTGATTGTATAGGTCTCGGATGGGGAAGGTCCCTCCGCAGCGCTGCAATAGCGGTCAATGTTTGTCTTGATCGCATTGGCACTGCTTTGACCAAATGTAATGTGCTGGTACTTGTTGTTGGCATCAATATAGCAGATAATGATCGTCGAAAAATTATTAATGCCAGACCGGTCAACATAATCATTCGCATATCTTGTATGTGTAACTTGATACTGATCAAATGCAAATGTGATAGCGTCACTGCCGTAAGTATCTTTGAAGGCTTGAACCTCTGCTAAAGATGCCCCTGTAGTTTCAGCGGCGATGATGTCTACGTTAGGAAGTCCATTTGTCGCAATATCCTTTATTGTCTGTCTGCTCATGCCACAATTGCGGCTAAAGAAAATGATCAGTTTGGGTTTGCCTTGCGCTTCACTTAGTACCTCGTCGCCATTCAGGGCAATAAAATCATAATAGAAGTTATCGCAATTCAATCCGTCTGCCGCAATGGGGTTCCACTTTGCATACAGGGTGATATTGCTGGCAACACTGCTGTCAAGCTGGGAAATCTTGAGCTTAAAGGCGGCATCGAGATACCAGCCCGCAAAGGTATATCCGTCCTTGGTTGGGTCCTCTAATTTAATAATGCCAGAAGTCTCTTTAAATTTAACTGGATTGTCAGGATGGTTGGTGCCGCCGTCCAGAACATAGGTTACAGTATACTGTCCAACAACGGGGCCGCCGCAGTAGTAATTAAGCTTTGCTTCAATTTGGGCGGCATTTTGCACACCCTGTGTGGCGTGCTGTAGATTATTGCTGCCATCAATGTAAAAGATAACTGGAAGTGCTACATTCAAGCTGTTGCCCTCGGTGATTCCAGCCGCCTGTGCATAGCGAAACAGGTTCATATTGTTATTGCCTGATGTATCATATAAAAACGTCAGGGTATCACTTCCGTAGGTGTTCTTAAAGGAGGCAACTGCGTCTTTGCTGGCCCCGTCTATCTCAGCGGCATAGATGTCAACATTGGGGAATTTGTATTCGGAAATTGCCTTGATCGTGCGCTGGCTGTTTCCGCAAGTAGTTCGGAAAAAGATCAAGAGCTTGGGTTTTCCCGCCGCCGCAGAGCTTACGGTCTCATCATGAAGCGTCGTGAAGCTGACTTCTGGATTTTCTTTGTTTAAGCCCGGTTCAAAAGAGCCGTTGTCGATGTATGAGGAGTCTGACATAGGGTACTGCGCATGAAATTCATCAGTATTATATTTCTCACTTCGAACATGGTCGCCAAACTCCGCTTCGCTTACTAGGAAGTAGAGGTGCAAAGTGCCGGATTTCTGGCTATCCCATGTACAGTCAACATTGTAGTATTTTCCAGCCGCCCTAGCATTGTCACTGATTTTGACAATGTTCCATGCATGGGCGCCACCGTTTCCTTTTCCGGTAATAATTCTCACAGGGAGCCCGGCTTCTTTGCATAAGCGGTAGAATGAAATCGCATATCCCTGACAGACGGCTGAGCCGGTGCACAGGGCATCGTACGCAGAGTATTTGGAATATGTATCATCATAGGTTACATTGTCACAGATATAATCGTGGATTGCCTTGGCTTTCTGGTAATCTGATTTGCCGGACAATGCCAGCTTCCCCATAATTTCGGCTACTTTTTCGGTCAACTGCTGTTCTTCTTCTGCGGTTGTAAAGTAAAAAACTGTGTAGGTGAAGGTAGCTGTACCAGAACTGCTGGCCATGCTGGCTTGGTACTTCAAATATCCTGCCGCAAGAGCGTCACCTGCCTGCCCCGAGCAAGCTTCTGTATGCTCGAGGGCCTTATTAAAAACAGCACTGGGAGCATTCTGCAAACCGCCGTTTGCATTCACTACGGTCATCGGAATCTGAATAGCAATGGTGGTTTCGCGGGCGACCATCTGGTCACGCAGATATGCCGCGGCATCTTCAAGATTTTGGAACGATGAAGCTCTTGTTGTACCATTGGAGAACAAATGAACGTTTTGTTCTGACTCGAACTTCATTGTAAGTTCATCAAGGTCTATGATTTCCTCATAGAGTGGATTGATTACAAGGATAGAGGCTTCTTCTGGGCGCTCTAAGGTTTGCTGTTCTTCTGTGGTTTGTTCTGCTGTCTCATCCTCTGTCAAGGTTTCAGTCTCTTGCTGTGATGTGGTTTCTTCTGCCTCTTCTGTTTCTACAGTATTTTCTGTAGCTTCGGTATTAATATCTTCTGTATCTACAGTTTCAGTATTAACAGTTTCGGTATTAACAGTTGTTTCATCAGCTTGTGATGTTTCTTCATCAGCGTCCTTGCTAGTTTCAGTAATCTGTTCTTCTGAGCCTCCTTCACTTTCTGCTGTTTCTGAGCGTACAGTTTCTGAGGGTGTTTCCGTCTGGTTTTCGCCTTCTAATGTGATGCCGTCGTTCGTGGTCTCCTGTGTGACGTATTCTTCCGCTGCATAGACTTGCGGAGTTGGTATGCCTGTCACGACCAGCATGCCGGATACTACGAGACTTAGAAGCCTTCTGGATAACGTTTTCTTCATCGTCTAATTCCTCCATTCTGATTGTTTTGTCAATGTGGGAACAGCCTGACACTGCCCACATTCATAGATAAAGTATAAATAGAATATAATTTATATTGTCAAAATTATCAACCATTATTTTCCTATTTTAGACATATAATTCAAAATGCGCATTTTTATATCAGAAATGTATTATATAGGCTTCTTGTTTTGTGAAAACTATACAATAGAATGCACAAAAAGTGCCACAAAGGATTGGTAATTTTCATTGACACTGATGAGACGCTACGATATAATTACTTCTAAATTATACACAAAACGGGCGCAAACAGATAATTTCTTTTGGCTTCAGTGCATTGCCGCGGATAAGTATGCGGCATTCAGAATACCAGTTCACATTACGGTTATGAGAAATTATGATAAGGAAAGGCATGGTCAGGCGCATGGAACAGTTTCGGTTTATCTGGCAGTATATCAGGCGGCACAAAAAGCAGTATCTTGGAGGTATCGTTACCTTATTTATATTGGATTTTGCAAATCTCTATATTCCAAAGACGACGGGCGTGATCACGGACGGGCTTGCGGCACACACCATTGACCGAAATGGAGTGTTGTACAATATCGGCATCATACTTGGCATTGGTCTCACGCTCGCAGTGGGGCGTTTTTTGTGGCGATATTTTCTATTCGGCGCGGCGCGCGCGATCGAGCATGAGCTGCGCGACGATCTGTTTCGGCATCTGGAGACGCTGGATGTGGAGTACTATAATGAACATAAGACGGGCGATTTGATGACGCGCTTTACGAGTGATCTGAACGCGGTGCTCATCGCCATCGGTCCCGCGGTCATCTCCGCCTTTGACGCTGTGGTGATGACGGTGATGGTCATCGCCCAGATGATGCTCTATGTCAACTTGAAGCTGACGCTGGCAGCCGTTGTACCGATGACGTTGATCGCGTTTGGGGAGCTGTACTGCGGGAAATTGATGCAGGCGCGTTTTCAGGAGCGCCAGGAGGCGCTGTCGGAGCTGACGGACTTTGTGCAGGAGAGCTTTTCGGGCGTGCGCGTGGTCAAGGCTTTTGTGCGGGAGCAGTCGCAGATCAAAGCATTTGCGCAGGCAAATGCGAAGGCGAAAAAGAAAAATCTAAGAATTGCTCAGCTAGAGTCGATTGTCATCCCTCTGCTGGATGTGGTCATCGGCGTCAGCAGTCTGCTCACGCTGCTCTATGGCGGGTATCTGGTGCTGACCGGCGAGATCACGATCGGGCGGTTTGTCGCATTTAACCAATATATTATGATGCTGGTGTGGCCGATGATCGCCTGCGGGGACGCCATCAACTCCTTCTCGCGGGGCGGCGCAAGCATCAAGCGGTTACAAGAGGTATTTGAACAGCAGCCGGAGATTGCGGACGGGAAGCATATGGCATGTGTGGAGGGACTAAAGGGCGATATCCGCCTGAACCATCTGACCTTTCTGCACCGGGGGCACAGCGAGCCGACGCTTAAAGATATCAGCCTCGACGTCAAGGCGGGGACGACGCTTGCGGTCATAGGGCGCACCGGAAACGGCAAGTCCACGCTGGTCAATCTGCTGCTGCATCTCTATAATACAAAGCGCGGCATGATTTTTCTCGACGGCAGGGATATCAACGATATTCCGCTCAAGACGCTGCGCGAGAACATTGCCTACGTGCCGCAGGACAATTTCCTGTTCTCAGATACCCTCAAATCCAACATTGCCTTCGGGACGGAGGATGAGGAGATGGACGAGATTGTCCGCGCGACCAAGACAGCGTGTATTCATGAGAATATCATTGCGTTTCCAGATGGCTATGACACGATCGTCGGGGAGCGCGGTGTCACGCTTTCCGGCGGGCAGAAACAGCGCAGCTCGATTGCGCGCGCCCTGAAAAAAGATGCGCCGATTCTGATTCTTGACGATGCGCTGTCTGCGGTGGACACGGACACGGAGGAGAGAATCCTCCAGAATTTAAAGGAGAACCGGCGCGGGAAGACGACGATTCTAATCGCACACCGCATTTCCACGATTCAGAATGCCGACAGGATTCTGGTGCTCGAGGACGGGGAGGCAAAGGAGTGCGGAAACCACAAGGAGTTGATGGCGCTCGGGGGCATTTACAAAGAAATGTTTGAGAGACAGCAGCTTGAAGCGGCAAAAAATCTTGCGGTTTCGACATTGTAAAGGAGGAATTGATATGGCGATTTACGACCCAAAGGATTATGAAAAAGTGATAAACAGGATTCAGGAAAAAGTAAACGCGCTTCATATTAATATGGGCGCATGTCTTTCAGAGGAGGCGATTGCAGCGTTTGAGGCTTGCCATAAAGTCCAGCTTCCGCAGGCGTATAGGCTATTTTTGCAGAAGGTTGGCAATGGATGCGAACATGTGTTTAATGAGTTGGAGAGCTGTCCCTGTCAAGAGCTGGCAAAGCCTTTTATGCTGGATACCTTCTGGCTCTGGGAGGACGACGACAGAGAGGAAGAGCTTATTGAGGCTGACATGGAAAATAAGGTTTACCGGGGGAATATCGAGCTGGCGGACAAAGGCTGCGGCATGAGCTATCATCTGATTATCACGGGCAAATGCCGCGGAGAAGTCTGGAATTTTGCGGACGTGGGCGTCCAGCCC
>Ga0137306_100436_pt1 | contig 60190 bp, 61 predicted proteins | sample Inofroosms_March_FD_97187 | JGI IMG/M metagenome (GOLD analysis project Ga0137306, IMG submission 97187) | Mouse cecal microbial communities from Vienna, Austria - N-Acetylneuraminic and N-Acetylglucosamine D2O microcosms_March | ecosystem: Host-associated > Mammals > Digestive system > Large...
AGGGCAAGCGTTTCCGAAATACTTGCCAACATAGATATTTTAATATATATTGATATGAAATACAAGGGAAAAGGACAAAAAACTGATGACTTATTTTTCGGGAAGACCGCGGCGCTGCCGGATTCCGTTGAGTATGTGCTGCTTTAATTCGGGCACCTTGCTTTTATCCATTTCAGGCACGCCTTCCAGACGGTATTCCATGCCGAGCTCGTCATACTTTTTCTTTCCCATCGTATGGTAGGGGAGGACATCGAGCGCCTTGACATTTTTCAGGCCGCCGATAAAGTAACCAAGCCTGTGCAGGTCCTCCGGGTCGTCCGTGATGCCGGGGACGACAACATGGCGAATCCAGACTTCTACATTTTTGGCGTCAAGGTATTCTGCAAAGGCGAGGATTCCGTCGTTGGGCTGTTTGACAAGCTCCATGTGCTTTTGGGGGTCAATATGCTTAATGTCAAGCATGACAAGGTCTGTCACCTCGCATAATTTGTCCAGCTTGGCGAGCCATTCAGGATTGCCGTCAGGTCTGTATGCAATACCGGAGCTGTCAAGGCATGTGTGGATGCCGCGCGAATGGAACAGGGTGAACAGCTCCAGCAGAAAGTCAATCTGCATCAGGGGCTCGCCGCCAGTGACGGTGATGCCGCCGCCGTTATAAAATGGCTCGTTGCGCTCATAATTCTCGAGGATTTCCTCCGGCGTCATCAGCGTGCCTGCATTCATCTCCCATGTGTCGGGATTGTGGCAGTAGGCACACCGCATCGGGCAGCCCTGGACAAAGACAACATAGCGGACGCCTGGTCCGTCGACAGTGCCAAAAGATTCTAAAGAATGGATTCTTCCTTTCATTGTATCAACCTTCCTTTGTTTTGTGTTTTAGACAGAGGCATAGATAGCTGTGCCCTTATAAATAGTATACCCTATTTTGGGTCAGGAGTGGAATAATAATTTAAAAAATGATATGTGGCTGGGACGTTTTTTGCTTCATGGGCGTCTAATGGGTATACAGGATGATGCATAATCCTTCTATGAGAAAAAAGCCAGAAAGGAGTGGAAACCGGTGTGACAAATTTAGTAAAGCGCGCCCAGAAAGGGGATGCGGATGCTTTCGCGCAGCTGGTGCAGTCCCAGATGCAGAATATGTATAAGGCTGCAAGGGCAATCGTAAGAAATGACGAAGATGCAGCGGACGCGATATCCGAAACGATTCTTGCGTGTTGGGAAAAGATCGGACAGCTGAGGAAAACAGAGTATTTCCGGACATGGATGACGAAAATACTGATTAACAACTGTAATGACATCCTTAGGAAAAGGAAGATGCTCTGCTACGGTGATGAGATGCAGGAGCCGTCTGTAAAGTCAGAAGAGTATAACAATGTGGAGTGGATGGAAGTATTGCAGGGGATGGATGAGCGATACAGGCTGGTAATGGTTTTGTATTATGTAAATGGGCTGAATACTGTCCAGATAAGTGATGTGCTGCAAATGCCCGCAAGTACCGTGCGCACAAGACTGGCAAGGGGACGTGAGCAGATTGCTTCTGTGTATGGGGACTTTGGGAAACGCAGCCACGAAGTGGATATGGGAATAGGAGAAAATGGAGGCAGATATGAAAATATTTAGGGAAAAAAGTACTGCAATCAGAATATTGCAGCAGGACATTGCAATTCCGGCAGTTGTCCAGAACAAGGCGGATATTGCACTGCGGCGGATAGAGGGAAAGAGCAGGGAAACCGTTGTGCATATGGACAGCGGATTCCGTAAGGGCATATGGGCAGCGGCGGCTGCGCTGGTGACGCTGGGTACAGTGGCATGCGCGGCGGCAGTGATACATTGGAGCAGCGGCATGGAAGCGAAACTGAATGTGACACAGGAACAGAAAGCCTTTCTGGAAAAGCAGGGGATAACTACATCTGTCGGTAAAAGTGTTTCGCGGGAAGGCGTTACCGTTACGGCGCAGCAGAGTATTGTGGATGCGCGATTTGCCCACCTTTCCTTTCGCGTGGACGGTTACGAGGTAAGGGAGGGGAGCATACTGCGGCCCGATTTTGAGTATGCGATGGTATCGGTGGATGGCGTGGATTGTGACGTATTGTCCGGTGGATTTTATCATAATATGCACATTACGGACAAGGAGCGCGTCTATACGGATGGGACGCCGATAGCAGAACGCAGCGACGGAAGCCTGGTTGAACGATACATGAATGAAGACGGAAGCATGGAATATGTCATTTCCCTGATGATTGACAACAAGGACAATAGCCTTGTGGGGAAGCCGATTCGTGTAACACTTCAGAATCTCGGGACGTATGTCCGTTATTCCAGTGCATTCCGAAAGGATGTCGAGGCTTCATGGATGCTGGATTTTACATTGGAGGGTTCTGACAAGGCAAGAAGCTTTGTGCTGTCCGAATCGCTTGGGGACAGTGGTGCGACTGTGACTAAGGCAGAGATATCCCCGATTTCCATTTATGTGGAGTATGATTTTCCAATGCAGACAATTGAACGGGAGGGGATTGACGAGAACGGAAACTGGGGAATGACTGCTTCATATGCGAATGCGCCATGTCTTACCGGGGTGCGGCTAAAGGATGGAACGTACTTGCCGAGAATTGTGGGAGGTAGTACGGAGGGATATATGAGTGACGACAGGGACACGTATACAGCATATGGCGCCACCAACCATGTCATTCACCCTGAGGAGGTCGATGCACTTTTGTTTGTCAAGTATATCCCCGATTCTTTGGACGAAATAGTGGAAATTCCGCCGGAAGAGCAATATTACATTGTGACCCTAAAATGATGTTTTAATGAAGTCGCATTTTCGAAAACGCCGGCACAAAAATTCCATCAAATTTTGACATTATTTTGTAATACCTACTTGTATTTAATGCGAAAATACTATATACTAATAGTATCTGATAAATTTATTAATGAAAGTGAGGAAGATACTATGGAAGGTAAGATTAATTTTGGGTTGTCAGATTCGGAAGCGTTAATTATGGAATATTTGTGGGATGCCGACGGCGGAAGGTGCTTCAGGGAAATTACGAAGCATTTGAATGAGGAAGTCGGTAAGGAATGGAAAAAGCAGACGATGAACACATTTTTGAGCCGTCTGACCAATAAGGGGCTCATCAGTGCGGAGGTGCAGCGTGGCGGCAGGGTATATTCCCCCACGGTGACAAGGACAGAATTTGCAACAGGGAGGGCAAAACAGTTCCTGGACAAGTTCTATGATGGTTCGCTTGAGAATTTCCTGACGATACTCAATGGCGGAAAGAAGATTGACGCGCAGCAAGTGAAAAAGATAATGGGATAGGACGAAATAAAAAAACCTGAGCGCAGCTCAGGTTTTTTATGCGCAGGGAAGATGGCTCTTCCCTGCGCGATTTTTAATTTATTGATTAGATAGCCTCATGGAATGTACGTGAGATTACATCTGCCTGCTGTTCCGGTGTCAGCTTGATAAAGTTAACAGCATATCCGGATACACGGATTGTCAGCTGCGGATAGTTCTCAGGATGCTTCTGTGCATCCAGTAATGTGTCCCTGTTAAGTACGTTTACGTTGAGATGGTGGCCACCCTTTGTAGCATACCCATCCAATAAAGATACTAAGTTATCAACCTGTGCTGCGTTATCAACTGCCATAGTTTTATACCTCCTAACAAAACTTGTCAAAAATCTGTTACTGTTCACTCCGTTCCAGTAACAGGTAAAAATCCATGCAAAATTTGCTTCGCAAATGGATTTTTACTTGCATGTGAAACATTTTCTCACGGACTTAGCAGTAAATGCTAAGTCCTGTGTGAACAGTAACTAAAATCTTATTTGTCATCCAACCCCTCATGGAGTGTCGGAACACTGCATGCCATGGGATTGCTCGAACAGTCTGTACATCCAAGAGTCTGAACTTCTTTTGTGGAAGCGCCCTCGCTGACATCTACATTGAAATGCCCCACCGCCTTATCTGCTGAAAATCCGGCATCAAGCTGCGATACAAGGTCGTCAATCATTGATTTTTCATCCATAATATACGTCTGTCCTTTCTTATTTTAGAGCAGCCACAGGATTTGTCCCTGCGGCTGCCTGTAACAGAAAACTGTTACAATTAGTTATTTAAATCAAGCTCAAGGTCTCCTGAGAATACCTTAGCTTCCTTGCCGAGTGCGTTCGGAATGATTGTGAAGGTATTGGAGATACCATCCTGTGCATCCTTGAACGGAAGCTTTGATACAGAAGCAAGGGATGCGACTGCACCGTGTGTATCGCGTCCGTGCATTGGGTTTGCACCAGGAGCAAACGGCTGTCCTTTCTTACGTCCGTCAGGTGTGTTGCCTGTCGCCTTACCATATGTTACATTGGATGTAATGGTAAGGATGGATGTTGTAGGAACACCGTTTCTGTAGGTATGATGTCTTCTGATTGCCGTCATGAACTTGTGGACAACATCCTGTGCAATCAGGTCAACACGGTCATCGTCATTACCATACTTAGGGAATTCGCCGGTTGTCTCGAAGTCAACAATGATGCCGTCCTCGTCACGGATTGCCTTTACCTGTGCATACTTGATTGCTGATAAGGAGTCAGCAACGATGGAAAGACCCGCAACACCTGTAGCGAAATATCTCTTAACGTCCCTGTCATGAAGAGCCATCTCTGCCCTCTCATAGCAGTACTTGTCATGCATATAGTGGATGATGTTGAGTGTATTTACATACACATCTGCCTGCCACTCAAGCATATCCATGAACTTGCTGTATACATCATCATAGTCGAGGATGTCACCCTCAACAGGACGATACTTCGGACCAACCTGCTTCTTGGTAACTTCATCCACACCGCCGTTTAAAGCGTAGAGCAGACACTTTGCAACGTTTGCACGCGCGCCGAAGAACTGCATTTCCTTGCCGATAACCATGGATGATACGCAGCATGCGATACCGTAATCATCGCCATGTGTCACTCTCATCAGGTCGTCGTTCTCATACTGGATGGAAGAAGTCTGGATGGACATCTTTGCGCAGTATCTCTTCCAGTTTTCAGGAAGTCTTGTAGACCAGAGAACTGTCAGGTTCGGCTCCGGGCTTGGTCCAAGGTTTGTCAGTGTGTTCAGGTAACGGAAGGACATCTTTGTAACCATAGGACGTCCGTCTACGCCGACACCGCCGAGGGACTCTGTAACCCATACTGGGTCGCCTGCAAAAATCTGGTTGTACTCCGGTGTACGTGCGAACTTAATGCAGCGGAGCTTCATAATAAAGTGGTCAACGAACTCCTGAATCTGCTCCTCTGTAAATGTTCCGTTCTTTAAGTCTCTCTGTGCAAAGCAGTCAAGGAATGTGGAGGTACGTCCAAGTGACATTGCCGCACCGTTCTGCTCCTTAACAGCGCAGAGGTATCCGAAATATGTAGCCTGAATTGCTTCCTGTACATTGGTAGCCGGCTTGGAAATGTCACAGCCGTAGGAAGCAGCCATTTCTTTCATCATTTTAAGAGCGATCATCTGCTCTGAGAGCTCCTCGCGAAGACGGATAACGTCGTCTGTCATCACGCGTCCGGTGGAATCCTTCTGTGCCTGCTTATCTTCGATCAGTCTGTCTATACCATAAAGGGCAACCCTTCTGTAGTCACCGATGATACGTCCACGTCCATAAGCATCGGGAAGACCTGTGATGATATGAGAAGAACGGCACGCTCTCATTTCCTGGTTGTAAGCATCAAAACATCCTGCATTGTGTGTTTTTCTGTGTGTAGAGAAGAACTCACTGATCTCAGGATCTACTTCGTATCCGTTGTCTGAGCAAGCTTTCTCTGCCATTCTGATACCGCCGTATGGCTGCAATGAACGCTTGAAAGGCTTGTCAGTCTGGAAACCAACGATAGTCTCCTTGCTCTTGTCAAGGTATCCTGGACCATGAGAAGTGATAGTGGAGATTACCTTTGTGTCCATGTCGAGAACACCGCCTGCTTCTCTCTCCTTCTTCTGAAGGTCAAGAACCATGTCCCATAAATCCTTTGTGTTCTGTGTAGGTCCTGCCAAGAAAGACTCATCTCCGTCGTACGGTGTGAAGTTCTTCTGGATGAAGTCACGCACGTTAATTTCGCTTTCCCATTTGCCACCTACAAAATCTTTCCATTCTGGTCTCATTTTGCAAAGCCTCCTAAAATATAAATTTAAATTGATATGCGGCATGACACCGCTAGTTACTTATGCTAGAATGTTATTTGTTACGAAAGTGTGAAATCATGTCTAACATTCATATCTGTATTATATCCTCAATATTGTATACACGTCAACACTATTCTTTGTACTTTTTTGTGTACAGACGGCGAAAAATTATTAAAAATTTGTTAATTATACCATAAAGGACAAAAGCTTCTAAATGGAATCGCCGTTAAAATGTAGAAAGAACAGACCACAGTCCAAAAGGAAGCTGCTGCACATAAAAAGAACCCCTCCCCCCGCTTACAAAAAAGAACTGTATGGGATATAATTGGGAAAGAATTGTTTGGTGAAAAGGGGATATTATAATGAAGAAAATTCAGGATGCAGTCAAGGCAGGGGGGTTCTTCCGCCGGCTGTTCATTACCATGATAACAGTGTGCATGTTTTCCGGATGCGCCTCGCGGCATCACATGGCGCCGATGGAGACTGCCGGCAGCGATGCACTGGGGGAGCAGGTGGTTGTCGCGGTTTCCACAGAGCCGTCCACATTGGACCCGTGTCAGGGCTGGGGGCATGGAAATACCCCGCTGATACAGAGCACACTGATTAAATACAATGAGGAAATGCAGTTTGAGAACGACCTGGCAGAGGCCTACAGTCTGGACGAAACAGGACGGATTTGGACGTTCTGGCTGCGCGATGATGCGCGGTTTACGGATGGGGAGGCAGTCACGGCAGAGGATGTTGTGTTTACCTTTGAGACAGCCAAGGCGGCACAGGCGTCCGTTGACCTGACCTTTCTGGAAAAAGCGGAGGCGGTAAATGACACAACTGTCACTTTTTTGCTGTCCAGGCCGACCTCGGTGTTTCTGAATACAGCTGCATCGGTGGGGATTATTCCGGCGCATGCATATGGCGCGGATTATGGGACAAATCCAGTCGGTTCGGGACCATGGAAGCTTGTCCAGTGGAATCCGCAGGAGCAGTTGATTCTGGAGGCGAACGAGGATTATTATGGAGCGGTTCCTTCCATTAAAAAAGTGACAATTGTCTTTATGGCGGAGGATGCTGCCTTTGCCGCGGTGCAGGCGGGGCAGGTCGATGTGGCGCTGACGGCGGCAACGCTTGCGGACAGGGAGATTGACGGCTACCATCTGGCGCGGGTCAGCTCCGTGGACAACCGGGGGTTCACACTGCCGGTATTGCCAAGTGAGGGGAAGGTTACGCAGAGCGGTTATCCGATTGGGAATAACGTGACCTGCAATCTGGAAATCCGTCAGGCAATTGCCTATGCGATTGACCGTGAATTTGTCGCGGCGGCGGCGCTGGATGGATTTGCGACGCCCTGCTATTCGGAGAATGACGGGATGCCGTGGAATAATCCTGAGGTGGTGATTGACACGGATGTGGATTATGCAAAAAAACTGCACTGCGGCGGCATTTACTGTCCTATATCCCAGCGGCGATTCTGTCCGCCAGGCGGTGGCGATGGCTGCCGCGGAGCAGGTGGAACAAATCGGCATCCGGATTACGGTGGAGGGAACCAGCTGGGATGACTTGGCGAAGCGCATGTTTTCCGATGGCGTCATGATGGGCTGGGGCGCGGCGAATCCTTATGAGAGTTACTGCCTGTATCAGAGCGGCGGTGCATTTCAGGATGATTTTTACAATCCTGAAGGGGACCAGTCGGAGAAAACGGACAACTATCTTTCGGCGGCAATGGAGTCGCTGACGACAGAGGATGCATATGGAAACTGGCGCCTTGCACAGTGGGACGGCGAGACAGGTACCTGCATGAAGGGCATGTGTCCGTGGGTGTGGATTGTCAATGTGGACCATCTGTATTATGTGCGGGATGGGCTGGATATCGGCAGGCAGCAGCTTCACCCGCACGGCGCCTCCATGCCGCTGTTACAGAACCTGAATGAGTGGCAGTGGAACTTGCAATAAATGACACATGTGTCAGAAATGGGGGGGATTGGCATGAAAAACGCGGCTGGGCGGGCTGCCTTACTGTTCCTGAAAAACTGCATACGAATCCTTTCGTTGCTCCTTGCGGTCAGTATTATTTCATTTGCCCTGGTGAGCGCCTCGCCAGTAGACCCGGTGCAGCAGTATATTATGAAAATCGGACCGGTGTCGGCGGAGCAGCGCGCAGCGATTGAGGCGTACTGGGGGATGGATAAGCCGCCCGCAGTGCGGTACATCAGCTGGCTGAATGCCCTGCTTCACGGTGACTTTGGCATTTCACTGCTGTACCGCAGACCTGTGATTGACATTATCACGGAGCGTTTTGGGAATTCGCTTGCCCTGATGCTCTGCGCGTGGGTATTTTCGGGAATCATTGGCTTTTCACTTGGCTGCGTCATGGGCATGCACCGTGGCAAGTGGCAGGATAAAATCATCCGAAGGATATGTTATCTTTTGAGCAGTGTGCCGGCATTCTGGCTGGGGCTTATACTGCTGCTGTTGTTTTCCGTGAAGCTGGGCTGGTTTCCGGTCGGGTTTTCGACGCCAATCGGGATGCTGGACAGCGAGGTCGGCATCTGGCAGCGGCTGTATCATCTGGCGCTTCCGGCGCTGACACTGACTCTTGTGTCTTTTTCCAGTATTGCCCTTCACACAAGACAGAAGATGATTGATGTGATGAACAGCGCGTACGTCCTGTTTGCGCGCGCACGCGGGGAGGGCGGGTGGACACTGTTTGTCCGTCATGGGCTGCGCAACACCATCCTGCCCGCGCTGACCTTGCAGTTTGCTTCGTTTGCGGAGCTGTTCGGCGGCTCGGTGCTGGCAGAGAATGTCTTTTCTTATCCGGGTCTTGGCTCGGCAGTGTCGGCGGCGGGTCTTGGATCGGATGTTCCGCTTCTGCTGGGCATCACGCTGTTTTCGACACTGTTTGTCTGCGCGGGGAATATGGCTGCCAATCTGCTGTACGGCATCGTTGACCCCCAAATGCATTAGGGTGAGGAGGTGTGACAATGGGACAATGGAATCCGTTTCGGCTTAACGGACGGATAAGGGCGCTTATGCTGACTGTTGTTTTGGGGGTGGTGATTCTTGCTGTTTACGCGGCTGGCATCCTGATTCCGCAGGATGCCGTCGGGACAGACTTTATCCAGGCAAAACAGCCGCCGTCATGGCAGCACCTGTTCGGCACGGACAATCTGGGGCGCGATATCCTGATGCGCACCTTGAAGGGGATGTCCGTCAGTGTCACGGTAGGGATTGCGGCATCCTGCATCAGTGCGGTGGCGGGCATTCTGATTGGCATTGCGGCGGCGGCAGGCTCCCGCTTTTTGGACGGAGCAATCAGCTGGCTGATTGATTTGATGATGGGAATTCCGCACACTGTTGTCATCATACTGATATCCTTTGCGATGGGAAGGGGACTGCGCGGACTGTTAGCCGGGATTGCGGCAACGCACTGGACAAGCCTTGCAAGGCTAATCAGGGGAGAGGTGATGCAGCTTCGCAGCCAACAGTACATCATGGTCTCGCGCCGCATGGGCAAATCAGGCGGCTGGATTCTGCGGCATCATTTGCTGCCGCATCTGGCGCCACAGTTTCTGACAGGGCTGATTCTGATGTTTCCCCATGCCATCCTGCACGAGGCATCCATTTCCTTTCTCGGATATGGACTGCCGCCCGAACAGCCGGCAGTCGGCATCATACTGGCAGAGAGTATGACGTACCTCTCCTCGGGCATGTGGTGGATGGCGGTGTTTCCGGGAATGGTTCTGGTGCTGATGGTCTGGCTGATTGACCGCCTGGGGGAGAACCTGCGGCGGGTAATAGACCCATATAGTGCGCAGGAGTAGGCAGACAGATGGAGGTCGGAATAAATGGAGAAAAAAGAGGTGCATATGGACAAAAATCAGGATATTCCGGTTCTGGCGGTCAGCGGGCTGTCCGTTTCCTTTCTGATGTATGACGGAATTTTTGGGCAAAAGGAGCTGCGGGCGATTTCAGATTTGAGCATACAGGTCCATGCCGGAGAAATTCTCGCGGTTGCAGGATCGTCGGGTTCGGGAAAAAGCCTGCTGGCATCGGCAATTCTGGGAATCCTGCCGGAAAACGCCGTCACAGCCGGAGAACTGCGCTATCATGGCAGGCTGCTGACCCCGGAGCTGCAAAGGAGGCTTCGGGGAACCGCGATTGCGCTGGTGCCCCAGTCGGTTGATTTCCTCGACCCGCTGATGAAGGCGGGGGCGCAGGCGGACGGACACAGAAAACCCTGCCCGACGCAGGAGAGGCGCAGGATTTTCCATAGGCTTGGTCTGCCCGGGGAGACAGAGAAACGCTATCCCTTTCAGCTTTCCGGCGGCATGGCGCGGCGTGTGCTGGTCTCTACCGCCCTGATTGCGGACGCGCAGCTGATAATTGCTGACGAGCCGACACCGGGGATGAGCCTGGAACAGGCGCTGGAGGCACTCAGGATGTTTCGGGAAATGGCAGACGGCGGGAAGGCAGTAATCCTGATTACGCACGATATTGACCTTGCCGTTTCATTTGCGGACAGGATAGCGGTCTTTTACGCCGGAACGACTGTGGAGACTGCCCGGGCAGGGGATTTTCAAGAGGGCGGGGCTGCGCTGCGCCATCCATACAGCAAGGCGCTCTGGCGTGCGCTGCCGCAGAACGGTTTCGAACCGACTGCAGGATTTCAGCCCTACGCCGGAAACCTTCCGAAAGGGTGCCTGTTTGCACCGAGATGCACCCGCAGCACGGCAAAGTGCATGCAGGAAGCGCCGTGTATGCGCATGCTGCGCGGCGGGGAGGTGCGATGCTTTTATGCGGAGTAATTTCCCAAATGGACAGATAATTGGAAGCATAAATTTTTCATAGGCTCTGCCATGCCTGGGCAGGCAGAGGAGTATATTCAAAAAAATGGGGGGAAATGTAATATGTGGTTTTTATTTGCAATACTTTCTGCGCTGTTTGCGGCGTTCACGTCAATACTGGCTAAAATCGGTATTGAGGGTGTTAATTCAAACCTAGCCACGGCAATACGGACAGTTGTGGTTGTCATCATGTCATGGGGAATGGTATTTTTGACAAATGCACAAAGCGGCATACCAGAGATTAGTAAAAAAAGCTGGATTTTTTTGGTTCTTTCCGGACTCGCAACCGGGGCATCATGGCTCTGCTACTACCGGGCATTGCAGATAGGGGAGGCTTCCAAGGTGGTTCCGGTTGATAAGCTGAGTGTTGTGATTACGCTTTTACTGGCGTTTATTCTGCTTCATGAACAATTTACCGCAAAGTCGCTGGTCGGATGTATGCTGATTGGTGCAGGAACATTGATTATGGTGATATGATTTTAATCTTACGATTAGTGAAATAAGTGAAAAAACCTCTCTTGCAAAAAATACCGTATCTGTTGTAATAAATGGAATGGTAAATAAGGGGATTGTGGAAAGAAATATTAACCCGCACAATCGCCGCCAAACGATTGTATCACTCACTGAGTATGCAAAATCTTTACAGGAAAAATATGAAGTAGTATCCCGGCAGATGAATGTATTGTTTTATCAAGGCTTTACAGAAAAAGAGCAAAGACAATTTGAGCGGTATCTTGCCCGGATACTTGAAACCTTGATTCAAAATCTGCATACAACCTGAGAAACTCCTTAGAGTTTCTCAGGTTCAGGATAGTCCACGCCGAACGTGTCAACGGTAACGGTCTGCATCACCTGATCTTCGAGCGGTCTGTCGGAATAATCGGTATTGGTCTCGGCGATACGGTTCACCACTTCCATGCCTTCAATTACTTTCCCAAACGCCGCATAAGCGCCGTCAAGATGCGGGCTTGTCTTGTGCATGATGAAGAACTGGCTTCCTGCGGAGTCCGGCATCATGCTTCTTGCCATGGAGAGTACGCCGGGCGTGTGCTTTAACTCGTTCTCAAAACCATTCTGAGCAAATTCCCCGGCAATCGAGTATCCAGGCCCGCCCATTCCGGTGCCGTCGGGACAGCCGCCCTGTATCATAAAGCCGTTGATGACCCTGTGGAAAATCAGCCCGTTATAGTACCCCTTAAGAATCAGGCTGATAAAATTATTGACCGTATTTGGTGCGACCTCGGGATAAAGCTCTGCCTTGATAATCTCTCCGTCTTTCATTTGAATGGTAACAACTGGATTTTGTGCCATATGGTTTCGTCTCCTTTTTCTATTATTTATGGAATTTATTTAGCTTTTGCATGGCATGATGCCTGTAACAGAAAGCCGAAGGCTGAACTGTCACGAATTACTGTCACGAATTAATTATACAATGAAAAGAACAGAATGAAAAGCCTTTTCACATGGATTTTTACCTGTTACTGGAACGGAGGCTGCTGCAAAGGTTTTCATAATCCTGCCTGCCAGCGGGGATTTTTTTCCGCACCATAGGTACCACATAAAGCCATTGTCTGACTGGCTGTAATTTCCAAAAAATGCACGCCTTGCGACTTTTGCGGCATAGTCCATGTATTCCTTTCCTTTACAATCCCTGCCGTCAAGCCTCATGCCTGCAAATTCTCCGTCATTGGAATGCAGCCATGGAACAGGAGACTGCTGATGTAATATATATATGTATCGCCCTTCTTGTATAGAAATTTCACATGCTTCCTGAGCATATGGCTGTTTATAAAAGCCGCCCTGAGTTCATCGATGATTTGCTGTTCCTCCGCCAGATATTTTTCAGAGGAGATATCCTTTGTGAACGGTTGACGAACCTTGTATTTTCCTATATAATAAAAAAAATTGTATGAAAATAAATACAAGGATGCGAGGTGGCGGATGGATAAATTATTATTGAAGGCAAGGGCAAAAGTCAATCTGGCGCTCGATGTCTGCAGGCGTCTTGAAAACGGATATCATGAAGTAAGGATGGTCATGCAGACAGTGGATATCTATGACGAACTGGAATTCAAAAAGAGGGACGCTCCGGACATCATATTGTCGGTAAACAGCAGGGATTATCTGGGTGACTTGGAAAACAACCTGATTTTCCGTGCCGCAAAGCTGATGCGGCAGCGGTATGGCATACAGCAGGGAATCGAGATTAAGCTGAAGAAAAATATCCCGGTGGCGGCAGGCATGGCAGGGGGGAGCACCGACGCGGCATCTACCATGACGGCAATGAACGAGATGTTTGATTTGGCACTGACAAGGCAGCAGCTTATGGACACCGCGCTGGAACTGGGGGCAGATATTCCGTTTTGCATTCTTGGCGGGACAGCGCTTGCGGAAGGAATCGGTGAGAAGCTGACACCGCTTCCGCCGCCGCCGGAAGTATCACTTCTGATTGTGAAGCCGCCGATTATGGTGTCCACAAAGCATGTATACGAAAGCCTTCACGTTGACACGCTTGGAAAGCATCCGGACATTGACGGCATGGTGGCGGCTTTGCGGCAGGGGGATATAAAAGGAATTGCCAGCCGCATGGAAAATGTCATGGAGACCGTGACGGAAAAAGACTATCCGATTATTACGGATATTAAAAGGATGATGCTTGGAAACGGGGCCGTAAATGCCGTGATGAGTGGGAGCGGGCCAAGCATCTTTGGCATTTTTCTTGAGGAGAGCGCGGCGAGGGCGGCAGCAGTCTATATTGGCCAGACACTCGGGACAAAAGGGGTCAGGGCGCAGGTGAATGTTACAGGATTCTATAATGAGAGTTGATTGGAGAGATGAGCATGATAAAAGACGATGAATATTTGCCGCTCAGGGATGTGGTGTTCAAGACGCTGCGACAGGAAATCCTTACCGGAAAACTAAAGCCCGGGGAACGCCTGATGGAAATACAGCTTGCCAATAAGCTGGGAGTGAGCAGGACACCCATCCGGGAGGCAATCCGCAAGCTGGAACTGGACGGGCTCGTGATTATGATACCGCGCCGGGGCGCCGAGGTGGCACAGATTACGCTAAAGGACCTTAAGGATGTGATGGAGGTACGGTGTGCGCTGGATGTGCTCGCGATAGAGCTTGCCTGTGAGCGGATGGGGCGCGAGGGGCTGAACAGTCTTTATCAGGCATGTGAAAATTTCCGGGAGGCGGTCAAGACAAAGGATACCAGAAAGCTTGCGGAAGCGGATGTGGTGTTTCATGATGCCATTGTGATGTCGACAGGAAATAACAGGCTCATCCAGCTTGTCAGCAACCTGTCAGAGCAGATGTACCGGTACCGGTTTGAGTATCTCAAGGATGCCACGTCACACGAAATGCTGCAGCAGGAACATATGGAGATGTATCAGAATATCCTGAAAAAGGACAAGGCGGCGGCAGCCAGTGTGGTGAGGAAGCATATCAATAATCAGGAGGAAGCAATCATCAAACAGCTTCAGCTTGAAAAATGTAAAAAAGTGTAGCCTTGATGCCTGTAACAGGAAGCCGAAGGCTGAACTGTTACAAAAAAGTAAACATGCGGGAAATGTATAAATGCGATAAATGATGTCCATACTTACGGATAGAAGCAATACGGAGGTATGGACATATGTTTTGTTTGAAGAACCAGTTTCTGAAAAATGTGCTGGCGGCACTCGGGGTAGTGCTGTGGGTCGGGGCGCTCAGTCCCGAAATACTTGTAAATCCGGGAATCGGCTGTATCCTTGACGCGGACGGCAGGGAGCTTACAGTGGAGGATGCGGAGGATTTTATGGAGGCATATTTTTATGGAGATGCCGGCAGTGACGAAGGGACAAAAGTGGAGATAAAATACAAACTTGCATTTCTGGAACTGCTGGAATAACAAGGAGCTGCTGACCACATTGGGTGCTTGCCGGCAGTTCCGGAAATAGCGCAAAGGAGAATCATCAATGACAAGAGATGTACTGATTTCAATACAGGGGCTTCAGTTCGATGACAGTGGGATAAACCATGTGGAATCGGATGACGAGCTCGACATGATAGAAACAATCTGCCCGGGGAAATATTACTATAAGAATGGCGCACATTATCTGCTGTATGAGGAGATAATGGAAGAATTTTTCGAGTCTGCCCGCGGCATGCTGAAGCTTAAGGACAAAGAGTTTATGGTGATAAAAAAGGGAGCTGTCAATGCACAGATGGTATTTTCCGAGGGGAAAAAGACCTTGACGGACTATCACACTCCTCTCGGAAATATACTGATTGCACTTGACACCAAAAAGATAGAAGTGCATGAGGAAGAAGACTGTATGGAGATACATATATCCTATGGGCTGGAGGCAAACTACCAGTTCATATCGGACTGTAACATTTCAATCAACGTAAAAAGTCTTCAATAAAGCTACTGTATCGGCTCCTGTGGATTATCCTTGCGGATTTCGTTGAGCAGGTGCTTCATGCGCCGTTCCATTTCGGAGAGCTCTATCGAGTAGTTCAGGAATGCGTCGGCAGTTTCGTCGGGTGTTTCCCCCTTGTAGCAGATGCGGTGCTCCATGCTTGCCCACAGGTCCATTGCAAGTGTCCGAAATTGTATCTCTACAGGGTAATACTGCATGCCCTCAAGGCGGTACACCGGAATGCCAAGCACCATATGGTAGCTCTTGTATCCGCTTTCCTTCGGATAGTGGATATAGTCGCTTTCCTTCAGGATAAGCAGGTCAGTCTGTGCCTTTACAAGGGAAAGGATGCTGAAAATATCCTCAACAAAATAACATATGACACGGATGCCTGCAATATCAGTCAGGTTATCCTTTGCAGTGTAAGCAGTTATCGGGAGATTCTTGCTCGCAAGTTTTTTCTCGATGCTTTTCCGGCTCTTGATGCGTGCCTGTATGTTGTGGATTGGATAGTCCCTGTATTTTTTTCTATAGTCTTCGTTCAGACCGTTCATACGGACCTCAAGCCGTGTCATTGCCTCGCGGTACGGCTCTACCAGCTGGTCATATTCCTCCTGTGGAATGCGCTCGGTCTTGGAAGGAGATATAAATGATATCGTCTTTGGTGGTTCATATACTCCTTCGCTGTTCATTTCTTTTAAAATATCGTTCTGTAGTTCATTTCTTTTCGCGATCAATACTTCCGCCCCCTGTTGTATATTAGGAGATTTAAGAAACAGTAAAGAGACAGCCCGGCCTTACCTGTGGCGCTGTTTCTCCACGATTTCTAAGGCATATCCGTGAATACGAGATGCCCATAAAATAACTATAGCTCAAATAACGCATGAAAGCAATGAGAAATGTATAAAATTAACAAAATAATTATAAAAATTAAAATCTTTTTGTTTAAAATAGGACAAAGCATGTTGTGAGGGCGCTTGAACATAAATCGAAATACTGGTATAATGAAAAAACAGGGCAACATCATAAATGATGGAAAGGATGGGGACATATGAAGATTGCATTGATTAATGAAAACAGCCAGGCGGCGAAAAATGCCATGGTTTGCGAGACGCTCAGGAAAGTCGTGGAGCCGATGGGGCATGAGGTGTTTAATTACGGAATGTACACCGCGGAGGACACGCAGCAGCTGACCTATGTGCAGAACGGAATTCTTGCGGCAGTGCTTCTCAATTCCGGCGCGGCAGACTTTGTCATCACGGGCTGCGGCACGGGCGAGGGCGCAATGCTTGCATGCAACGCATTTCCAAAGGTACTCTGCGGGCATATCGAGTCACCGCTTGACGCATACCTGTTTTCACAGGTAAATGACGGAAACTGTGTGGCGCTCCCGTTTGCGGAGAATTTTGGCTGGGGCGGTGAGCTGAACCTGGAATATATTTTTGAAAAATTGTTCTGCGCGCCGGGCGGGGGCGGATATCCCAGGGAGCGTGTCGTGCCGGAGCAGCGGAACAAGAAAATACTTGACGAGGTAAAGGCTGTCACACATGCCGACCTGTGCGATATCCTGCCGAAGCTTGACAGGGAGCTCTGCAAGGGGGCATTGAGCGGCGAGAGGTTTCAGGAATATTTCTTTGCGAACTGCAAGTGTGACAGGATTGCGGCAGTCGTAAAGGAAATAGTCGGGGAGTGACAGGGATGCTGCTGGATAAGATCTATTATACGGTTGACAGCCTTGAGGGCGACTATGCATATCTGAGGAAGGTGGACGACGCGCAGGCAGAGCCGAAATGTGTCGCGCGTGCCCTGCTTCCGGCAGAAATCGTAGAAGGCTCAAGGCTTGTCTATGAAATGATGGAATATACTATTTGTGAGTAGTGATATCCGGACTGTTTACGCTTTTCCGTCCCTGAGTGCGCTGTGCAGTCCGGAGAACACTTCGTCGTACCGGTTGCACAAGCACCGTCAGTAAGAGTTCGATATGCTGCATTGTCCACCCTCCTTCTGCTGCGGTCTGGGAATAGTCATTTCGCCCGACAGCAGCCTTTTTCCGATATCGTAAATCCATTATAGCAGAGAGACGGTCAGGGGACTTGATATTTTGAGTAAAAGATGGCAGAGGGCGACGCAATATGGACTTATTTTATGCGCTATAACGGTTCTTTCCTTGTTTTCGAGAAAAATTGTTGACAAATGCTTTATCTGGTGTAAACTAATACCTATAATCGTTGTTGGAACAAAGGCGTTCTGCGTAGGGCAGGGCGCCTTTTTGCGCGCGGGTGTTGAAACTTTTCCTGCCCGGCAAAAAACCATACAAAGAAAGGTGCGTGAGCGTATGTATGAGATGGATTTACTGGACAACACGGAAGACGTGAACCGACTGTTAGCCAGATATGGCGTGAAATTTGGCATTTACAAAAACAATACCTTTAAGGAGCAGCTGTTTCCGTTTGATGCCATACCGAGGGTGATTCAGAAGGAGGAGTTTGACTATCTCGAGAGAGGCTTAAAGCAGCGTGTCATGGCGCTCAACATCTTTCTCGATGATATTTACCATGATAAAAAAATCGTGCGGGATCAGGTGATACCCGAGGATTTCATTTTTGCGTCGAGTGGTTATATGCCGGCGTGTGAGGGCGTGACCCCGGTCAAAAGGATTTATGCCCATATTTCGGGAATCGACCTTGTGAAGGGCAAGGACGGGGAGTGGTATATCCTAGAGGATAATCTGCGGGTGCCGTCCGGTGCATCGTATCCGATGATTGCGCGGGAGCTGTGCAGGCGCAGCAGCCCGAAAACATTCCGCGACAACCAGCTCGAGGACAACAGGAATTACGCACAGCTCCTGCGAAGGGCGATGGACACGGTCAATGTCGAGGGGCATACGGTGATTCTGACGCCGGGACGCTACAATGCTGCCTATTTTGAGCATTCGTATCTTGCGGAAAAGACGGGGGCGCACCTGGTCAACGGCAGTGAGCTGACGGTGGAGAATGACAGGCTTTTCTACGTGGATTACAAGGGGAAAAAGGAGCGTGTCGGGGCGGTGTACCGCAGGATTTCCGACGAGTACCTCGACCCGATGCACTTTAACCCGGAGTCGGTGATTGGCATACCGCATATTTTTGACGCGTACAGAAAAGGGAATGTCGCGCTGCTCAATGCGCCCGGAAACGGCATTGCGGACGACAAGGGCATCTACTATTTCGTGCCGAAGATGATTCGCTATTATCTCGGTGAGGAGCCGGTGCTCTCCAACGCGCCGACGTATCTGCCGTTTTATGAGGAGGACATGGCGTATGTGCTTGCGCATTTTGACAGTCTCGTGCTTAAGGACGTGGCGGAGGCAGGCGGCTATGGCGTCGTTTTTGGCAGCAGCATGACGAAGGCGCAGAAGGCAGATTTTATAGCGCTGTTACAGCGAGAGCCGCGGCGGTTTATCGCACAGGAAGTGATTGACTTTCAGGATCTGGAGATACAGGATGCCGGTTCGGTGGTGGAGCGGAAGGCAGACTTGCGTGCCTTTGTGCTGATGGCGGACGAACCGCAGGTATGGAAGAGCGGGCTGACCCGGTTTTCGCGCAGTCCGGATTCATTTATCGTGAACTCATCACAGGGAGGGGGATTTAAGGACACATGGGTATTATCTCATTAGAACAGACCAACAGGCTGTACTGGCTTGGCAGATATTCGGAGCGGGTCTATACGACAATCCGGCTGTATTCAAAGTGCTATGATGACATGATTGACGATATTGGGGACAATTACGCGGATTTTTGCAGGATGCTGGAAATTCCGAATATTTACAGGGACAAGGAGGATTTCAACCAGCGATATGGATTTGACGAGACAGACCCAAATTCCATTTTGAGCAATCTCATGCGGGCATACGACAATGCGGTTGTGCTCCGGGAGGAGATTGGGAGCGAGACGCTCTCGTACATACAGCTTGCCATCTATGCCATCAACAAGGCAAAGATTTCGCGGGCGCCGCTGCTGGAGTTACAGAATGTGGAGGACAATATCCTTGCATTCTGGGGCATTGCCGATGACTTTATCGAGAGCGAGACCATCAGGAATATTATCAGGACAGGAAAAAGGGTCGAGCGCATTGACCTGTACGCGCGCCTGAAGCTTGGCGTAAAAGAACTCAAAAGCGAGCTTCGCCGGATGCATACCCGCCTTGTCAGCAGCGGCATGTCCTACAACAAAGTATGCCTTGACAGCCTGATTGCGTTGATTGAGCACATTGATGAGACAGCGGAGGTGGATTACGCCGGAATTGTCAAAAATGTGGAAAACCTGGTGCTGGTATAAGGGATTATTTTGATGGAAGTAAGGGGCGGAAAAAATGATGCAGGAGAGCAGGAGGCTTAGGTTTTCTTACCGCATGGCGCTTGATTTTTCGGAGCCGGTTCAAAAGCACCGGTTTGCGCTTCGCATGATACCGCAGTCGGATGAAAGGCAGCAGATTACGGCGTGCAGCGTAAGGCTGGAACCGGAGTGTGCGTTGACGGAGGAGACGGATACGTTCGGTAACCGGTATGTCTATGGTGATATTGCGCATCCGCACAGGGTATTTTGCGTGGAGGTTTGCGGGACGGCAAAAGTCAGCAGTACGGCGCTGCTTTTGTGTGACAGGCCGTGGATGGAGCTTGCGCCTTTTCGCTTTCCGTCACAGTACACAAAGGCAGGGGACTGTCTGAAAGCGTATCATGAGAAGTATGGGCAGAAGGAAGATGAGCAGGCGTATGTGTACTGTGTAAGGCTGCTGCACCAGATTTACCAGGATATGGTCTATGTGCAGGGCGTGACAGACATACACACCACGGCGGAGGAAGCATTGGCGGGCAGGGAGGGCGTGTGCCAGGACTACGCCCATATTATGATTGCGCTGTGCAGGATGGCAGGGATTCCGAGCAGATACGTGGTAGGAATGATGCAGGGGGAAGGCTGTTCCCATGCGTGGGTCGAGGTGTGCGCGGACGGTGCGTGGCACGGAATGGATCCGACAAACGACCGGGTAACAGATGACAGCTACATCAAGATATCGCATGGACGCGATTATCAGGACTGTATCGTCAACCGCGGCACCTTTCTGGGAAATGGGACACAGACGCAGACCGTCTGTGTGCGTGTTGACAGTGACGGTTAGGGGACTGTTGGCAGAAACAGCGGCTGGCGGGAAAGGGAGAAAAATATGTCACAGGAAATACGTTCGGAAATCAGTTCAATCTGCCAGGTGAAGCTGCCTGTCGGGGAGACATTGAATATAAAGAGAAACAGGCTGACGCCTTTGGGAAAAGCCGGAAATTGTAAAAAGAGAATCGGGATTGTCACGGGAATCCATGGCGATGAGCTGGAAGGGCAGTATGTCTGTTATGAAGTCGTCCGGCGCATCAGAGAACAGCCAGAGCGCCTTGCGGGAATAGTGGATGTGTACCCGGCAATGAATCCGATGGGAATTGACTCGGTGACGAGGGGCATTCCGGGATTTGACCTTGACATGAACCGGATTTTTCCAGGGAGCAGGGACGGTGCCATGACAGAGTATGTGGCACATAAAATCATAGAGGATCTGGCAGGCGCGGACTTGATTGTGGACATTCATGCCAGCAATATTTATCTGACAGAGATACCCCAGATTCGCATCAATGAACTGCACAAGGATACGCTTGTGCCGCTTGCGCGCTATATGAATGTGGACTTTGTCTGGGTGCACGCGTCGAGCACCGTGCTGGAATCCACGCTCGCATACAGCCTCAACAGCACAGGCACGCCGACGCTTGTCGTCGAGGCGGGTGTGGGGATGCGCATCACAAAGGGCTATTGTCAGCAGCTCGCGGACGGGCTGATGAATACCATGCGGGCGCTTGGCATCTGGCAGGGGGAGGCTTTGTCCGTCCGGGAGCCGATTGTGGCGGACAGGGCTGACAGCGTCGTGTTTTTCAACGCGCCGGCGGCGGGCATCTTTGTGCCGGAAGCAGGGCACTGGACAATGCTTGAAAAAGGAGACAAGGTCGGGGACGTCGTCAATCCGCTGACCGGGGAAGTCCTTTCTGAGATTACGACGCCTGAAAAAGGGATTCTCTTTACAATCAGGGAGTATCCTGTCGTTGACGAAGGTTCCCTTGTGGGCAGACTGTTGAAGAGATGAGGAAGTACGATGAAAAAGAAGATAATCTATGAGCTGAATGCGTTGTACAGGGAGCCGATGCAGGTGATGGGTTATGTGTTCGGCGAGGGTGAGAAATCCGTGTGCGTGGTTGGCAGTATGCGTGGAAACGAAGTCCAGCAGATGTTTTCATGCAGCTGTCTGATACGTCGTCTGAAAAAATTGGAAGAAAGGCAGGAGCTTGCAGCAGGAAAAAGCATTCTGGTGATTCCATGCATCAACTCATATTCCATGAATATCGGCAAGCGGTTCTGGTCAACGGACAACACTGATATTAACCGCATGTTTCCCGGCTATCAGGAGGGCGAGACGACACAGCGCGTCGCGGCGGGCGTGTTTGACGCGGTAAAGGATTATGGCATTGGTATTCAGTTTGCATCGAATTATATGTCCGGGCGGTTCCTGCCACACATCCGGATGATGCGGACGGGATTTGAGGACATCGAGGCGGCGAAAAATTTTGCGTTTCCCTACGTCATGGTTCGGGACACGCGTCCGTTTGATACCACCACGCTGAACTACAACTGGCAGATTTGGGAGACAAAGGCATACAGTGTTTACACGACAGACACGGAAGAAATTGACCGTCAGAGTGCAGCGGACGCGGTGAAGGGAATCGAGAAGATGCTCAACGCGGAGGGCGTTTTAAACAGCAGGGTCAGCGGCGGATACCACTATCATTCCCAGGTGCTTGGCGATGACAGTCTGCTGTCTGTGCGGTGCAGGGAGGCGGGCATCTACGAAAATAAGGTGTATGTCGGTGAGGAAGTGCATGAAGGACAGCTGCTCGCCGAGATTACAGACCCCTACGAGGGGACTGTGCTGGAACAGCTGACGGCGCCCGCGGATGCAACCGTGTTTTTCCAGCACAAGGCACCGCTGATTTATGCGGATACGACAGCACTGAAGCTAGTGTAAAAATCAGGTGGTCATAGAGTAGGGGATTACAGGGGAAACAGCTTGTTTTTCCCTGCTTTTTTGTGTATAGTATACATAGAATATAAGCTGAAAGGGCGATAAGTTTTGGAAAGAATTTTCGGACATGGGGAGCGGAGCGGAACAGGATATGAAAATGGCGCTCTTGATGATGCAGATGCGGGGGTAAAAAAGATGCGGTATTTCAATACAGAAGGTTTATGCAGACCGGAAGAACACTATATGGTGCGTCTGGATGACCGGATGGAACAGATTAAAAAATCGCTGGTAGACCGGAAGAAATATTTTGTCATAAACAGGGGACGGCAGTATGGAAAAACGACGACGCTGCGGGCGTTAGAGCGATACTTAAAGGATGATTACATTGTCCTGTCGCTGGATTTCCAGGAGATGGAGACGGGTAATTTTGCAAACGGCGTTACATTTTCGCAGACGTTTGCAAGAAAGCTGGAAGCGGCATTTCATTTTATTGAAGCAGAAGATAAAGGGCAGCTGCAAAAAATGTTGTCGGATTTCAGGAAAGAGAACCCGGATGGCGGGCTGGATGAGTTGTTTGACTGCATCAGCCATATGTGCGGATGCAGCTCCCGCCCGATGATATTGATGATTGATGAGGTTGACAGCGCATCAAACAATCAGGTCTTTATTGATTTTCTCGCTCAGCTCAGGGCGTATTACCTAAAGCGTGACAAAACGCCGACGTTCCATTCCGTAATTCTGGCAGGCGTCTATAATATCAAAAACCTGAAGTTAAAACTGCGCCCTGAGTCGGAGCACCAGTACAACAGTCCGTGGAATATTGCCGCAGCATTTAAGATTCAAATGCAATTTTCTGCAAGACAAATTATTGGCATGCTACAGGAATATGATTCAGATTATCATACCGGGATGGACATACAGTCCGTTGCAGAGGAAATTTATGCATATACATCAGGCTATCCGGTTCTCGTATCAGCGATATGCAAATATATTGACGAGGATCTTCCAGGTGATGAGGAGTATGACAGCCAGGAACCGTTCTGGTCAAAGCAGGGAGTCGCACATGCGGTGAGGAAAATATTAGTTGAGAATATGCCGTTGTTTGAAAGCATGATACGCCATCTTGACGACCACCCGGAAATGAAGAGGATGTTTCAGGCGATTTTGTTTCAGGGAAGGGAGTTTACGTATAATCTGAATGCGAAGGAGATTAATCTGGCGTGTATGTTTGGTTATGCCATTGACGAAAAAGGGAAGGTGCGGATTGCAAACCGCATCTTTGAGACGTGTCTTTATGACTGCTTTTACTCGGAGGAAGAACTTTCCAACGCAATTATCCAGGCGGCGAAGCAGGATAAGAGCTGTTTTATCCATGATGGCAGGCTTGACATGGATAACGTCATGCGAAAATTTGTGACAGCCTTTGCGGATATTTATGGGCAGAACAGCGAAAGGTTCATAGAGGATAACGGACGCAAATTCTTCCTGTTATACCTAAGACCGATTATCAACGGAACAGGAAATTATTATGTTGAGGCGCAGACAAGGGATGAGAAGCGCACGGATATCATTGTCGATTATCTCGGGGAGCAGTTTATCATTGAGCTGAAAATCTGGCATGGAAATGAGTACAATGAAAGAGGGGAAAAACAGCTCGCGGCGTACCTCGACTACTACCATAAGAATAAGGGATATCTGCTCAGCTTTAACTTTAACCAGAAAAAAGAGACTGGCGTGAAGGAAATCAGGATTGGGGAGAAAACTATTGTGGAGGCGGTTGTGTAGGGCAAGTTTCCGTTTGTATTTTTTCTGTTCAAGTGGTTCTCCTGTCTGGGGGTAACATTTGTCATGACTGATACAGCAATTAAAATTTTTTAGTGGCTGAATACGGTTAATATTTTATTTTTGAGAGCCAGCGGCATCTGCCAGCAAAGCTTTGAGCCTTGCAATTTCATCGTAGCTCTTGGCAAGCTCATCGCGGCTCTTAGCAAGCTCGGAGTCTTTTGTGGCAATTTCATCGCTTTTTTTCGCAAGCAGTTTCCTTTGTTCGGCAATCAGAGCGTCCTTTCTGGCGTGTTCGCTGGCATTGTGCCGTTCATGAGCCTCAAATTCAGCGCGCCTGCGGCAGAGCTCGCGGATATTCTCATCGGAACTAAGTTCGAAAATGGTGTCAGCAGCGGCCTCCATGTATTGGTTAGTAGCAGCCATGTCTTTCAGCTCCTTCCATGTCTTGGTCTTGAAGAATGCCACCCACTTGTCAATATCATGGAGGCGGTCTTCGTCGGTTGCCAGTTCTGTGTGGTTTAATTCTATCACAGACAGCTGCAGCTTGTCAGTATAGATGGTTCCGTTTTTCACATTTTTTAGCATGTAGGTGGCATAGAATTCCGGCTTTTCGGGGAACAGGTCAAAATCGAGGAAACTAATCTGTATAACAGGAATTGCATTGATGTAATCGTCTCCTTTATATACACTGTCAAAGGAACGGCACAAATAGGAAAGGGAACGCTCCTTCCAGTTGTTGTAGTTGGCAATCTGCATCTCGAGATTTAACCGTGTCATGCTGTTGATGATAACGTTGATGTCCAATATGAAATCCTTGTTTTCAAAGGACTGCCCCAATATGATGGGGTTGGTAATCTTTACGTCAAGTGATTCAGGGTCGAGATGCAGCAGTGCACCGATAAGACCCTTCAGCACTTTCTTGTTTTTCTGTAAAACGGCGCGGAACATGTAGTCGTTTGTCATGTTGTAGCAAAGTTTTTCATCTTGAGGAACGTAGTTTCCGTTTGTATTTTTTCTATTCAAGTGGTTCTCCTGTCTGGGGGTAGTATTTGTCATGACCATGACACTATACAATGTGTGGCGTATTTCTGTCAAATAAAAATGATAATAAAATGTGCGAAATGTAAAAAATAGCACAGTTTTTTTGGTTAATAGTGTGAATTTTGACATTTGGGATAGTGTATACAGTACGGATAATTAAAAAACTAATAATATTGTGTCTGTTTTGGATAAATTATTGGATCTATTGAAATGAAAGAAATAAATATCTGGTAATATTTTATAATTAAAAATATTAAAATTTAGATAAAATATCTCGGAATACTTAAAATTAGTTAAACAATAGGAAAATTCAAGTAATACTTTAGAATAATTTAACAAAAAATCATTCTTTCTTTAGCTAAAAAATCAATGTTTCTTTAATCTGATTTATGCTAAATTTATAGTGTCCAATGAATGCAATATCGTTATTATGAGAAAGGAGAGAGCACAGTATGGTGGTAGGAAGATTGCGAAAAACGTTGAAACGAAGTCTGGCAATGGCGTTGGCAGCAGCGCTTATGGCGACTTCCGTTCCTGATTTTTCTGTTACAGCCATGGCTGAGGAGACAGTCAGCGAAGAAAATACTTCGGAGAAGGCTGCATCAAAGGAAACAGGGGAAGAGACGCAGGACGAAGAATCGGCAGACAGTGTGTCAGAAGAACAGAAGGAGGACACTGCTGGGACACAGGAGTCCGGCACGGAGCAGCATGAGACGGAGAATGCTTCGGAGACAGAGAATGCATCAGACACAGAAAGCATGACGGAGCGGGAGGATAAGACAGAGACAGAGAGCGAAACAGAGACTCGGACTGAAACGGAGACTGACACAGATGATACAACAGAGTCAGTCGAGGACGAGGAGGAATCTGAGACAGAGGAAAGACTTGACAAAAATGCGGACGTGGAACCGGGGCAGACCATTTATGAGAATGACTTCAACAGTGAAGAGGCTGAGTCTTCATTGGGCGGCGGTACTGTAAAGGCATTGGCTGATGGGAATATGGCAATTGAATATGATGTTGACTTGTCAAAGCGAACAGAGGGAGATTGGGTAAAGGCATTCCAGGCGGATTTGTCATTAGTTAATCCCTATAATATCAGTAGCGCTGAAAAGCTGACAATGAGTTATGATGTATTTATTCCGGATAGCGCGACAGGAGCAGCGAGTGAAATTGGTACTTTAACAGCTCAGGCAGTTCTCCGGGATGAGGATGACTGGAACTGGAGACAGGCAAAATCCATGCCTGGTTACACGGATTCGGATTTGGTATCTGGTGGAATCGATGGATACAGAAAGATTCATGTCTCTATCGATATAACAGAAGGTGATAACTGGGAACTGACGGATATTTCGTCATTGAGAGCAATTACGGCTGGTCTGGCAGGCAACCCCAGTGATTATAAGGGAAAACTTTATCTTGATAATGTGGTCTTAAAGGACACATCAGCCAACACAGAGACCCCTGACCCGGAGGAACCAGAAAAACCCACGACTCCGGCAGACGAGGAAGTTTTTTACGAAAACAACTTTAACGACGTTGAGGATATTGCAAACCTTGTAAACATAGGAGGAAGCACACTGCCAAAGGATGCCGAAGGCAATGTACTTGCTTCGATTGCGGACCTTGCGACAGGCAATAAGGCAATCAAAATTCCGGTAGACTTGTCGGAAGCTACGGCGTGGACGGATATCTTTAAAGTAGAGATTGACCTTCCAGCTGAATTTACAAAGACAATCAGTGAAAAAGTGGTTATGAGCTATGACCTGTATTTTCCAGAAGATAGTGTTGATGCTGATTTCGGGACAATGACAGTGATGCCCGGATTAAAGAGCGGGGCTGACTGGACATGGGTTACAGTGAAAAATGGCACGGATTATGCGACAGGAGACTGGGCAGAGACAGACATAGAAAATTATAAAGTATTCCATGTGGAAGTGGATATGAATGCGTTTACCACATGGGACGATACCCAAAAGGAAAATGTAGACTATGCCTTTGCGGATATTACGCCTGTCAGGGCAGTCATACCATGTCTGGCAGGAAATACGAGTAAGTATAAGGGGGACATCTACCTCGATAATTTAAAAGTAAAAGCAGTAGGTGTAACGACAGACGGAGACAATCCAGTAATACCTGACAACCCTGGCGAGGAAGAGAAAACGCTTGAAGGAGAACTGGTTTACAAACAGGACTTTAATGAACTGTCAAGCCTTGATAATGTTCTGACAGAGAATGTTTCAGGAAGAACACCGGAACTGGCAGTGCTTGCAACAGGAAACAAGGCGGTTAAGTACACCATCAGCGCGCTGTCAGGAAGTGGCTGGGATGATATATTCAAGGCGCAGTTTAACCTGGCAGAAGCATATGACAAACAGATTACGGAAAAGGTAGTCATGAGCTATGATGTGTATTTTCCGGCTGCAAGTGTGACGGCAGAGAGTTTTAACACGATAAAGGCACAGGCTACGGTTGCCAGCGGCAGTGCATGGGCATGGGCTACCCAGAAAACATGGCCGGAGATTACGGTCGAAACACTGGAAGATGACGCAGAGGTGCCAAACTTCAAGAAGGCCCATGTAGAAATTGACATGAATGACCTTCAGGTCTGGGATAATGAATTAAAAGATAATAAACCATATCCGTTTGACCAGATTACACCAATTCATGCAGTCATCCCATGTCTTGCCGGCGCAGGCAGCACATACAGCGGAGACTTATACCTGGATAACCTCAAGGTCTGGGCAGTAAACGAAACCAGCGAGACACCCGACCCGACAGAGGACGTGGTTCTGAATCTGGACGCGTCGGCATGGACAGTCGGTGGTGTGTATCAGTATGACGGTGAGAGCAAAATCGAGAACAAGACTGTCGGTGACAAGAAGTTCCTTGTGGCAACAGTGGATTATTCCAAAAACACAAACACAGGTTGGAGCGAGCCGAAGTTCGACTATGTCCACCCTGAACAGGTGCCGAGCCTGAAGGGATATAATGCGTTTGTTGCAGATGTATACTATAAACCGGAAGACAAGACAGGAGGCAGCTTTGGGGTAAAGCTGTATGCGAAATCACCCATCACACAGAAAGAGATTATCAACAGTGATGCCCCGGTGCCGGAAGGGGAAGCAGTAGACATTCCAGGACTGGAAGGCTATTACAAGGCACAGTTTGTAATGGAAAAGAAATTTGACGGAGCCTTTCAGAACCTGACATTCAGTATTGTGGGTAAAAACACGGACTATGTGGGTGAAATCTATCTCGACAATATGCGTTTCACTAAGATTACGGCTCCGGATATTTATGTGGACAGTACCATTCCTGTACAAAAAGGAGCCGGAGTCCAGGTTGTCGACAATGGCAGAAACCTCCAGACTGCAAGCGGACAGAAAACCCCGATTGCGGAAAACGTAGCGCTTGTTGATGCCAGGGCGATTGACGCGACAAAGAACCTGTATGCATATTTAAAGGCAGTAGGGGAGTCCGACAGCGTAATTTTTGGACACCAGAATGACACCCACCACAAGGCAGGCAGCAAAGGGGAGGGATTCTCGGAATCCGACACCAAGGACGTGACAGGCAGCATCGCAGGCGTGATTGGTATCGATGTATTGTCACTTACAGGCAACGAGGCGTCAGAGTGGAATGCGCCGGAGGCAGACAGAATCGCGTATGTGGCAGATATCACGCGAAAGGCAGCGGCAGAGGGCGCACTGATTACACTGTCCGCGCATATGCCAAACTTCGAGGTGATTGACCAGCGCGTGAAGGCATACGATGCGGCAGGCGGCGTTGTGGATGAAACGAAGAATGAAATGGTTGGCTATTGGACAACGGAGAATGGCGAAAAGCAGTACAACTTCTCCGGCTACACACCGGGGACGACGACAGGAAACATCGTACAGCGGATTATGCCCGGTCAGGACTTAAACTATCTTTACACAGATTATCTGGATTTAATTGCAGATTATGCAAAATCCGTGGAAGGAGACGGCATTACCATTTTGTTCCGTCCATTCCATGAGAACACGGGCAGCTGGTTCTGGTGGGGTGCGGCGTTCTGCGACGAGCAGGCGTACATCAACCTGTTCCGCTATACAGTGGACTACATGAAAGAGACAAAGGGCGTACACAACATGCTCTATGTGTATGGTCCAGGCAGCGAGGCGGCAAATGTCACGGAGTATGGTGCACGGTATCCGGGCGATGACTATGTGGACATGATTGGATATGATTTATACCACTCCGGACCGACACAGGCAAGCGAGCCGGGCTATTTGCAGAGTATCAGCAAGCAGAACCAGATTTTACGCGATTTTGCGACAGCGCATGATAAACTCTATGCCATCACGGAGACAGGTGTGGCAGACGGCGACATCGCATTGAAGCGCACCGGCAACGAGGTAATGGACTGGTACATGCAGCTGTTAGACCAGATTACGAAGGACGGCGGAATCTGTTATTTCCTCGTATGGGCAAACTTTGATGAAAACGGCAGCTTCTATCTGCCCTACGTGGTAGAAAAGAAGGAGAACGGCGTGCTGCACGGACATGAGATGCTCGACGAGTTCATCAAGTTCTACAATGACGGCAGGAGTGTCTTTGCGACAGACATGAACAGCGGATACCAGCAGATTACAGGCGTGAACAACACGACAAAGGAAGATGCACTGTCCGGCTATATCGTAACACCGCAGTCCGGCGACAGGATTCTGCCCGACCAGGCGAACCCGACTACAAGAATTGCGGCAAAGATATCAGGAATTGCCAAGGATGCGGATAATGTCCGGTTTGTTGTGGAGACAGAATTTGACAGGGTTACATTAAAGGCAGCATATAATGAAGAACAGGGCGTATGGGAAGCCACGTTAAAGGACAGCGCGCTCCTGAGCCTGGGCGAGGCGCTCGGAACGATTACGCTGTTTGTCGGCGATATAGAAGTTGCAGCCATTACGGCTAAATTTAATATGGAAGTACCGGTGCAGGACGATATGGTTCCGGAGGATTTTGAGGGCTACAACGGCGACAGCCAGCAGCTGGGACTTGCATGGGCGACGAACAAGGCTTCCGGCAGCGAGATTTCGTTCTCCCTGACAGACGACCCGGAGAAGGTATTTGGCGGAAAATATGGGTTAAAGATGGATGTCACATTTGCGGCAGGCGATGCGTGGGCAGGCGCGACAAAGGGCATGAATGCCAACTGGAGCGCAGGCAATGCACTGGAATTTTACACGATTCCTGAGACAAAGGGACAGAAGGTTGTCATCCAGGTTACCACAGGCGGCAATACCATTTTTGAGACCTATTTGCAGGAATATGAACGCTACACCGACAATGCACAGACAGGATTCCCGGTAAAGGTGACAATTCCTTTTAGTGCATTTGTGGGAAGGGATAACAAGGAAGCCAAATTTGACCCGGCGAAGATTGAGAGCATCGGACTCTGGTGCAATGCAATTCCAAAGGACGGTCTGACATTCCCGCTGAGCACGACGCTGTATTATGATGAATTTAAAGTCGTGACGACGGACAAGACAGAGGTGACAATCGAACCGCTGGCAAAGAAAGGCATCTGGGTTAAGGAGATTCCGGCACAGGTTTACACAGGCAAGGCGTTGAAGCCGGAAGTACAGGTATATGATGATGCAAAACTCCTGACACTGAAAAAGGATTACACGGTAAGCTACAAGAACAACACCAAAAGAGGACATGCAGATGTCATCATAAAAGGCAAGGGCAACTATGCGGAGACGATTACGGCTCACTTTGAGATTGTGCCAAAACAGGTCGGCGAGCTGACCATTACGGCGCCGGATTACCTCATTTATAATGGGAAAGAACAAAAAATTTCCGTGACCGTAAAGGACGGCAAGAAAAAGCTGAGCACCAGGAATGATTACACCCAGACGATCACCTTTGTTCCCGAGGGGGCGGAGTCAGGTACGGTGGTGGAGAAGGCAAAAGAAGCCGGTATCTATCAAATCAGGATTGCCATGAAGGGGAATTACGATGGTGAAGTGACAGTACCGTGCAAGGTGGTAAAGGACAAGGAGCTTCTCACCAAGGCAAAGGTGACGCTTCCGTCCAACGCGCTCGATTACAAGGACGGCGCGGCGGTAGAGTTCGAGAATCCTGCACAGATTATCGTGAAACTGGGCAGCAAGGTGATTCCGCAGAAGGCAGAGGATGGCACGGATAACTATGTCATTACTTATGTGAACAACAGGGAAGTAGGAACCGCAAGTGTCGTGATTACAGGCGTGGAGACCGGGAAATATGTAGGAAGCTGCAGCAAGGCATTCGCTGTCAGGGGAACACCGTTCTCTGCAAAAACCATTGAGATAACAGCGTTTCAGACGAAGCTTCCATATACGGGCAGGACAATCTACCAGAATCCGGTACTGAAGGACAAGGCTACCAGTACAGTGCTTGAGAAGAATGTCGATTACAGAGTGACATACACAAACAACCTGAACGCAGGAAAAGCGAGCATGGTGCTCACAGGTATCAACAGGTACAGCGGTACAATAAAACAGACGTTTGCGATTGACAAGGCAGAACTGACAACGCAGATGCTTCAGCAGGGTGCCATGACAGTGAAACAGAACCGCGCAGGCGTGACACCGGATGTTGAACTGGTTTACGATGGCAGAGCACTGGTGAAGGACGTGGACTATAAGCTGACCTACACAAACAATAAGAACACGACAACGGAGACCAAGAAAGCCTACATCAGCATTGCGGGCAAAGGAAATTTCAAGGGAAGCTTAAAGAACGCAGTGGAGCTGACCATCCAGCCAAAATCATGGGACAGCGGTGAAATCACAGTGGAAGTTCCCGATATGAAGTACAAGCCGAGCACAAAGGAGTACAAGCCGAATGCAGTCGTGTACGATAACGGCAAAAAGCTCACGAAGAATAAGGACTATGTGATAGAGTATGCATTGAACAAGAAAGAGGACATCACGCTTACGCAGGATGGACAGCTTCCGGTCAATGGGCATACGGCAAATGTGATTATCACACTGACAGGCGCCGATTATGTTGTGAATGCGGATGACGCACAGAGCAGCAAACAGACCTTTGCGTTTACGATTATCGGCAGGCTGATGAGCGAGACGAAGATAGCGCTCAAGCCTGACAAGGTACAGTACTTCAGCCAGTATGGAACCAGACCGGGCAAGGATGATTTGACAGTGACGTATAAGGGCGAAGAGGTGAAGAGTGATGAGTATGATATCATCTCCTACAGCAAGAACGACATGAAAGGAAGTGCGACACTGGTTGTCCAAGGTAAGGGTCAGTACGGCGGAACCAAGAAATTTACATTTAAAATCAATGCGAGGGGAATACAGACAAACCTTGCAGAGGCATTGGAAAAAATCATGTCAGCCATGATGGAACAATTGTAATGCCAATAAAAGAAGCGGTGCGGGATATCCTGTACCGCTTCTTTTGCCTGGAATGTCAGGAATAGTCAGAACTAACTGTTTATAAACAAAACATAAAAATGGAAAAATCTGTTGACAACTGCCCTGCCAGGGTATATTCTGTAGCAAGTAAATGCTTTGAAAGTCAAAATATTTGATTGTCAAAATATTTGAGCGTCAAAATGTTTTGGCTGCTGAATTCAGGTATTGAAGTAAATGAAGGTAATAAATTTTTAACAAATTGAAAGGATGGAAGAACCATGTTAGAAAGAGTAAAAGAAATCATCGAGGAGCAGTTAAACGTTGAAGGTGTGGAGATTACAGAGGAGACACGCTTCAAGGAAGACTTAGAGGCAGACTCACTCGACTTATTTGAGCTTGTTATGGCATTTGAGGAGGAGTACGGCGTGGAGATTCCTTCCGAGGATCTGGAGCAGATTACGACAGTCGGCTCAATCATCAAATATATGCAGGATAAAGGCGTTAACGCATAATTGCGCTGACAGGATTATAAAGCAGCCGTCTGATAGTCATCATAGAGTATCGGGCGGCTGTAATAGAAAAAACAGGAGCTTGTATGAAAACAAGAATTACAGAATTATTAGGAATTGAATATCCCATTATACAGGGCGGCATGGCATGGGTTGCCGAGCACAATCTGGCTGCGGCAGTTTCCGAGGCCGGCGGGCTTGGAATCATCGGTGCGGGCGGCGCGCCTGCGGAATTTGTCAGGGAACAGATTCGGAAAGTGAAGGAAGCGACACAGAAACCATTTGGTGTCAACATCATGCTGATGAATCCTGAGGCGGATGCCATTGCACAGGTTGTCGTGGACGAGGGCGTTAAGGTGGTCACGACAGGCGCCGGAAACCCGGGCAAGTACATGGAAATGTGGAAGGCGGCAGGCGTCAGCGTGATTCCCGTAGTGGCAAGCGCCGGAATGGCGAAGCTTATGGAGCGCGGCGGCGCGGATGCGGTTGTCGCGGAAGGAATGGAGAGCGGCGGACATATTGGGTCGATCACGACAATGGCGCTTGTCCCCCAGGTTGTCGATGCGGTCGGCATTCCTGTCATTGCTGCGGGCGGCATCGCGGACGGCAGGGGATTTGCGGCGGCATTCATGCTCGGCGCGGAGGCAGTGCAGCTTGGCACGCGCTTTGTGGCGGCAAAGGAGTCCATTGTGCATGAAAATTACAAGGCAATGCTCATCAAGGCAAAGGATATTGACTCCGCAGTCACAGGCATGTCAACAGGGCATCCTGTCAGGAGCATCCGGAACAAAATGACCAAGGAATACTTAAAGATGGAAAAAGAGGGCGCTGACTTCATGGAACTGGAGAAGCTGACACTTGGCTCGCTCAGAAAAGCCGTGACAGAGGGCGACGTGGTCAACGGAACGGTCATGGCAGGCCAGATTGCAGGGCTTGTGAAGAAAGAACAGCCCTGTAAGGAAATCATATCGGAAATCATATCGGAAGGGCTTGCGCTGATGCACAAGTTTTAGGGATGGAGTTTTATATAGAAAGGGGCGGCACGATAGAAATGAGCAGAATCGCATTTATTTTCCCGGGGCAGGGTTCGCAGTATGTCGGCATGGGAAAGGATTTTTATGATACATATGAGGAAGCAAAGGAAGTATACCGGCTTGCGGGCGAGGTATCAGGGCTTGACATGGAGGCGCTTTGCTTCACGGAAAATGACAAGATAAACATTACGGAATACACGCAGATTGCAATGCTTGCCACAGAGGTAGCGATTTTAAAGGTGCTTGAGTCAAAGGGTGTCCGTGCGGAGGTCACCGCAGGCCTGAGTCTTGGGGAGTACGGCGCACTGGCAGCGGCGGATGTCATGGACTTAAAGGACTTGTTCCATGTTATAAGGAAGCGCGGCATCTTCATGCAGGAGGCATATCCCACCGGCGGAGCCATGACAGCAGTGCTGGGACTTGACAGTGACAGGATTGAGGAAATCTGCCGCCAGACAGAAGGAATCGTGAGCATCGCAAACTACAACTGTCCCGGGCAGATTGTCATCACGGGCGAGGAGGCAGCAGTCACAAAGGCATCCGAGGCGCTTTCGGACGCAGGCGCAAAGCGCTGCGTGCCGCTCAAGGTCAGCGGGCCATTCCACTCGGAGCTGTTAAAGGGCGCCGGGGAAAAGCTTGAGAAAGAGCTTATCGGCATCAGGCTCAGGAATCCGTCCATACCGTATATCAGCAACCTGGACGCGCTGGACGTGACGGAGGCGGCGCCGATTAAGACGCTCCTGAAAAGCCAGGTGTCAAATTCGGTGTGCTGGCAGCAGTCTGTCGAGAAAATGATTGCGGACGGCATTGACACATTTATCGAAATCGGACCGGGAAAAACACTGAGCGGATTTATGAGAAAAATCAACAAGGATGTCAGGTGCATGAATATCGACAAGCTGGAAGATTTGGACAAGGTATTAGAGACATTGAAAGGAAAAGAGGAATAGGATGTTAACAGGAAAAATTGCCCTTGTAACGGGGGCAGGCAGGGGAATCGGCAGGGAAATCGCACTGACACTTGCAAAGAACGGCGCCACTGTCATCGTAAACTATAACGGCTCCAAGGAAAGCGCCGACGCGGTTGTCGCGGAGATCGAAAAAAATGGCGGGAGCGCCGAGGCAGTACAGTGCAATGTGTCTGATTTTGCGGCGTGCGAGGAATTTGTAAAGCAGGTGCTGGCCAAGTACAAAAAGGTCGATATCCTTGTAAACAATGCGGGCGTCACGAGGGATAACCTGATTATGCGCATGTCCGAGGATGATTATGACGCTGTTCTTGACACCAACTTAAAAGGCGCATTCAACATGATCCGCCATCTCTCCCGCAGCTTTATCAAGCAGAGAAGCGGTAAGATTATCAACATTTCATCCGTGAGCGGTGTGCTTGGGAATGCAGGACAGGCAAATTATTCGGCTTCCAAGGCGGGACTTATCGGACTGACCAAGAGTGTCGCAAGGGAGTTTGCAAGCCGCGGGATTAATGTCAATGCGGTGGCACCGGGATTTATCGACACGGACATGACAAAGAATATGACAGAGGATGCGAAGAAAGAGCTGGACAACATGATTCCCATGGGAAAAATGGGCACGACAAAAAACATTGCAGACCTTGTGATGTTCCTTGCGGGAGAACAATCAGACTACATCACCGGACAGGTAATCTGTGTGGATGGCGGGATGTGCATATAGAAAGGAAATAGGTTTTAACATGAAAAAGAGAGTAGTAGTAACCGGCATGGGAGCAGTAACCCCTATCGGAAACAGTGTCGATGCATTCTGGGACAGTGTAAAACAGGGAAAAATCGGTTTTGCTCCGATAACATATTTTGACACGGCTGATTTTAAGTGCAAGCTGGCAGCCCAGGTCAAGGATTTCAATGCGGCTGATTACATGGACAAGAAGGCGGCACGCAGGATGGAGCCGTTCTGCCAGTTTGCGGTTGCGGCGGCGAAGGAAGCCATTGAGGATGCGGGACTTGACATGACAAAGGAAGACCCCTACAGGGCAGGATGTGCCGTGGGGAGCGGTATCGGCAGCCTTCAGGCAATGGAGCGGGAACACACAAGGCTTGAGGAAAAAGGCCCCTCGAAAGTAGCGCCGCTTCTCGTCCCGCTGATGATATCCAACATGGCGGCGGGAAATGTCAGCATTGCATTCAACCTCAAAGGCAAGAGCATCAATGTGGTGACAGCCTGTGCCACAGGTACCAATTCAATTGGCGAGGCATTCCGTACCATCCAGTACGGTGATGCGGACATCATGGTGGCAGGCGGAACAGAGAGCTCCATCACACCGATTGGCATTGCCGGGTTTACGTCTCTTACGGCGCTTTCCACCTGTGAGGATCCGGCGCGTTGTTCCATCCCGTTCGACAAGGACAGAAGCGGGTTTGTGATGGGCGAGGGTGCGGGCGTTGTCGTGCTCGAGGAGCTTGAGCATGCAAGGGCGCGCGGTGCGAAAATTTATGCAGAGGTCGTGGGGTATGGATGCTCGTCAGACGCATATCACATCACCTCGCCGGCAGAGGATGGCGAAGGCGCCGCAACAGCCATGTTAAATGCTGTCAGGGATGCAGGCGCGTCGGCGGAGGACATCACCTACATCAATGCGCACGGCACAAGCACGCACCATAATGATTTGTTTGAGACAAGGGCGATTAAGCTTGCGTTTGGCAGCCATGCAAAGGATATCCGGGTAAATTCGACAAAGTCCATGATCGGGCATCTCCTCGGGGCTGCTGGCGCAGTTGAGTTTGTCACCTGCGTAAAGGAGCTTCAGGAGGGGTATATTCATCAGACCGTAGGCCTTATGGAGAGCGAGGAGGAAATGGACCTCGACTACTGTAAGGAGAGCAGCAGCGGGGCATTCACCTATGCGCTCAGCAACTCACTGGGCTTTGGCGGACACAACACAAGTATTTTGATAAAGAAATATTCGGAGTAAGTAACAGTTCAGCCTTCGGCTTCCTGTTACAGGCATCAAGCCATGCAAAACCACTTCGTGGTAGCTTGATGCATCTCAGCCACTACACATTCTTACGTGGCTTGTATAAGCCATAATTTGCAGCGCAGTGCAAAGTCCTAGGCTGAATTGTTACTGGAATAAAACAAATAGAAAGAAAAGGTGACACATATGTCAGTTTATACAGCAAAGGAAATCATGGAAATCATTCCACACAGACATCCGTTTATGCTGATTGATACAATTGAGGAGCTTGAGGAAGGTGTCAGGGCGCTTGGAAAAAAGTGTGTGAGTTTTAATGAACCGTATTTTGCAGGCCATTTTCCGGGGAATCCTGTCATGCCGGGCGTACTGATTATAGAAGCGCTCGCACAGGTCGGGGCAGTCGCCATGCTGGGGACACCGGAGATGAGAGGAAAGACCGCGTATTTTGCAGGAATTGACAAGGCGCGGTTCAGGCAGAAGGTACTTCCGGGCGATGTGCTGATGCTTGAGACAAAGATTATAAAGGTAAAAGGACCGGTCGGTATCGGGGAGGCTGTTGCCACCGTCAACGGAAAGGTTGCCTGCAAGGCAGAGCTGACATTTGCAATCAGCTGACGCAGGATTAGATTATTGCATGGAGGTTCATATGGATAAGTCAGAGCATGTAAAGAGCGGAAGAAGATTTCCCATCAATTTATACAATAAGCTGGAGGAAAGGCTGAGGAACAAGTCAGAGGACACACAGGAACAGGCAGAGGAAGTAAAAGCGGAGGACAAAAGTCAGATTAAGTGCCCGAAGTGCGGCAGAATGGTCGACCGCGCACGCGTTGTCAAGAAGAAATACGTATGCTATGAGTGTGGCGGGTATTTCCGTGTCAAGACCAATAACCGTATCCGTATGGTTGCAGACCCCAGGAGCTTTGAGCCATGGTTCGAGGATATGGCGGTCAGCAATCCGCTTGATTATGAAGGATATGAGGATAAGCTTGCGGCTGCAAGGGAAAAGACAGGTCTGAAAGAGGCAGTCACGGTAGGACGCTGCAAGGTGTTCGGTGAGGACATCGTGCTTGGTGTATGTGACTCCCGGTTTATGATGGCGAGCATGGGGCATGTCGTGGGTGAGAAAATCACAAAGGCGATTGAGCGTGCGACCGAGCTTCGTCTCCCGGTGTTTCTGTTCTGCTGCTCTGGCGGCGCCAGAATGCAGGAGGGCATTGTATCCCTGATGCAGATGGCAAAGACCTCTGCGGCAATCAAGAAACACGGTGATGCCGGGCTGCTGTACTGTTCCATCCTCACAGACCCTACGACAGGGGGCGTGACAGCAAGCTTTGCGATGCTTGGCGATGTCATTATGGCGGAGCCGGGCGCGCTTATCGGATTTGCAGGTCCCAGGGTCATCAAGCAGACAATCGGCCAGGAGCTTCCGGAGGGCTTCCAGACAGCGGAATTCCTTGTGGAGCACGGATTTGTCGACGGCATTGTGCTCAGGGAGAACCTGAAAAAGACCATTCATTTCCTGATAAAGTCCCATCAGGGTACAGGAAAGAAGACGTATGCGGATTTCTGTGAGGACCATGGTTTCCACTTTGAACTGAGCGAGGAATTAAAAGAGCAGTCATGGAAATCAAAACCGCGCAGCGCGTGGGAAAAGGTAAAGGCTGTCCGCCAGGTGGAACGTCCCGCGGCGACAGACTATATGGAGCATATCTTCGATGTGTTCGTGGAGGCACATGGGGACAGGGGATTCCATGACGACAAGGCGCTGATTGGCGGTATCGGATTTTTAGAAGGACAGCCGGTGACTGTAATCGCTGACCTGAAAGGAAAAGATTTCAAGGAGTGCCAGGAGAGAAACTTTGGCATGCCACTGCCGGAAGGATACAGAAAGGCACTCCGCCTGATGAAGCAGGCAGAAAAGTTCAACCGTCCGATAGTCAGCTTTGTCAATACGTCAGGTGCATTCTGCGGCCTTGAGGCGGAGGAGCGCGGACAGGGCGAGGCGATTGCCAGAAACCTGCTTGAAATGTCAGGGCTTAAGGTTCCCATACTCTGCATCCTGATTGGCGAGGGCGGCAGCGGTGGCGCGCTTGCAACGGCAGTCGGCAACGAAGTCTGGATGATGGAGAACGCGACGTATTCCATTCTTTCACCGGAAGGATTTGCCTCCATCTTGTGGAAGGATGCCAACAGGGCGCAGGAAGCCAGCGAAGTCATGAACATTACGGCACAGGATTTGAAGCGTCTTGGTGTCATCGAGCGCATTATCCCGGAGTTTGGCGGGGCGGACAAGAAGACAGCTGCGGCAATTGCAGGCTATATGAAAGAGCATATCAAGGAGTTTTTGGAGAAGTATGACGGCAGGACAGGCGACTCGATCGCGGAAGAACGGTACCAGCGTTTTCGGAATTTCTGATAAATAAGAGGATAAATCATGAGTGTAAATGAATTAAGGATAGGAGACCTTTGCGCGCGCATTCCCGTGATACAGGGAGGAATGGGCGTCGGGGTGAGCCTGTCGGGTCTTGCGGGGGCAGTTGCGGCGGCAGGCGGCGTGGGTGTCATCTCCACGGCACAGATTGGATTCCGAGACCCGGATTTTGGAAAGCATCCGATAGAATGCAACCTAAAGGCAGTCGGTGAGGAAATCAGGAAAGCGCGCAAGAGGGCAGACGGCGGCATTGTCGGCGTCAACATCATGGTGGCGACCAGAAGGTATGAGGACTATGTAAAGGCGGCGGTGGACGCAGGCGCTGACTTGATTATTTCCGGCGCAGGACTTCCCATGACACTGCCTGAAATTGCGGGAAATACAAGGATTGCACCGGTTGTTTCAAGCAGAAAGTCCCTGAGCGTCATTTCAAAATACTGGAAGAAAAAGTATGACAGGAAACCGGATTTGGTCGTGATAGAGGGACCTGAGGCAGGCGGTCATCTTGGATTTACCAGGGAGGAAATCGACGCGTACACCGTCACAGGAGAAAAAAATTATGACGACGAGGTAAAGGCGGTCATTGCGCTTGCAGACGAGCTTGAAGTACCTGCCGTGGTGGCAGGCGGCATCTATGAGCGCGCGGACATGGAGCATTATCTTGCAATGGGCGCCAGGGGCGTGCAGATTGCAACGCGTTTCGTGACGACGAGGGAGTGTGATGCTTCCGACGCCTATAAGCAGGCGTATATCGACGCAAAAAAAGAAGATATTGTGATTGTGAATAGTCCGGTGGGAATGCCGGGACGCGCGATACACAATGCTTTTCTGGACAAGGTGGCAGCCGGTGAACGCTTTATGAGGGGATGCAGGCAGTGCATCATTACCTGTAAACCGGACACGGCGCCGTACTGCATCACAGAGGCGTTAATCAATGCGGTGGAGGGCAGGCTTGACGAAGGACTCATCTTCTGCGGCAGCAATGCGTACAGGGCGGATAAGATAGAAACAGTGGCGGATATAATGGAGGAATTTTCATAATGACAATAAGAATCACAGGTACGGGAAGCGCCCTGCCGGAAAAAATAGTGACAAATTTCGATTTGCAGGAGCTTGTGGAGACCTCCGATGAATGGATACGTGAACGCACAGGAATTGCAGAGCGGCGGATTTCCACAGGCGACACCGTTGCCACGCTGTCAGCCGAGGCGTGCCGGAGAGCGCTGGAGATGGCAGGAAAGACTGCGGAGGAGGTAGAACTCATTCTTGTGGCGACCTGCTCGCCGGAAATGCTCCTTCCCTGCTGTGCCTGTCAGGTGCAGGATATCATCGGGGCATCCCATGCGGCAGCATTTGACCTGAATGCCGCCTGTTCCGGATTTTTGTTTGCATTGAACACGGCATATGCGTATATGCAGTCAGGCATCTACAGAAACGCGTTGATTGTCGGGAGCGAAGTGCTGTCAAAGGTTGTCGACTGGAGCGACAGGGGGACGTGCGTCCTGTTTGGCGACGGCGCGGGGGCTGCTTTTGTGGAAGCATCCGCGGAGGACATTGTCCGTGACAATGGGCGCAAAGTGGGAATGGAGTGCATGGTACAAGGCTCGGACGGCACAAAGGGGATGGTGCTTTCCTGCGCGGAGCGGCCTGTGAACAATGCGTTTATTTCGGAAAAGCAGACTGCCAGTCCATACATACAGATGAATGGACAGGAGGTTTACAAGTTTGCCACGAGACAGGTTCCTGCATGTATCCATGAAGCATTGGACAAGGCAGGAATCACGGCGGAGGATGTCGATATGTTCGTACTGCACCAGGCGAACGTGCGCATAATCGAGTCCGTTGCAAAAAGACTGAAGACAGACATCTCAAAATTTCCCATGAATCTTGACAAGATTGGAAATATGTCCTCCGCCACGATACCGGTGCTGCTTGACGAGCTGAACCGCGGCGGCAGGATACAGGACGGAAACAGGCTGGTGCTGTCCGGGTTCGGTGCGGGACTGACATACGGTGCAACTGTGATGGTCTGGTAATGGATGTGAACATGGTCAGTGCTCAGAATATGGAATGGAGGTGGAGACTGGTCAGCATGGAAAAGACTACGAGCAGGACATTAAATGAAATGCTGGTGAAGCTTTTTAACAATGTGATGGATGCGGAGGAAAAAGCGGTAATCACCGAGGAATTCAAGGACATCACGAACAATGACATGCATATCATAGAGGCAATCGGTATCGAGGAACCGCGCAGGATGTCGGATATTGCCAAGCGTCTTGATGTAACCATGGGTACACTTACCACCAACATGAACAGCCTTGAGGACAAAGGCTATATCATACGGGAACGGAGCAAAACTGACAAACGTGTCGTTTTGGTCGTGCTCACAAAAAAGGGAAAAAAAGCATTTTACCACCACAGGGATTTCCACAAAAACATGATTAAGTCCATTGTAAAAGACTTGAATGAGGAAGAAATGCGCGTGATGATAAAGTGTCTGATGAATCTGGGAAAATTTTTTCAGGACTGTGAAGAAGGGCAGGCTCCGTAAAGCGGGGACTGCCCTTTTCACTTTATGCACCATTGATTTCAACATTTACTGTCCGCACGTATCGTCTCAGCGGGTATTCCCCATCGTGCGACTCCGCACAATGCCCTGCAGATGCCTTTTCAAAATGGGAAGAAAGCCTTTGCAAAACCGGTGCAGCACGGAGACATCATCCGTATCGATAAATATGGTCTGGCAGGAGCTGCACAGAAGCTGCCTTGTCGCGGCAACATGTTTCTAAAATTAGGCGACCTTAAGAGATAGTCGAATATGTTTTTGAGTTGTGAAAAACAGAGAAGTCGTGTATAGTATTCATTAAAGGAAGCGGAGGTGGACTTTATGAAACGGCGATTTAATGTGACAGGCTCCTGCAGCCCGCAGCGCCATTACATGGTCAGGCTGGATGACAGGCTGGAAAAGATAAAGGAAGACTATGTTGATTATGGCAGTTATTTCGTCATCAACAGGGGCAGGCAGTACGGAAAGACGACGACGCTGAAGGGGCTTGCGAAATATCTTTCCGGGGAATATGTTGTGCTGTCATTGGACTTTCAGCAGATGGGGACGGAGGATTTTGCGGACGCTGCGACATTTGCGCATGCGTTTGCAAATGCCTTGATAGAAAAGCTTGAAATCAATGGGCTGGATGACAGAAAAGAACTGATGGAGCCATTAATGGAGGTCATGGACAGGGACGGCAACAGTTTGAAGGATTTATTCACTCGCCTGAGCAGGATGTGCAGAAACAGCGCACAGCCGATCGTACTGATCATTGACGAGGTTGACAGCGCGGGAAATAATCAGGTCTTTGTTGATTTTCTGGCACAGCTACGTGGCTATTACCTTGCGCGGGATGAGATGCCGATTTTTCACTCGGTAGTCCTTGCGGGAGTTTACAGCATTAAGAATCTGAAATTGAAGCTGCGTTCTGAGTCAGAACACCAGTACAACAGCCCATGGAATATTGCGGCTGACTTTAAGATTGCAATGAATTTTTCAGCAGAACAGACTGCTGCAATGCTGGGGGAATATGAAGCAGACCATCAGACGGGAATGGATGTGCATGCAGTCGCAGAAGAAATTGTTGCATATACGTCAGGCTACCCGGTATTGGTATCAACCATTTGTAAATATATTGATGAGGACTTGTCAGGACATGAATATTTTGAAAGTCCCCAGAAAGCATGGTCAAGCGTCGGTGTCGCGGAGGCTGTAAAAAATATATTAAAGGTGAGTACGCCGCTGTTTGAGAGTATGGTAAAGCAGCTGGATTTGTATGATGAGCTGCGGCTCATGCTGGAAAACATCATCTATCAGGGCATGAAGATACCATTTAGTCCGGATGAGAAGGCGGTCAGCATGGGCCTGATGTTTGGCTATCTGACAGAAAAAAACGGACAGGTAGCGATCGCGAACCGTATTTTTGAGATGTATCTGATGAATCTTTTTATGACCGAGGAAGCGGCAAGGAGTGAAGTCTACCTGAGGGGTGACCGTGACAGGATAGGATTTATCAGGGATAACAGGCTTGACATGTATCTGGTTTTGAAAAAGTTTGTCGAATATTTTCATGAAATCTGCGGTGATAAGGACGAAGACTTCATTGAAAAGAATGGGCGCAAGTTTTTCCTGCTGTACCTAAAGCCGATTATCAACGGCACAGGAAACTATTATATAGAAGCGCAGACAAGAGATTCAAGGCGCACTGACCTGATTGTGGATTATCTTGGCGAGCAGTTTATCGTGGAGCTGAAGATCTGGCATGGCAGCGAGTACAATGCAAGAGGGGAAAAACAGCTCACCGAGTACCTCGAATATTTCCACAAGGAACTGAAAGTTCCTTTGGATAAGGGGTATATGCTCAGCTTTAACTTTAACCAGAAAAAGGAAATCGGCGTGAAGGAGATACGGGCCGGAGGTAAAACGATTGTGGAGGCAGTCGTGTAGCCTAATAAGGAACTGTAGTATAAAAAGCGTTCAGTCATGGGCGCTTTTTCAGTTGCACATGGCACGACCAGGGAAAACACTTGAGGATGCCCTTGCGAGATAAAAATTTATACTGGAAACCGTTGCCAGATTATGTTAAAATGGTACTATTCAGACATTGCCGCTTTGCGGCTGCGGCTGGCGCAATGCTCACGGCAGATTTCGTCTGCCATGAGTATAACTACTGGAGGGATGAATATGGCAGCATTTACAGTGCAAGAGCTGGAGAGTATGATTGTTGTTTATATGGGGGATTACAAGACATCCCGCGGTGAAACAAAATTAATGACCAAAGATTTAGGGTCGTGTATTGGCGTCGCGGTCAGGGATCCCCATGTTGGCGTGGGAGGGCTTCTGCATGTGATGCTCCCACATTATGGAGGGAACGAAAGGGAATCGTTTGTTCCGGCGAAGTATGCAGATACGGGGCTTGACGAAATGATTCACACGCTTGTGATGCAGGGGGCGAAACGGGAACACCTGGTGGCGAAGATTGCAGGCGGCGCCCATATGATAAGAACTGAACAGGTACCTGAAAGCAGTGACATATCTTCGAGAAACCTTGAGGCGGTAAAGAAGAAGCTCGGTGAGATGGGCATTCCGGTGCTTGCGGCTGATGTGGGTGAGTACTGGCCAAGGACTGTGGTGTTTGAGCCTGGAAGCGGCAGTTTCCGGATTCTGACTCCCGGCAAGGAAGAAAAGCTTATCTGATGAATGAGAGAAAGGGGTGTGTGTATGGGAGAAGAATTGAACGAGATGGAGCTTTTGGAGCGCAACATCATTAAAAGCTACAATGAGCTGCTAAAGACACTGCTTGAGGAGGGTGATATGGACACGCTCGAGCGGGTTATCACGGACGATGCATACAGATATAAGCTGATGGATATGCATACCAGCAAGCTCAAAATAGAACATGAACTGTGAACAAAACAAAAAAGGAATACCACACAAAGGTATTCCTTTTTGCATATAAATATTTTTATTGATTCAACAGTGACAGGGCAAGCTTTCTCTTGTGATGGCGGTACATGCTTGCAAAACGGTTGTATACCCAGAAGCTCTCCACAAGGACATGGTTGAGGATGCCAAGCTTCCCCTTTACCGTACCCTCATAATATTCACCGCCAAATTTTGTCGCTCCCTTTTCCTTAATATATGTGACAAGCTCGGACTCGCTTGCAATCTCGTCCTTTAATTCGGTGTACGCAGTCCCTACACAGTCGGGATGGTGGGAATCGCTGCCGCCAAACATCGGAAGATTATATCGGAATGCAAGCTGGCGCGCCTCCATGTTGGATTCCCTTGACTCGCAGGAATTAAACGCCTCCAAAAAGTCAAAGTGTTTCATAATGTCAGGATTTCTCTTGTAAGCACGTGTGCGCGTAATGCTCAGGTGACGTTCTCCGCAGGGATGTGCGGGACCAAGAATACCGCCGTGCCTATGTACGACATCCTGCAAGACACTCACAGGAAGACCGCGGCATTCCATCAAAAGGAGTTTGACATGCTCCGGCAGAATGACGAGGATATGGCCGGCATCTATCGTATCGTACTCGATACCTTTCAAAACGACAAAATCGTCCGTTTCATTTTTTAAATGGTCGCGATATTCGCGATAACCGTTGTAGGAGTCATGGTCAGTTACAAGCATACCTTGAAAGCCCTTGGACTTCAGGATCTGAATATATTCAGAAATAGGTATTTTTCCGTCCAGGGAACCTTCCTTTGTGTGGCAATGCATATCTAATTTCATAATAGATGAAACCTCCAAATTGAAATAAACAAAAAATTAATACCCTCAATTACATAGTTTACTTGATATCGGACAAATAATCAAATATCAATTTATGGAAAGCTTGCAAAAAAATTAACAATTTTTTTTGCAATTCATTGGTAAAAATATAAACAGTCACAGATTCTTTAAGATTTTATGAAGATTTGCAATTGGAAGTTGACATTGGAAAACGCATATTCTATAATGATGAACTTAGGAACTGTCAAGAAATATTCGATTTGATATGGAGGATTATTATGAAAGAGAGGGCAAACAGCATTTGCAGGTCTGCTGCCGGGATGGTGACACAGTACAAGTCGCTTGTTATCATGGCAGTGTATGCAGTGTTTTATCTGGCAGCGTTTTTCTATTTGGAGAAACGCACTGTGGCAGTACATGAGATTAATTTTGGAATTGACGCGTATATACCGTTCTGTGAGATTTTTATCGTGCCATATCTGCTCTGGTTTGGGTATGTGGCGCTTACGGTTGTATATCTGTGCATCAGGGACAAGGAGGAAAGTGAGAAGCTGGTGGCGTTTCTGATGGCAGGCATGACTATTTTTATTGTCGTTTCCGCGGTGTTTCCAAACGGACACAACCTTCGCCCGACTTCTTTTGCAAGGGACAATATTTTTATTGATTTAATCAAAAACCTGTATCAGGCAGATACACCGACAAATATTCTTCCGAGCATTCATGTGTACAATTCGGTAGCCATTATGATTGCAGTTTGCAGGAGCAGGTGCTTTGAAGGGCACGGGGTTGTCAGGGCAGCCATGCTTGGGCTGGGTGCGAGCATCATCTGTTCGACAGTGCTGATTAAACAGCATTCAACGCTCGATGTGCTGCTGGCGCTGCTGCTGTCGGCGGTAATGTACTCCATCTGCTATAAGAGGGCAGGAGTCAGGGAAAAAAGCGTTTCCAAATATAAAAATATCTAGTGCCCCATCCAGTTAGAAAAAGGACATCTTCCGCGGATGTCCTTTTTCTTTTGATACATTCATTATTATTTTAAAATTTTCGCCGATGTGTTTAACATGACAAAACGAGAAATACTGTCGTAGTTTTCTTCCGGCAGGATAAAAACCTTTCGTCCGCTTCGTAGGCTGAGGGATACGGCATCGCTGCCGCTGTTTATCTCATCGCATATCTCATCAAAATTGTTTTTCAGGGAAGTGAAATCCATTTCTTTTAATTCTTTCATGGGGAATCCTCCTAATTCCTTCTTGGGGTTGCCTGTATCATCCATTGGGGAATGGGATGACAGGCATTGTGTAGGACTATATGTTTATAGTATACCCAATTTTTTCCAAAAATACAAGGGATTTTAAGAAATCCTCTGATTTTCCGACGGCTGCTTTTTCAGGGAAGGGACAAAGTCTTCAAAAATAAATAAATCAAAGCTTTCATTCACTTTTTCAAGCTCCTCCTGCGAGCGGACTGTCCATGCGACGCTCAGGCTTCTGTAAAGCTTGCGGCAGATATTTCTTGACAGCTCATTTTTATGTTTGCAGTTGTATGCGACAAAATCAGGCGAGGCATAACAGTTCCCGATCAGGTGCGACAGCAGGAAATATGGAATGTTCATCTTCTGGCGGGTAAAATCCTCGGACAGCTGTCCCCTGACAATATTGGGGCGGTGCATCTTGTACCACCGCACGGCAAGCGGGTGAAAGGACTCAATGCAGTACAGTCCTTTGTAATCAGCAAGGATGCCGTCACAGATACGGCACAGCTTGTCTGCATTATTTTCTACTTTGTATTCTATGATAAGCGGAACCCGCCCATTAACCATTTTCAGGACATCGGCAAAGGCAGGGATACGCTCGTCTGTTCCGAGCAGCCGGAACTGCTGGAGCTCCTCAAAGGTATAGTCTTTGAGGTTTCCCTTGACGCCGCAGATACGGTTTAAGGTGTCGTCGTGAAATACCACGGGGATATCATCCTTTGTCAGATGGACGTCAAACTCGATGCCATAGCCAAGGTCTGCGGCGCGTTTGATGGCGGAATAGGAATTTTCAGGGAAATTTCCTTCTGGATTTTTGGCGTTTTCGGCTGTCTGTCCGAGGCCGCATCCGATATTTTTCAGCTTTTGCAGCGCCGGGTTCATATTGTGGAGCCCGCGGTGGGCATACATGTGACCAAAAAAAGGTTTGTAATCAGGACGTCCGCGGAGACGTGGCTTAATGGATATCAGGTACAGGCCTGACATCGTGACAAGCGAAAGCAGGATTTTCAGACAGATAAAAAAATAACTCATAACCATAACAAAAGAACCTCTTTAACACAGTTTCTTACTATCAAATAAACAAATAATATTTCCTTATTTAATAGTACGCGCTTTTTGCCCATTTGTAAACAGATAAAAAGAACTTTTGCCGCTAGATCGTGTTTGAAAAGTCATTAAGATTTTCGGAAATGATTGTGTTTTGACATGTTTTGTTATAATATATACTCATGGCAGATAAAATCTGACGTGCCCATCTGCGATGACGTGTGCGGCTAATGTCGCACGGTATTTGAGGGGGAGAGATGGCGTTTTGCATGGAAAATTCATAAAATACATATATTGAATCATATTAATCTGAGAGGTTGACAGAAATGAAAAAGAAAATATTAGCGCTGTTTATGGCAGTGATTTTGACCTTGCAGCTGACAGGCTGTAACGCGGGGGATGACAGGAGTAACACTACAGTAGAAAGTGACGCAAAGACCAGCATCAAGGATCTTTTTCACAGTGCAGTGGGAGAGGACAGTGAGAAACCAGGCGGGGATGCGGCAGAGGAAGAGAATACGAGTGAACGGGATAGTATTACGGATACAGTGGAGGACACGGATGAGGATGACAGCGATGATGTCAGATATCAGGATGATTATTATGAGTTTGTAAATAAAAATCTGCTCTCCAAGATAGAGCTTGCCGCGACCGACGCGCACTGGGACTGGTTCGGGGAACTCAATGCCGTCGTGAGCAATGAGATGGAAAACATTACCGAGGAGCTTGCCAATGACGGAAAGACTTATGAGAAAGGAAGCTCCGAGCAAAAGATAAAGGATATGTACGAGTGTGTTACCAATATGGATAACCGCAATGAAACCGGGCTTGGACCGCTGAAACCGCATATGGACAGTATCCGGAATGCTTCCAGCATTGAGGAGTATGTGGATGCACTTGCACACCTGAGCGGGGAGTTTGGCTTCAGCAGCATTGTCGGCGGTTACAGCATTATGCAGGATAAGGCAGATTCCAGCGAGTATGCCGTCTACATGATGTATGCGGACACCCTGATTGGGAAGGAATATATCGAGGGTGAAAACACGCAGGAGTATGTGGATTTGTACCTGGATTATATCAAGGACATGTTTATGGAGTTCGGGATGACTGCCAATGAGGCAGCAGTGAGCACGGATTCCGTGGAGGGGTTGCTGCGTGATATCTGTGCCTCGACGCTGACGACAGAACAGTTATATGACCCATCCCTGACATACAATGTGTACACGCAGCAGGATTTGCAGAAGCTGTACACCAATGTCGATGTGCCGAAAATGCTTAAGACGCTCCGCGTAAACGGGCAGGACAAATATATTGTCATGGACGTGGAGCAGGCAAAGAAAATCAATTCACTTCTGGTTGAGGAGAATCTGCAGGCGCTGAAGGATTATTCGACATTTGTCCTGCTTAACGACACGGCAAAGTATGCAAATGCCAACTATGCCAAGCTGAGCGACGACATGCAGAATGCACTTTATGGCATCACGGAGAGCTGGGGTGATGAAAAGACGTGGAAGCGGCTGACACAGGAGCTTCTTCCATGGGAATTTGGCATGATTTATGTGAAGGAGCATTTCTCTGCAAAGGATAAAGAAGAAGTGGAGAAAATGATTGAACAGATACTGGAGGAGTACGAGACCATTATCAACAGGCAGGAGTGGATGAGCGAGGCGACCAAGAAGAAGGCAGTCAGGAAGCTGGAAACCATGCAGGTCAAAATCGGCTATCCCGACGAATGGCCGGCGGCGCGCGACATGATGCAGGTGACGCCGATATCGGAGGGCGGAAGCCTCCTGTCAAATCTCCTGGTCAGCATGCAGGTGTCGATTGAAGACAGTCTCAGTAAGCTGGGGACAAAGGTTGACAGGGCAGAGTGGGATGTCACGCCACAGACAATCAATGCGATGTATGACCCGCTCAACAATGAGATTGTTTTTCCGGCAGCGATATTGCAGGCGCCGTTCTATGACAGAAACAACAGTTACGGAGCCAACATGGGAGGGATTGGCTTTGTGATAGCGCACGAAGTCAGCCATGCTTTTGACTCGACTGGGGCGCTGTATGATGAATATGGAAATTACAATGTGTGGTGGACGGATAAGGAGATGGACGAATACAAGAAAATGTCGCAGTCCATTGTCGACTACTACAACAACTATGAGATGATGGGTGTCAAGGTAAACGGCGACCTTACCCTGATGGAGAATATTGCCGACCTCGGCGCGATGACCTGTATCACATCCATTATCGGCGATGATGCGAAAGCGCTCGACGAGGCGTTCGGTCAGATGACATACAACTGGGCAAGCGAGGACACGGCGAGCTTTATGATGTATCTGCTCAACACGGATACACATTCACCAAACAAGATCCGCGTCAATGCGGTTCTGAGTTCATGTGATGCGTTCTACCGGATATATGACATCAGGGAAGGCGATGGCATGTATGTTGCACCGGAGAACCGGGTCGGAATCTGGAAATAAGTTATGGATGAAAGGGAAAGGGTATGAAGCGGACGAAAGAGTTGGCGGTCAAAGTAACAGGGGCGCTGCTGGCAGCGGTGATAGCCGCAGTTTCAGCGCCGGGATTTGGGCAGTCGGTGCCAAATGTATATGCGGTGGAGTTTACCGTTACCGAGAGTAAAGCGGTGCTATACAGCAATGAAAATGTCAAAGTCTATCGGCAGCCGGATATCAATTCCGGTGTCGTGACGACACTGGCAAAGGATATGCCTGTCAATGTGACAGGCATCACGTCAAACGGCTGGTTCCGGGTGTCAATAAACGGCACCTACTATATACCGGGAGACGGTCTTGTGTCAAAAAATGCCGGGACAAATGCCGTGGTGGCAGGAACTGATATTACAAGTCTTACAAAGGGGACATTTTCCTTTTTCAAGAATCCGCAGCTGAGCGATTTTGAAAAAAGTGACGTGCAGGACATGGATGAGAATACATACATCAAGTATCTCGACTCGTTCCTGATGGGATATGCCATGCTCGAAAACTGCATTATGCAGGACAGTGGAAAGTTCCTCAAGGAAGTATATGAGAGTGAGGCGAAGGTTGACCCGAAGGTGGCGGCAATGACGATGCAGGCGTACCTGATTAATTACAGAAATAATTATCTCAGTGACAGCCTGGCGGGACCATTCCGCAATGAGAAGGACTTAAAGCTGGCGCTCAACAGGGCAATCCGCTATAACATCGGAAAATTCGGGGCAGTTTACAAGAATTCCAGCGTCGGAAGCGACGATGGCAAGATAAAAAAGGTGATGGAGAATGTTGTAAATGAGATGAAGGCAGAACAGGGCGTGTCGTTTACCTGCCGTATGGAATATGGGAACTACAAGACAAGTGATGGCAGCGAAGGAAAAGGATGGATTATCGAATTTACAAAAAAGGATTGAGCAATGGACAAAGATAAACATATTGTAATTGCGGACAGCCAGGGATACTTTTATTGCAGGGCAGTGAACAGTGTCCTGAACTATGAAAAAGAACAGCAGGTTTGCGGCCGTGGCTGCCCGTGTTACACTGGACATCAGAATGATGCGCAGGGACAGTTTGTGTGCTGTTATTGCGATGAAGGGATGGATGAGAAACCAGCCCTTTTTCCATTTGTCCTGGGGATGGACGCAGAGCTCTACAAAGCGTATGCATATGCGGCAAGGGCACATGCCGGCCAGTACCGGAAAAAGACCAGGATTCCGTATTTTGCACATATTATTACAACAATGAATTATGCCATGGAGCTGACGGAGGATGTCGAAGTGCTTCAGGCGGCAATCCTGCATGATACCGTGGAGGACACATGGGTAACATTTGAGGATTTGCGCAGTGCGTTTGGAGAACGGGTAGTGGCGCTTGTGGCGGCAGAGACGGAGAACAAGCGCCCGAATCTGCCGGCGGCAGAGACATGGGAGATTCGGAAAAGGGAGACCGTGGAACAGCTAAACAGCAAATCCCTGGATGCGAAGATTGTCGTGCTTGCGGATAAGACAGCCAACCTGGAGTCAATTGCAAAGGAGCAGAAGTATCTGGGAGAACAGGTCTGGAACAAATTTAACGAGACGGATAAAAGGAAGCACGAGTGGTATTTCAGGGCGATTCGGGAACGGCTTACGGAGCTAAATGACACAAATGTCATGAAAGAGTATGACAGGTATCTGGAGATACTGTTCTGCGGCGGACAGGCATGACGACATAGTGCAGTCGGCAGACGGCAGAAGGGCGGGAGGTTACATATGGGCGAGGCAGTCGTGACACTCAAAAAGGGAGAGGGAAGGAGCCTGAAGGCAGGAGGGCTCTGGATTTATGACAATGAGATTGACACCATTATGGGTACGTTTCATAATGGGGATATTGTGGCAGTCCATGATTATGACGGCTATATGATGGGGCGCGGTTTTATCAACCAGAACTCAAGGATCCGGATTCGTATGATGACGCGCGATAAGGATCAGCAGATTGACAGGGATTTTCTGAAAAAACGTGTGCGCGATGCATGGGAATACCGCAAGAAGACCGTTGACACATCCAGCTGCCGCATTGTTTTTGGCGAGGCGGATTTTCTGCCGGGTATCGTGATAGACAAGTTCTCGGATGTACTGGTCGTGGAGTCGCTTGCCCTTGGCATTGACAGGATGAAGGCGGATATTGTCGAATGCCTGCGAGAAGTCCTTGCTGATGATGGGATTTCCATAAGGGGCGTATATGAGAGAAGTGACGCGAAGGTAAGGCTTCAGGAGGGCATGGAGCGGCAGAAGGGATTTATCGGGGCGGCGTTTGACACGAATGTCGAGATTGTGGAAAACGGTGTCAGGTACCTTGTCGATGTGCGGGACGGACAAAAGACGGGGTTCTTTCTGGATCAGAAATATAATCGTCTTGCGATACAGAAGCTGTGTAAAAATGCAAGGGTGCTGGACTGTTTCACCCACACCGGGTCATTTGCCCTGAATGCGGGCATCGCCGGGGCGGCAAGCGTACTTGGTGTGGACGCGTCAGAGCTGGCAGTGGAGCAGGCGGTAAAAAACGCGGCGCTGAACCACCTCGAGCATGTGGTCAGGTTTCAGTGCGCGGATGTGTTTGACCTGTTGCCGCGGCTTGAGGAGGCGGGGGAGCAGTATGATGTCGTAATCCTTGACCCGCCTGCATTTACCAAATCGAGAAATTCCGTGAAAAATGCCGTAAAAGGCTACCGCGAGATTAATATGAGGGGTATGAAGCTTGTGAAGGACGGCGGGTTTCTGGCGACCTGTTCCTGTTCGCACTTTATGGATAATGCACTTTTTTCACAGACAATCGCGCAGGCGGCAAAAAGCGTGCATTGCAGGCTAAGGCAGGTGGAATTCCGGACGCAGGCGGCAGACCATCCGATTCTGTGGGATGCAAATGAGTCTTATTACTTAAAGTTCTATATCTTTCAGGTGAGAAAATCGTTTTAACGGAATGAAAAATAATAAATGTATAAAAAAATTATAAAAAATTTTGTCAACATATGTTGACATTGCGCGAAAAATGGTATATCATAGTAAATGTGCATTGTTTGTGCGTGATGTTGCATGACATTTTGTGAAATGACAGCGTTGTTGTTTTTGGGGCATACGGGCGGACGGAATTGATTGCACGCAACATATGTTTGTTGAAAAACTGTTCATTATGAGGAGGTAAAAAATGGATGAAGTAGCAATTTTGGCAGCTCTTGGCGCTTATCTGGTTGTTGTGTTGATTATCTTGGCTGTTTGTTATGTTTTGGCATCCCTGTCACACATGAAGGCACTTAAGGCGATGGGCTATGATAAGGCATGGATGGCGTGGATACCGTTTGCACAGTGGTATGCATGTGCGGACGCGGCGACAGCAGGAAGGCAGGATGATGTAAAGCTTTTCGGTTCTGTATCTGTTCCGGTATCACTTTACAAGTTCTGGTGGGTATTATGGCTTATCCTTCAGGTTGTCAGCCAGTTTTTCCTTGGCAGTATCCTTGGTCTTCTGTCAACGGTGGTACAGGTCATTTTCCTTGGAAATACCTATGTAAAGATGTATGCAGCACTTGATGGTACAGACGAGAAGGATCAGCAGGTTATCGGATACATTTCAGGTTTCCTTTCAATCATTGCAGTATTCAAGTTCCTTTTCGGCAGCTACAATACAAAGGTAAGAAAGTAATACAGTGTGAAATAATGCGGGGCAGTCATCAAAAGGCTGTTCCGTTTTTTATGCGCAGCCCCATGCAGAGGAAATATGCCGCTGAAGCGGCGCATGGGGCGCGCGGCGAGTAGGGAATGTCTTCCCTGCTCGATTGCACATGGGCGTCCAGATGAAATATGTCAGCAAGCTGACGGACGCCCGGCGCGCGAGTAGTGGAGAAGGTCGTTCCCCCACTCGATTTTATCCTGCCTTGTATGCAGGCGGGTGTTGTTTGGAGGTATTTTTATGGGAAAGGCAGATAGAGAATTACAGACTTGTCCCTATGTGGCAAAGTGCGGCGCCTGCCATATCGGGGAAAAAAGCTATGAGGAGGAACTGGCAGAAAAGAAGGCACAGGTTGTCACACATATTGGAAAGTATTGTGGAAAAATCAATGATGTTGCAGGGATGTACTATCCCTATCACTACCGGAATAAGGTACATGCGGTATTTGGCAGGATAAAGGATGAGGTTGTTGCAGGAACGTATGAGGAGGGGACGCACACGATTATACCAGTCAGTGACTGCCTGATAGAAGACACGCAGGCGTCGGCAATTATTAGGACGGTGGCGGAACTTATCCAGTCCTTTAAGCTGTGGGTATACAATGAGGACACCGGAAGGGGACTGATGCGCCATATCCTTGTGCGGAAGGGGGCTTCCACGAAGCAGATTATGGTCGTGCTGGTCACGGCATCGCCGGAATTTCCGCATAAAAATAATTTTGTCGCCGAGCTGCGAAGGATGCATCCTGAAATTACAACAATTGTGCAGAATATCAATGACAAGCAGACGACAATGGTACTTGGCGAGAGGGAAAAGATACTTTTTGGGCAGGGGTATATTGAGGATGTGCTGATGGGGCTGCGTTTCCGCATATCACCGTCCTCGTTTTATCAGGTGAATTCGGCGCAGACACAGGTATTGTACAAAAGAGCGATACAGGCGGCGGGGCTGACAGGTAAAGAGCGCGTGATTGACGCGTACTGTGGCATCGGTACAATCGGAATGTGCATGAGTGCGAAGGCGGCGCATGTGACAGGAATCGAACTCAACGCGCAGGCAGTAAAGGATGCAAAGGCAAATGCCAAAAGAAATCACATAAATAATATTCATTTTATTGCAGCAGATGCCACGGAATATATGACGCGCATGTCACAAAATGGGGAAAAAGCAGACGTAATCGTCATGGACCCGCCCAGAAGCGGGAGTACTGAGGCATTTGTCAAGGCGGCAGCCTCATTGAAGCCGTCGAGAATCGTATATGTGTCGTGCAATCCCGAGACACTCGGCAGGGACCTGGCATGGTTTGGCAGGGAAGGGTACCGCGCACAGGAGGCGTTTCCGGTTGATATGTTTGGGTTTACAGAACATATCGAAACTGTGGTGGGACTACATCGCAAAGATATGTAGAAATCCTTGAATTTACGCACTTTGTGGAGTTTTTCAGTTTCAATGAAATTGGTGAAAATCATAAGGAAAAGGTACTTGTAAATAAAGTGACGGTGATTGTAGCCTTAGACCTCGGTACGGGGAACACAAAAAATCCTGAGATATGAAAGTGAATATTTGGCTATCAGATAAATGATAGATTATAGGGATACCTGTTAAATACGGGTGTCCTTATTTTTTATATTTGAACATTTGTGAATGAATGTTCTTTTAAAATATTAAAAATCAGGAGGAATGAAACATGAGAAGCACAGCGGTAAGAGCAAATCAGAAAACAACTCGCACAATTACTTTCAAGAACAAGGAACATGAAAAATTTTATCAAAAGTACCTGTCAAAATGCCGGTATCAGGATGTGTACCATAAAGCATTGGTCTATTGCCTTGGAATTGACCGTGACACCAGAGAGCATGTGAAGCAGATTTATGATTTTCAGACAGGATGTGTGAAACCAGAGTGTCTGCAGGAAGGCTGGCAGACCAGAGGCAGTGTAAAAATTATCCGGATGGCATTTAATCTCTACTGCAACGGAGCACCCAGTATTTATAATTTTGAAGATTCTGATCTGGAAGGGCAATTACAGGAGTGCAGTCTTTATACGGTAGAGGAATTATTCTGTTGTGGTTACGCTCGGTATTTTTGGGAAGCGGTCAAAGTACGCTATCCGGAGTATTGCTTTTATGTGGATTGGGAGGACAGTTATGTTGAAAATTAGGATGCAGGGAACCTTAAAGGATATTCGCTGGTTCAAGGGACTTATGGAACGGCACGGGGAGATTAAAGTGAAGAATGTGTCGAAGCCGTTTAAAAACAAGGGAACAGATCAATATGTCTGTGTTTATGCGGAAATAGAAAAAGAAGATAAATAAAAGACGGAGGAAAGTAATATGTGCAGAGTTATCGCAATCGCAAACCAGAAAGGCGGAGTGGGAAAAACCACCACATGTATAAATTTAGGGATTGGACTGGCAAGAGCAGGGAAGAGAGTGCTATTAGTCGAAGCAGATGCACAGGGAAGCATGGCTGCAAGCCTGGGAGTACAGGAGCCGGATGAACTGGAGGTCACACTTGCAAATATCGTGGAAAAAGTAATCAATGACGAGGAGCTGGAACCACGGGAGGGAATGATCCGGCATGAAGAAGGGATTGATTTTATCCTTGCAAATATTGAACTGGCAGGGGTGGAAACCGCCCTTGTGAATGTAATGAGCAGGGAAATGATATTACGCCAGTATCTTGCCGACCGGAAAAAGGATTATGATTATATCCTGATCGACTGTATGCCATCCCTTGGTATGATAACGATTAATGCCCTTGTAGCGGCGGACAGTGTTCTGATACCCGTTGAAGCAACCTATCTTCGGGTCAAAGGGTTTCAGCAGCTTATTAAAACCATAGGAAGAGTACACAGGAAACTGAATCCAGAGCTTTTCATTATGGGAATCTTATTTACAAAGGTAGACCGCCGTACAAATTTTGCAAGGGATATTGCCCGGAAGATATGGGAGGTTTATGGAAACCAGATACATATTTTTGCGAACTGCATCCCTATGTCCATCAGAGCCGCAGAAACACCTGCAGAGGGAAAGAGCATTTACCGCCATGATCCGAAAGGAATCGTAGCAGAGGGATACCGTTATCTGACGGAGGAGGTATTGGACAATGAATAAAAGTGCAGAGAAAATAAAGCTGACTTCTTTTGATGATCTGTTTGGCACAGCTTCTTTAGATTCAGGGGAAAGGGTGACAACCGTTCCCATCTCCCAGTTACATACCTTTAAAGACCATCTGTTTCGTGTGGCAGATGATGAAAAAATGCAGGAGACAGTAGAAAGCATTAAACAATATGGAGTGCTGATGCCGGGAATTGTCCGTCCGTATCCGGCAGGAGGCTATGAAGTAATAGCCGGACATCGTAGATGGAGGGCTTGTGAACTGGCAGATCTTTCTGAAATGCCAGTGATCATCCGGGAAATGGATAATGATACAGCCACAGTGCTCATGGTGGATACGAACATCCAGAGGGAAGATATACTGCCCAGTGAAAAAGCCTATGCTTATAAAATGAAGTATGAAGCATTGAAACACCAGGGAAGCAAAGGGGAAAATACGCCAGTCCTTGTGGGTGAAGCTGCTGGTGACAGCGGAAGAACTGTACAGAGGTATATCCGTCTGGCGGAACTTGTAAAAGAACTTCTGGATGCAGTAGATAGCGGGAAAATACCCATGATGGCAGGGGAGAAGCTGTCTTATCTGACAAAGGAAGCACAAGGTTGGGTAGCAGGTGCAGTTGCGGATTGCGGTGTATACCCGTCAAAGGCACAGGCAGAGCAGCTAAAGACCATGCAGGAGAGCGGGGAGCTGACAGAAGGAAGAGTGTTTGCAGTCCTTATCAGAAAAGAAAAGGGCAGCCAGAGCGTTACAATCCCGGCAAAGAAGGTTCGTGATTATTTTCCACCTTCATACACAAAAACAGAGATGGAAGAAGTGATCTACAGGCTATTGGAGCAGTGGAAAAAAGAAATGGGAGAGGAGGAACCGGTAAATGGAAAAGATACAGTTTGAGTATTTTCGGGGCATGGAAGCGGAACAGTATAGTTTTTACCGTGTTCCCAAAGTCCTGTTTACGGCAGAGTGCTTTAAAGAACTGTCCTGTGAAGCAAAGGTATTATACGGTCTGATGCTGGATCGTATGAGCCTCAGTATTAAAAACCGCTGGTTTGATGAAGAGGACAGGGTATATATCATTTTTACCATAGAGGAGATCATGGAACTACTGGGATGCGGAAGACAGAAAGCAGTCAAGAACCTTGCAGAGCTTGATTCTGAAAAAGGGATTGGTCTGGTTGAGAAGAAAAGGTTAGGTCTTGGCAGACCAAATGTAATCTATGTGAAGAATTTCATGCTGAAAAATATTCCGGAAATGGAGGAAGAATGCCCGGAAAGTACTGAAAATACAAAAAAGTATGAAAATCAAACTTCAAGAAGTATGAAAACCGAACTTCCAGAAGTATGAAAATCAAACTTCAGGAAGTGCGAAAACCAAACTTTCAGAAGTTCCAGAATCAAACTTCAGGAAGTATGAAAATCGAACTTCCAGAGGTATGAAAATCATACTTCCAGAAGTTCCAAAATCAAACGGTAATAAGACTGATAATAATAATACTGAGTATAGTGATATTGATTTTAGTAAGACGGATATTAGTGATACTGAGGATTATCTATCTTATCCATCTTATGCTGCAGGTAAAACGAAAGAGGAGACGATGGATGAGATAGAGAGGATGAATGCTTACCGCACATTGATCCGTGAAAATATTTCTTACGAAGCTTTTGAACACAGGGGATATGGAACAAAGGAAGAGGTTGATGAACTGGTAGAACTGATGGTAGAAGCCATGATGCTCCCGAAAGGGCAACTGGTACGGATCGCCGGAGCAGACAGGCCGGCGAAGATTGTAAAGAGCCGCTTTATGCAGCTTCGGTATCCGCATATCGAATATGTTACGGAATGCCTAAGAAACAACACAACAAAGGTCGGAAATATTAAAGCATATTTGTTGACCACACTTTATAATTCCGTAATGACAATAGATCACTATTATCACGCAGAGGTCAACCATGATCTGTATGGAGGTGGATGAAAATGACCGTACATAAATTTGCTGGCAAAGTGGTATATCCGGTACTGGCAGCAATACTCCTGTTTTTTCTACTGCGTCCGTTCTGTATGGAGCAGGGAAAATGTGATTATTGGTTGCTGGTTTTGCTGATGGGGATTCCCTTTGGAGTAGGGAAAATGCTGGTATGGATTGTACCGGGACGAACCGATCTGGGAGAGATACTGGGATTTCTGGTATTCCAGGTTTTGATTGGAGGTGTTGTCGGAAGTATAATCATGCTGTGGAAACTGGCAGAAGCGGCTGTCTATTTGATATGGGGAATATATGCAGGTATTGTGTGGGTATGCAGGATAAGAGAATCAGGAATGGAGGAATGAGGATGAGATGGACAATGGAACAGTTATTCCGGGACGGAATCATGCCCAGGGAAATGTGCTGTCCAAAGAAGCAGGAATACAAAGATACCATGCACCTGTTGGATGAACTGGAAAGCGATATGAAAAGACAGCTCACAGAGGAGCAGGTGGAGCTGTTGGAAAATTACAAGGAGTATTTCAGTTTGTTGGCAACTCTGGAGAATGAGGAATGTTTTATACAGGGAATGGCACTGGGAACACGGCTGACGGCAGAAGCCTTTCTGACCGGGAAGAATAAAACAGAATAGGAGA